>Ga0187771_10000208_pt1 | contig 32802 bp, 28 predicted proteins | sample 0116_SJ02_MP15_1_FD_133139 | JGI IMG/M metagenome (GOLD analysis project Ga0187771, IMG submission 133139) | Tropical peat soil microbial communities from peatlands in Department of Meta, Colombia - 0116_SJ02_MP15_10_MG | ecosystem: Environmental > Terrestrial > Soil > Wetlands > Peat | place...
ATATCAAGTTTGTGTCGGCGACTTAAATCGCCAGGGTACACAAATTCTTTATTACATCTAGTCGTGAGCGGGGCAAAACCCCTTAGTCCCTATACTCAAAGCAAGTGTTAATTAAATACCAACTAAGGAGGGGGCAAATGACAACCAAGTCTAGTGCACCAGACCCTGTTGTGACAGATGGCGACAAGTATTCAGTTGTTCTTGAAAACGAGCGCGTTAGGGTGCTCAAGTACCACGATAAACCAGGGGACAGAACCTTACAGCACGCTCACCCTGACTACGTAGTGTACGCGGAGTCTTCTTTCAAGCGGCGTTTGACATTTCCTGATGGCCGGAGGCAGGAGGTTGACGTCAAAGCAGGAAGTGTCGGTTGGTTGAAGGCGCATATACACATTGGCGAAAACATAGGAGATACGAATACTGATGTAATAATTGTCGAATTGAAGGAAAACGCAATTTAGACAAGGCGGAAAAGAATCCGAAATAAGTATATTGAGATATCCATCCAGAAGTTCCAGCACATCTGTCACACTTGCTTTTCGTTTCTGATCGGCAATAACATTTTTTTTGAGGAGGAAAAGGAGTAGGAAGGAAGGATAGATAAATAATTGAGAAATAATGGTGGCGGTGCAGGGACTCGAACCCCGGACACAGGGATTATGATTCCCCTGCTCTACCAGCTGAGCTACACCGCCCCGAGAAAATTTAGAGGCATACGATACTGGATTGCTGCCTTTTTGTCAAGAAAAACCGTTAACAGACCGAGACCTTGATAACCCCCGGAAAGCTTCACCCGGTACGGTTTGAAACAAAGACCCTGCGGTTTGTTCAAAACCCTGCTCATATGCAGGTCCTGGCTAACAGGACCGCGCTTCTAGGATTTGGACTGCTGAAATTGGACTTCAGGATGGTCGAAGTGCCTTCCCGGCTACTCCTTGAACCTCGTTTCCTCTTTCTGGATACGTTCAATTTCCTCTTTTTTCGTCTTGCAGGATATACAGAACCTCGCAAGGGGGTTCACTTCGAGCCTTTTGATATCAATCTCTTCGCCGCATTCCTCGCACAGGCCAAATGTTTTGTTCTGGAGCTTGCGGAAGGCGTCGGCGATGTCCTTGTACTGCTCGTACTTCATTTCCAGCAGGGAATAGTCGATGCCCTGATCGACGTCCAGGGCTGATTGATCTGCGCTGTCCATGGCCGAATCGATCTTTTGTCCCATTTCCCTCGTAAGCCTGCGCCCCATCTGCGCTTCCAGGCCTTCCACAACTTCGTTCCGCTTTTTCAGCAGTATCTTCTTCAGGAGCTCGTGTCGTTTTTGGACGGCTGGGGACACTCGAACAGCCTTTGCTGCAGCGGTCTTCTTGGCAGGGGTGGCTCTGCGGCCCGCCTTTGTGACGGCCTTTTTGGCAGCTTTTTTTGAGGCTTTTACCGTTGTTTTTTTTGTCGATTTCTTTGCCACGTTCTTTTTGACCGGTTTGGCACTCTTTTTCTTGGTAGTTTTTTTGGCGGCCATATTCGAAATTCCCCCTCTTGCTGTCCGGAATCTGTAGCTAAGGAACCATTATAGATATCTATTAAAGCAAATTCAAGTCAATTTATCATATCAATAAAAGTGGAATCTTATAGAAGTCACAAAAACACAATAAGGTGGTAGAGATGTCAACAAAAACTTGCACTATCCTCGGCTGCCCGCGGCGCCCGTATCCAATCCCCGAATCATACCCCGGGTAATTAATCGGCGCTGACCCCATGGTTTAACTTTGTTTTTTAGAGGAACGCCCGCAGAAAGCACCTGATTTCAATCACGGGAGTGATCAGTAATGTGAATACTCCTGTAAGGGAAATGACAAGATCATAGTAAGACTGCTCATTTTTTGGTAATATAAGACTACTCATTCATAAATATCAGAGACGGGGAAAGCATGAAAAAACAAAATGTTATGACAAATGTTGCGTTGGCCACTCTGCTCGTTTTCTCCATGAGAGCAAACGATTGTGCGGCACTATCCAATGATACCAAGTCTCCTCCCGCTGGTCCACGGGGAGCGATTTCACAAAAAAAAGACGAAGCCAAGAGTGGAAAAACCGTGGCACCGGGAACCGATCCCGCGGCCGTCGACATGGCGGGACTCAAGTCGCTTTCCTGGGTCATTGATAAGGTAGCCAGTAAGAAGATCATTTACGTGGGGGAATACCACGACCGCTTCAGTAATCATACGGTCGAGCTGCAAGTCATCAAGGGCCTGTTCAAAAAGAACCCTACGATAGCCATTGGCATGGAGATGTTCCAGCGGCCTTTCCAACAGGTGCTGGATGACTATATCGGTGGAGTAATCGGGGAAGAGGAGTTTCTGAAGAAGTCGGAATACTTTACGCGTTGGGGTTATGATTTCAATCTCTACAAGCCGATCATCGACTTCGCCCGCGCCGAGAAAATCCCGGTCATTGCCTTGAATGCGAGGCGGGAGATCGCCGATAAGGTAGCGAAGGCTGGCAGAGATTCCCTGTCTCTCGAAGAAAAAAAGGAAATCCCGCAACAGCTCGATTTATCTGACGACAGCTACCGTGAGCGCCTGAAACAGGTATTTGAGGAGCATAAAAACCCGGATGAAAAGAATTTTGATTTCTTTTACGAAGCTCAGGTACTCTGGGATGAGACCATGGCACAGTCCCTCGACGAGTATATGCGAAAAGATCCCTTGCGCCAAATGATCGTACTGGCGGGCTCAGGACATATTGCCTATGGATCGGGCATTCCCAAACGGGCTTTTCGGCGCAATGGGTGTGAGTATGCGACGATCCTGAACGACGCCGATGTTGACCGGGGCGTTGGCGACTACCTGATATACCCCGAGGCGAGGGAAGGCGAGACCGCACCTAAACTCATGGCCATCCTCAAGGAAGAGGGCGGTAAGGTCATGGTCAGGGATTTTCCTGAAGACAGCGTTTCCCGGAAAGCGGGCATGAGGGTGGGTGATGTTCTCCTCGCACTAGACAATGCACCTGTGCAATCAGTGGCCGATGTCAGAATTATGCTATTTTACAAGCATCACGGTGAGGCCACCAGGGTTAAGGTGATGCGGAAACGTTTTCTGCTTGGCGAAAGAGAACTGGAGCTCGACGTGATGCTGCAGTGAGATTTTCATGACAGCCTCTGACGGATATGTTACTATAAGCAACTCGAACGCACGTTACGGTGCCGAGGAGGGTTGAATGAGACGAATTGTTGTTGTTGCGCTCGCAGCCGTTCTTGCGACCGGCTGTTCAAGTACGGTCACGAAAAGCTTCAAAGTGTTCGCCGACCCGCCTGACGCGGACATCACGGTCATCTCCGGTGCGGATCTAAAGGAACAGAAGTATCGCTCACCGGCTGCGGTGACGGTTGAAGTGCCGAGCGATCCCACGCTTGCATCAAGAGCGATTCTCGAAGTGCAAAGAGAAAATTATCAACCGAAGATCATCGCTCTCAAGGACATCAAACCGGGAGAAACGCTCAATATCCAGCTGGAACAAGTTATCCAGAATGTGGGGAAGTACAGCCTCAAATACAGGATGAAGGCCCCTGCGGCGTCAAATGAATTGCGGTTCCAGGACAGAGTCATTGCGATAACCTTCTCGATTGGCGAGCAGTCGTTCAACATGCGCATCGACAATCTGACCGATCACGATGTCAAGATCCTGTGGGATCGATCCGAGTACAGTGATGTGAACAGCCAGCCACACCGGATCATGCCTTCAACAGTCCGTTTCCCGGACAGAAATAATCCGTTGCCGGACCAGCTCGTTCAGGGGAAGAGTTCGATCCAGGAGGACGTGATCCCGATCTCCAATGTGTTTGTTTCCACGCAAAGAACGGGATACGTGATTCACGCGCTGTTCCCCCTGGACAGTGACGTTGCTGCTGGCCTCAAGGGCAAGTCTTTCAATCTCTTTATCCCGGTGGAAGTCGACCGGGCAATAATTCCTTATAATTTTAAAATCGAGATCATCGATGCCGTAAAAGAGAGGGGCAAGAATTAGGCTCGCGGAAGATTATGATTTATATCATAGCCAAAGCGATGCAAGTCGTGTAGCATAAGACCATGTTTAAAGAAGGCTGTCCAGGAAGCGCTGAAATACGATCGCCGAAACCGGAAGATATCCGGTGTCAGAGGTGTGGCGAAAAGATCGAGATTTGGAGCGACGAGCCCGAAACCGAGTGTAAGAAGTGTGGTCACCTGAATGCACGACCCATCGGAACGTCCTGTATCGAGTGGTGCGCCTACGCCAAAGAGTGCGTCGGATCTGATAAACTTGAAAAACTTCTGAAGGCTGCTAAAAAAACATAAAACATTCCCCCCGCCGGAGCTATTCGAGGGAGGAGGTATAACGGTATCATTTCAAACCCCTGCGGGAACTTCTCTTGAGTAGTGCGGCATCTTCCATCAAACATTTACCAATCTTCGTCAATAATCGAATCCAGCCGAAAAGTAGACCGTGTAACGGTGCTGTTCACCGAAAGCATAATCGAACTTTACGGGGCCGATAATGGTATCTGCATGCAGGCCGATACCAACTCCGTTTCGTAAATTGTCGAGCGACATCGAGCTTCTGCTGTCCCAGACATTTGCTTCTTGCCCGGCGACGTATAGGTATACAGCCTTCACAGCTTTGAGTTGGTACTCCTTGATCTTCCACTGGTAAGCCAGCGAGAGCCCGAGCTCGTCCTCACCGACGAATTCCCTGCGCTGGTACCCTAGAAGCGGAATCCCCAGAAGATAGTCTGCCCCGCCGATCCCGAACTCTTCCTGGTAGGGCAATACACCGCTGCCAATCCCGCCTGAGCCTTCTAGGATTATCGTATGCCGCTCCCCGAGCGGCAGATTCCCCTGTGCGTATGCTGACGTTTTGGTAAAGGCATTGCTGCTTCCATAGCCGGGTTGCGCCGTTTCATAAGAACCCTTGAAGAGAATGCCTGAATGGGAAAAGACGCTCCGGTCCCTCGTGTCGACGGTGGTCAGAAAAGCAAGGCTTCCAATGTGCGTCACGTTCTTCGGCGGATTGATCCCGAGCGTCTGTTCGGTGGTATCGGTGGCATAGCGGTATCGTAGATAGGTGTCGCCAAAACGGAACCATTGGTAACCGAATGCGATTTCGGCGCCGGTCCGGACAATGTCGAGGTCGTTCACCTTTTGCTTGTTGTCGTAAATGAAATAATGCCGTTCACGGTAGAATGCCTGCACCGTATGCACGAAGTAGGTATCGAGGATAACCGGGGAGTGGTAGCCGAGCGTCAGGTCGGTATAGTTGCCGTAGCGTGTATTGAGATATACTTGGATGCCCCGTCCTAGGACATTGTCTACGACGATGTCCGTGAGACCCGTGAAGTAATCATCCAGGTCATATCGAATACCAAGCCTGACCTTGGTCGTCGGCTTCTCCTTGATCTTGAGCGTGAGATCGACACCGCCCTGCTCACTCTTTGCCATATCCACGGTAAGTGACTCAAAATAATCCAAAGCATAGAGATGCTGGATGTCGTTTGCCGCGCTGATGAAGTTCAGGGGTTTGCCGGTCCTGGTCACAGTCTCACGCTGGATGAGCGACGGCTGAGTATCTCTTTGGCCCACAAGTGTTATGGAATCAACTCTCCCCTCATACAACACAATCTCAAGTGTACCGCTTCCCGGTATCAGCCCCGCTCGGTCCACGCGCGTCAGCAGATAACCCTGGCTCCTGCACCTGTTCACAATGCTGTCAAGCGCAGACAACAAGCGGGTCGTATTGAGCGGCCTCCCCTGCTGCCAGGAAAGGGTTTTCAAAATTTCCTCAGTCGATACGATCGTGTTCCCCGATAGGCGAATACTCTGGACGACAGGATTTTCTTCCACCGTAAGGATTGCCCGCGTGCCTTCCCCCTCACTCTCAAGCTCCACAGTCACGTCGGAAAAATAGCCGAGCCGGGATACTGCTACCATCGCGGCAAAAATGCCGTCGACGCTTGCTTCGCGGCGGGAGATGACCGGCATCATAGCGTAGCGGATCGAGGCTTCTGAGATGTCCCTGCTCCCCCTTATGATCAGGCTCGTGATGAGGATGTGTTCCTCGCCACCGGTCGCTGCCGTCTTTTTGCTCAAGAGAGCATGAATGCGTGGTAGCGCGGCCTGCGCCGCTTCTTCGCCCTTGCGGATGATCTCTCTGATGGAGGGGAAATCCGTGAACGAGTAAGCCGAGGTGTCCGGCTCGATGACCAGGTCCGCACGCGCTGCTTCCTCTTCGGACTTGCGACGCACTTGCAGGGAAATGGACTGACCCATGATTTCAACAAGCGACGTGAGCTGGTCCTTTCGCTCGAGCCTTGCAGAACTATCAACGGCAACCACGATGTCTGCACCCATGGACTTTGTGACGTCGACCGGTAAATTGTTTACGAGACCGCCGTCCACGAGAAGGCGGCCCTGGAACTCGACGGGCTGGAACACAATAGGAATGGCCGTGCTTGCGCGGATCGCTTCATGGAGCAGGCCGTGGTCTAAGACCACGGCCTTGCCGGTCTCAATGTCAGTGGCTATCGCCCGGAAGGGGACCTTCAGTTTGTTAAAGTCGAGATCCGCCTCAAAGGACGCCGCGAGCGTTTTCGCAGCAAGGAGATTTGTGAGCTTCTGGCCTGCCGTGAGGCCCGAGGGAGGTGTGAATCTGCCGCGATCGAAGGTGAACTCGAGGAGATAACGGTCGCCGGACTCCTTCTGCTCCTGCGTCAGGAACGCGCGCGCCGGTGTGTCGGTAAAGAGGCTGTTCCAGTCGTTTGTAATGAATAGCTGCTCGATCTGCTCAGGCGTGAAGCCCGCTGCGTACAGTCCTCCGACGCCTGCTCCCATGCTCGTCCCCGCAATGAAGGACACGGGGATACCTTCTTTGTCGAGGACCTTCAGGATCCCGATCGATGCAGCCGCTTTTGCTCCGCCGCCTGAGAGCGCGAGGCCGAGTTTAGGCATTTCCTCTGAAGCAGGAGGGACCACTGTTTTCAGTCCGCCATGTACCATGGTATAGGTGAGCTTCAGAGTGAGTGGCTGAGACCGGGAATGAGATTGACCCGCGGAACCGAGGATCAGGAGTGCAAACACGAGTGCGACTATTCGGGCGGACATGCCAGATACTATAGCATAACTCGATATTGCCAGACAGATGATTTTCTGGTCTTGATGGCGTAAATCGCGTACAACGGACGCTTGACTTTGTGCTGTATGAGATGCTATTATCCAGCCTGTTTTGGAGCATAAAATCTTACTAGCCACAGAATTCACAGAGAGCACAGAGAAAACCTTCGCAGCCTGAACGGGAAATCAAAAATGTCGTTGTCCTTGAAAGGCATCCGGACTAACTCATCCCGGTATTCCCCCTGTGTCCTGTGCGGCAAAAACATGTAAAGAGGTACGATTGGTGAAAGCACACAAGAAAACGCACACCTGCGGTGAACTGGAAAAAAAGGACGTGGGCGCAGTCGTAACACTCATGGGATGGGTGCATACAAGACGAGACCACGGAGGACTTATCTTTGTGGACCTCAGAGATCGCGGTGGCATCACGCAGGTAGTATTCAATCCCGAAACGGCATCGAATGCCCATGCGCTGGCCCATGATATCAGGAACGAATTCGTGATCGCCGTAACGGGCGCTGTCGCGCCCAGGCCGGGCACTACCGTGAACCCCAAGCTTCCGACCGGCGAGGTTGAAGTTCTCGTGACCGACTTGACGGTCCTCAATCAGGCTAAAACTCCTCCTTTCATGATCGAAGACGAGACGGATGTTGCAGAGATGCTCCGACTCAAGTACCGCTATCTTGACTTACGACGTCCTGGCCTGCAAAAGGTCCTGATCACGCGTCACCGGATCACGCAGACCGTGAGGCGTTTCCTCGACAGCAATGGCTTCATCGATATCGAAACGCCGTTCCTCACGAAGAGCACGCCCGAAGGGGCACGCGATTATCTCGTTCCGAGCAGGGTGAACCCTGGCATGTTCTTCGCGCTCCCGCAGTCGCCCCAGCTCTTTAAACAGATCCTGATGGTGGCTGGCTTCGAACGCTATTACCAGATCGTCAAGTGTTTCCGTGATGAGGACCTTCGCGCAGATCGACAGCCCGAGTTCACGCAGATCGATCTGGAGATGTCGTTCATCGACGAAGACGATGTCATTATGCTCATGGAAAAGCTCGTCGCCGAAGTTGTCCGGCAAGTAAAAGGCATCGAGATTGCCTTGCCGTTCCCGCGCCTTCGTTATCACGAAGCGCTGGACCGCTTCGGTTCCGACAAGCCGGATACGCGTTTCGGGCTGGAACTCAAGGATATATCCGACGTCGCCAAGGCGTCTGATTTCAAGGTCTTTCTCCAGGCCGTGGAACTCGGGGGCAAAGTGAAAGGTTTTGCCGCTCCAGCCATGGCTGGCCTCTCGCGCAAGGAGGTGGACGACCTCACAAACGAGGCAAAGATATTTGGCGCAAAGGGACTTGCCTGGATCAAAGTGACAGGCACCGGCTTCGAGTCTCCTATCACGAAGTTCTTCAAGGATGGCCAGATCAAATCCATCGCAGAACGTCTTGGGGCAAAGCCCGGCGATCTCATGATGTTTATCGCCGACAGTCCAAAGGTCGTTGCCGAAACGCTGGGCTACCTGCGGTTGCTCATGGGCAAGCGCTTGAACCTCATTGACGAACGCAAACTGAACTTCCTTTGGGTCACCGACTTCCCCCTCGTGGAATGGAATGCTGATGAAAAGCGCTTCGACGCCATGCACCATCCTTTTACCGCACCGAAGGAAGAAGACCTAGAATTTATGAAAACTGATCCGCTCAAGGTACGGGCCAGGGCTTACGATATCGTGTTGAATGGGTCAGAGATCGGTGGCGGCAGCATCCGTATCCACCGGTCGGAGGTCCAATCGCAGATGTTCGGCCTGCTGAACATTGCAGAAGAAGATGCGAAGAAAAAGTTCGGGTTTCTGCTCGAAGCGCTCGAATACGGAGCCCCGCCGCACGGCGGGATTGCCTTCGGTCTCGACCGGATCACGTCGATCCTTACGGGCGCGCAGTCGATCCGCGACGTGATTGCTTTTCCCAAAACACAAAAGGCTGTCTGCGTCATGACCGAAGCGCCGTCGCGCGTGTCCCCGGCTCAGCTCAAGGAACTATCGATCAAGCTGGATATTGTGGAGTAGTTACTGGAATATCCGCAGGAAGCCCCTGCTTTCTAACCATGAGGACTGGCCAGCGAGTCGATCTCCAAGGAGGAGCGCAGGCTGAAGGCGCTGGGAGGTGCTTTTTTCCGGTGCCTCCTGCTGCTCTGGCCGCATCGAGATTGCGAGGTTCTTAGATGACGTGCAAAATCTGCGGCAAAAAAGTTGAGCTCCGCATTGGTTGAAAAGCGGTTGCCTTCCGCTGCACGTCGTGCGGCAAAATTTTTCCGATCAAAGACTATCTTGATGAGGTGGATGCGGATACGTGGGAGACTATCTCTCGCAGGCCCTGTAACCGGGCATAACCCCCACTCCTCTTGCTAATCTGAAAATTTATCCCAGTTTTTCGATAACTCCTTCACCGAAACGAAAAGATCCCCCGCAATGGGATGGATGCGCAGTGCAAGCCGTGCATGGTTCAGCTGCACGAGCGGAGCCTTGTTGAAGAGATGACCTCTGCGCGCGAGCCGGTGTGGTCGATATGCCGCGGTGTGCCACAGTTGTGAGCTCCGATGATAACATCGTCGAATCGATAGTGGTTCACGAACACTCCTTATGCAAAAAATTGATCGCGAGGAGAGTGAAACCAACTCCCTGGACCATGGTTAGATTGCTCAATACCGATAGCGATTGTTGTGAAGACTTGACAGAAGCTTTCGTTGCCGGCATAATCATAACGCCTATACGCTGGTAATCACGCGAGCAGAAAATCCCGTCTTGATCATGATTTTGGTCCGGATTCTGTATCATAAGCCGGTATAGAAGCAGGAGGTCGTACATGAAAAGTGCGTGGACACTTGCAATCTTCGCTGCTATGGTTCTGATCTTCCTCTTTTACCTGTCCTCGAGCAATAAAGTTCCTGCCGTACCGCAAGATGAACTCCATAAGAACGCAACTACAAACACTTCTTGCGTCGAATGTCATGCGCTGGGCAGACAAGCACCACTCAAGGCAGTCCATCCGCCCAAAGAGCAATGCCTCGTCTGTCATAAGATAAAGAAAGGGGCGTGAATAGAGCGGGCGCGGTTAAACGATAAAAAGGATTGGATTCTGGCAGTCCCGCTGGTTGAATGGAGGACTTTCTCCTGATAGCATCAGCGAGAAGAATGCGTCATTGGAATTTGCGCGGTACGAAAAAGTCGAAAAGGAGTTGAGAAGGGCTGGTTTCTGTTCCGGAATCTGCATTCGCTTTCTGTGATGTTCTGCCTAAGATGTTTCTCATTTTTCCCCTCATGTGTCATTTGCCCAAAGTGTAACAAAAATTCACACACATCAGCACGTCCGCACTGCATTTTATTGCGAATTTCTTTGACAATAAGAAGCACATTTATTAATATTCTGGGCAAAGACATCTGCTCAAGAACCTGTTAATCAAAGTCGCACTGTGCGGCATATCGGTCAAAAAAGGTGTTTCATACAAATCGAATTGCTGCCAGCAGGGATAGGTGGTCCCGCGGAACGCGCCTCAACGGGGAGAGAGCAAAGCTTTTTTAGGGGAGGTCCGTATGGATGTTCAGGGGAGGATTAAGGCGGGGTTGACGTTATCCTTTTTCGTTACTGGTATGATGGCGGCACTCTTGGCATATCCGCCATCGGCAAGCGCCGTGGAAGTCGGATGTTTCTGCACGTTCGTATTTGTCTCGACCATGTTTGTGATCGGCATCAGCGCGACGTTGGTGGTCAAATATATCCTGTCGAAAAAAATATGGCAGCTTTCAATGAAAAGAACTGCTCTTATCACGTTTATTGAGGTGATTCTTCTCATTGCGATTTTAGCCGTGCTCCAGACGCAGTACTATCTTCGAGTCCTTGTTTATTTGCCCCTCGCTATGCTGCTGAATTATGCTTTGACCACGGCTAAGGAGCCTGCCTTGCAGGAACAGAAGATGGCCAAGAAAAGGGCCACCATGGCTATATTCTCGAGCTTAGTGCTGCCCATTGCGGTCCAGCTCATGGCGTGGGTGGCAACAGAACTGTCGGCGCTGATTACCTTCAAAGAGGTCCGCGTATAGGTTACATGTGAATGATGGCTACCCAGGTGGAATTAAAGCAGACGCTTATAAATGCACTGGAAGCGAATGATTACGAAACTGTCAGGACCTTAGCCTTGCAGAGCAGGAAAGTGTTTAGTGTACTGGTGCGGCTTGCGTATGACAAAACTACGCTCATTGGCTGGCGGTCCATCAGTGCGATTGGTCACGTTGCTTCGCTGTATGTCAAGAACAACTATGATTTCCTTCGAGATGCCATCCGCAAGTTGTTATGGTCCCTCTCAGATGAATCTGGCGGAATTGGATGGTCGGCTCCCGAGATTTTGGGAGAAATTGTCAGTGCTGATCCGGGGAAAATGTCGGATGTCATCCCTTTAATTGCGGATATATTCACCCTTGACGAAAGGGTTTTCAGACCCGGTGTTCTCTATGCACTGAAAAGGATATCGGAAACCCAACCCGGGTCTGTCGTCCAGTTCAAAGGGCTGGCGATGTGCGGACTTACTGAAAATGATCCGCTTGCCAGAATTTATGCCCTTGAACTCGTTCATGTATTGAAAGAACAGTTCAGTCCGGAGGACCTAAAAAAAGTGATCAGCCAGGTGGAGAATTTAAAAGAAGACGAAGCTGTTACTTGGGTCTATAGAAATGACAGCTTTGAAGATTTAGAAGTCAAGGAAATTGCAAAAATAGTTTATAATAATTTGCTTAAATAAAGTCAATGTTGTAGTAAAAGTGGGGTGAAATAACAAAATTATCATATAATAATATATTGATGTGGGTATTAAATCATCTTTTTAAATATTTTTTTAAACAAAATATAGTAGTTAACTGACTACTATATTTTTTTTACAATAACTTGACAATAATGCACTCATATTTTATAATAAATACATTATAATATTTCTGAGGTATAAAATATTATGGCATCAACCACAAAAAAAGACTATTACGAACTTCTGGGCGTTAAAAAAAATGCCTCTGAGTCTGAAATAAAAAAAGCATTCAGAAAACTGGCGAGAAAGTACCACCCTGATGTCAATCCCGGAGATAAAGTTTCCGAACAGAAGTTTAAGGAAATCAATGAGGCGTATGAGGTGCTGTCCGATGTTAAAAAGAAACAGCAGTACGATCAATTCGGTCATGCTGCATTCGATCAAAGCTTTGGACAAGGCGCGAGTCCTGGTCAGGGGTTTGAAGGGTTTGGACGCGGCGCCGGTTTTTCCGGCGTTCACGGGTTTGAAGATATATTCAGCAATATTTTCGGTGAGCGCACAAGGTCTCGGGGGCCTGCAAAGGGTGAAGACAGCACCTATACGGTGGAGGTCGACCTGGAGGATGCGATCCTGGGTAAAACCATGCAGGTTGACCTTGAGCGGGATGTAACGTGTGCCGTCTGCAACGGCTCAGGCGCACAACCGGGGACCGCGCGCCGTACCTGTCCGACGTGCATGGGGGCAGGGAGCATTTCACAGGGGAGAGGATTCATGCAATTAACACAGCCTTGCCCCACATGCCAGGGTGAAGGCACGATCAATCCGAATCCCTGCAGAAGCTGCTCAGGCAGGGGAATTACATCCAAGTCGGAAAGGATCAGTGTTAAGATCCCTCCGGGCGTCGACAACGGTTCCAGGGTACGCATGGCGGGCTTGGGTGGTCCCGGCGAAAAAGGCGGACCTCCTGGTGATGTATATATTGTGACCAAGGTGAGGCCCCACCTGTATTTTGAACGGAAAGGCGATAATCTGCATTCAGAAGCAAGCGTGACATTCAAGGAAGCTGCTCTGGGAGAGAAAATCGAAATCCCAACGGTTGACGGAATTGTCTCATTGTCCCTTCCGGAGGGGGTGCAGACCGGTCAGCAGTTGAAACTGAAAGGCAAAGGCGTACCTCATTTCGGAGGCGGGGGCGTAGGAGATCACTATGTGACGATTAAAGTCGTTACACCGACTAATCTTTCAGAACGAGACAAGGACCTCCTGCGGGAGCTCGACCGATTGCACCCTTCAAACCCGAGGAGCGCTATTACCTTCAGGGGGTTCAGGAAGAGGAACTGAGTGAGGTAAACCCCTTCCCCGTCATCTTGTCACAGGAGAGAGATGGTCCATGAACCGCAATCTTGATGGAGTGAACCATGGCATCGCGTGAGCACCGACTATTTATGATCAGCGTTGTATCGGAGATGCTGGGAATCCACCCCCAGACACTCAGACTCTATGAGCGCGAGGGATTCATCAAGCCCAAGCGGAGCGGAGGGAACACGCGGCTTTATTCCGAGGAGGACGTGGAAAAGCTCGAGATGATCCTGCGGCTCACACGGGAACTCGGGGTGAACCTCGCCGGGGTGGAGGTTATTCTCTCGATGCGCGAGAGAATGGAGCAGATGCAGCGGGAGATGGAGGATACCATTCACCAGCTCAGCGAGGAACTTTCCCGTGAGATCAGGCGTAGGGAAGAGTTGAGGAACGCCCTCGTGCCGGTCAGAAAAATTGTTGTGAGAAGAGAATCATAGGCAAGCGAAGGATTGCCTGGATTCACGCGGGCGAAGTACGGCATGGCGTGCGGCGAAGCGGTATCACGCCTGCACCAGGGTGGAGGAATGTATGGCACGGTTCGATAAATTAACGATAAAAGCTTCTGAGGCGCTGCAGGCAGCGCAAGATGGTGCTGCGAAACGGCACCATCAATACCTTGAAACGGAGCATCTTCTGCTCGCGCTGCTTGAACAGACGGATGGGGTCGTACTTCCCCTGCTCAAAAAACTCGGCGCAGACCCAACGAGGATCAAGGAGGATATTGATGATGCATTAAACAATCTTCCGAAGGTCGAAGGGCTGGTGCAGACCTATCTCTCCCCACGGCTCAACAAATTGTTCGAGCGGGCGGAGCAGGAAGCAGAGCGCCTGAAGGACGAATATGTAAGCACCGAACATCTCCTGATTGCGGCTGCAGAAGGCGACGGCGCGGCTCGGGACATTCTTACAAGACATGGGGTTACCAAAGAAGCGATCTTTACGGTCCTCGTCGATATTCGCGGCAGCCAGCGCGTTACGGATCAGAATCCCGAAGACAAGTATCAGGCACTGGCCCGTTATGGACGGGACTTGACCGAATTGGCCCGGCGCAGCAAGCTCGATCCCGTGATCGGCAGGGATGAAGAGATCCGGCGCGTGGTCCAGGTGCTTTCCCGCAGGACCAAGAACAACCCTGTTCTGATCGGCGAGCCGGGAGTAGGCAAAACCGCGATCGCCGAGGGGCTCGCGCAGCGGATCGTCTCCGGCGATGTACCTGAGGGGCTCAAGGACAAACGCGTGATTGCGCTCGATATGGGTGCCCTCATTGCCGGTGCGAAATACCGGGGTGAATTTGAGGATCGGCTCAAGGCAGTTCTCAAGGAAGTGACAGAAGCGAGCGGCGAGGTGATCTTATTCATCGATGAGCTCCATACCGTTGTGGGAGCAGGGGCAGCAGAAGGCGCGATGGATGCATCGAACATGCTAAAACCGGCGCTTGCCCGCGGAGACTTGCGGTGTGTGGGCGCTACGACCCTGAACGAATACCGCAAGCACATTGAAAAAGACCCGGCACTTGCACGACGGTTCCAGCCTGTATTGGTACGAGAACCATCCGTCGAGGACACGATTTCTATTCTACGCGGACTGAAGGAGCGCTACGAGATCCATCATGGCGTCAAGATCAAGGATGCCGCGCTCGTTAGCGCGGCGGTCCTTTCACACCGCTACATTGCAGACCGGTTCCTTCCTGACAAGGCCATCGATCTGATCGACGAAGCAGCTTCGCGCCTCCGCATGGAGATAGACAGCATGCCGACAGAGCTCGATGAGGTCGAACGCAGGTCACGTCAGCTCGAAATTGAACGTGAAGCCGTAAAAAAGGAACAGGATACGGCCTCGCGCGAGCGGCTCGCGCGGATCGAGAAGGAAATCGCGGAACTTGGTGAAAAGAGCAGTGGCCTCATGGTGCAATGGCAATCGGAAAAAGAGAGTATCCAGAAAATACGGGGCATCAAAGAGCAGATCGAAAATGCCAAGCTTGAGGCTGAGAAGGCCGAACGGGAAGGTAATCTCGGGCGCGCGGCGGAATTGCGCTACGGTAAACTGCTCGAACTGCGGAAACAGCTCGATGCGGAATCTTCCAAACTGAGCGCGGTTCAGTCTGAGACAAAAATGCTGAAGGAGGAAGTAGACGAAGAGGACGTGGCAGAGATCGTATCCAAGTGGACCGGCATTCCGGTGAGCAAGATGCTCGAGGGTGAGATGCAGAAACTCCTGCACATGGAGGACCGCCTACGCATGCGTGTGATTGGCCAGGACGACGCTATCATTGCAGTATCCAATGCCGTGCGCCGTGCCCGCGCAGGAATCCAGGACCCGAACCGGCCGATCGGAAGCTTCATCTTCATGGGGCCCACGGGAGTGGGCAAAACCGAACTCGCGCGGGCGCTTGCCGAGTTTCTCTTCGATGACGAGCAGGCCATGATCCGCATCGACATGTCCGAATACCAAGAGCGACATACCGTTTCCCGCCTGATCGGTGCTCCTCCGGGATACGTCGGCTATGAGGAAGGGGGACAGCTTACCGAAGCGGTCCGTCGGAGGCCCTATGCCGTAATCCTCTTTGACGAGATTGAGAAAGCGCATCCTGAAGTGTTTAACGTATTGCTGCAGCTCCTTGACGACGGCAGGCTTACCGATGGCCAGGGACGGACCGTGGATTTTAAGAATACGGTAGTTATCATGACGTCGAACATCGGGAGCCAGTACATTCAGGATCTCCAGAATGACGAGGACGAGATGCGGAGGCGGGTGACGGAGGCGATGCGGCAGCATTTCCGGCCTGAATTCCTGAACCGCGTCGATGACACCATCATCTTCCATCCGCTTGATGCGGACGTATTGAAAAAGATCGTTTCGATCCAGGTTGGTCAGGTCCAGAAGAGATTGGCGGACAAGAAAATCGAGATCGAACTTTCCGAAGGCGCGAGAGAACTGATGGCTGAAGATGGATTCGACCTCGTATACGGAGCGCGGCCGCTCAAGCGCGTGATCCAGCGGGAAATTTTGAATCCGCTTGCCTCAAAGATCCTTTCCGGGGAAGTAAAGGTAGGAACGCGGGTCGTTATCGACCGCGATGACAGACATCTTGTGTTCAAAACAGGCGTGCAAGCTGTCGGAGTATCATAATGTTTTAGATGGCAGAGCCGGGGCAGCAGGCTTCGTCCCTGGTATGGCATAAATGTCCCAGGGATTTGCGTGATGTCCGGTTACCCCTGCGTCTGTCAATGATTTTCATTTTCTCGAACGCGGAGAAACCCATTAAGCACGGTCACAAAGAATTACGGACATGTCCGTTCGATGACAAAGTTCAGCTTTTTCATACAGAAAATTACCATAAAAAAAATGAAAATTAATTGTGGTTTAAAAAATAAAAATGTGGTATACTCTCTTCGAAGATTGTTACATTTTGTGGCGTGGGCAGGTGGGTGATGCCAAAAGTGAAAAAAACCCCGAAAAAACCCAGAACGACGTTTGCGGCGGGACGTGATTTCAAGACCCTCTTCTACCGCAAGCTGACAGAGACCCACCTTTTTTACGAGGTCGGAAAAATCATCGCATCGGAGCTCGAACCGACCGAACTAATCCAAAAAATAATCGCCACTATCGGTAAAACCATCATTTTTGAAGATGCTTCCGTGTATATTGTAAAAAAGGACCTGACGGGACTGGAGCCGATCCTCCTGCATAATCCCCTCTTGCAGGCAAAAATGACAGAGGCCATCTACTTCGATACTGGGGCTCCGGGCACCATTGCAGCCAGTGGCGATCCGTTGTTCCTGGATGACACAACCCTCTTCGATGGTTTTCTGCACCACCCTGATGAGCAAACGAAATACGGCAGTTATATCGGCATTCCGCTCAAGAATGAAAACCGCATTGTCGGTGTCATGGGATTCAGCCACACTAAAACAGCGGCGTTCCGGGTCGAGGATTTCGACCTGCTCCGCACGTTGTCCCACCTCATTTCGGCCGGGCTGGAAAAGGCGGAACTCTTTCGGAAGACGCTTGAACTGTCACGGGTGGATGAACTGACGGGGATGCTGAATTACCGCGTGCTGATTGAAAAACTTGACGAAGAGGTGCGGAGGAAGCTCCGCACTGGCCGGGAGTTTTCGTTCATCATGATCGATATCGATGATTTCAAACGGATCAATGACAGCTATGGCCACCTCGAAGGAAGCAGGCTGATCGCGCAGATGGGCCCGCTGCTAAAAGCGGCTTGCAGGACCGGCAGCACGGATACCTGCTTCCGGTACGGCGGTGAGGAATTTTCTGTCCTGCTCGCGGAAACCGATATCGAAGAAGCCATGGCAGTGGCCGAACGCGTACGCAAATCTGTTGCTGAATACCCCTTCACCGTAAAGGTCGCCCATCCGAATGAAAGAGTGACCGTCAGCCTCGGTGTCGCCACCATGGATGTGGACTCGATGAAGCCGGTCTCAGAACTGATCCACGAAGCCGATATCGCTCTCTATCGGTCGAAATCATTAGGCAAAAACAGAGTTACCTGTTACTGTGAAACCTTAACCATGCCCGGCATGAGGGCTGACCAGAGTTCCGCCGGCCCTACCCATACCCCCTGATCCCGCACAAAAGGTCACCCCGTGACCAGCAAGAGAACTTCCCAGATAGGATCATGTTTACGACAACAACCGGTATCCCTGTCACAAGAACGCGTCCAAGGCAAAAGCTAAAAGCAGCCGAGCTGGCAGGATGAGATTTTTATTTTCAATTCGTTGCAAAGCACGCCGATCTCCTGCAGAGAGATACGCAACGTAGCAGACAGCTCATGCGCCTTTTCACAGCTGAGCCGGTTGTTCACAGTCACGGCTCGAATGGCTTCAATTATCTCTTCCTGCGTCATAAAACCTCCCGTCCTACCTATTGCAATAGTACCAGAATTGCGCTGCAGGAAGCAACCAGAGAACAGATATCTGTCGCATCGCAGGCAGAGAGCTCATGCCTCGATTGAATGTTGCTCCCGCCAAACATCGATCCAAAACGTTTACACAGTTGACTTGTCTTCGCCTCTCAGATAAAATGAAGCATTCGGCGAAATCAAGGAGGAATTTGCATGGCACAGTTTTATGATGCGATCATCATCGGGTCAGGCCCCGCGGGGCTGACTGCGGCGATCTACCTCGGCAGAGCAGGCCAGAAATGCATCGTGCTTGAAAAGGATTTTGTCGGCGGCTACACCGCCAAGATCGCACACATTGAAAATTATCCAGGGTATGAGTCCATCCACGGCATGGATTTGACCCAAACCATGGCAAGACAGGCCGAAAAATTCGGCGCAACGATCACCTATCCCGTGGAAGTGGTGGACATGGAACTGCAGCACGAGGTTAAGCAGGTGCGCACGCGTGACGAGACATACGAAGCCCATGTCGTGATCATCGCAATCGGCGTGGCCAGGAAGAAGCTCGAAGTGCCCGGCGCCAAGGAGTTCCTCGGCAAGGGTGTCTCCTACTGCGCGACCTGCGACGGCAACTTCTTTAAAGGACGGACCGTTGCGGTCGTGGGCGCCGATGATGAAGCGGCAGAAGAAGCACTTCACCTGTCCGACCTCGCGGAGAAAGTGATCATGGTCCCGCACAGGGACCTCGATATCGTGAATGCGGTCATGAGCAGGCTGAAATCCAAATCGAATATAGAAATCCTGCCGGTCTCAAAGATCCACGCAGTCGTCGGCGACGAACTGGTCACCGGACTTCGGGTCAGCCGGGACAGTTCGGAGACGGTGTTAGTCCTCGATGGCGTATTCATCGCCATGGGCTCCACACCCATTTCGCAGCTCATCCTGAAAGCGGGCGGCCTCACCGATGACCGCGGCTGCCTGATCGTAGACAAACACCAGCGGATGAACATCGACGGCGTCTTTGCGGCGGGGGACTGCACCTGCGGCGGGATGCAGATCGTGGCAGCGGCTGGTGAAGGGTCCGTTGCCGGCATGCGTGCTGCAGCCTACGTCCGCAAGTTGAAGACGAAGACGAAAAGGTAGTGAGTCCTACATAAAAAAACAACTGATCCGCGAGGGCGCTGTGGTTGTAAAAAGGAACCTTCAGGTACCTGGCACCGTAACGGTCATGTGTTCCATCGTGGGGTAAGTAATGACCGTGAAAGATATGCTTGGCAGGAGTGGTGTTGTTACCCGTGAGGAAGCACTCAGGATCCTGAATGAGCAATTCGTCCTGCCTGATTTTTCCACTGAAGATGTTTCCATAAGCTCAGCTCTGAGCCGTGTCCTCGCGAATAATATTACCTCTCCTTCGGACCTTCCCGAGTTTGACCGCTCTACCATGGATGGCTACGCGGTGAACAGCGCCGATACGTTTGGTGCTGCAGAATCGCGGCCGGCTTTCCTTCATGTCGTAGGCGACATCCTCATGGGGACCATGCCGGACCGCGCGCTTGTCAAGGGCGAGGCCATGAAGATCGCCACGGGTGGCGCACTTCCACGGGGCGCCGATGCTGTCGTGATGTTCGAGCAGACCCAGGCCGTCGATGCCGAGAACATCGAAGTGGTGAGGTCTGTTGCTCCGCTGGAAAACGTCGTTCAGGCCGGAGAAGACATCAAAAAAAACGAGACTATCCTGGGCCGCGGCCACCGCATGCGTCCTCAGGACATGTCAGCGCTCGCGGGAGTAGGCATCACAAGCGTCAAGGTATTCACAAAACCTAACGTAGCCATCATCTCCACAGGGAATGAGATCGTATCCGCAGACACGACCCCGGCACCGGGCCAGATTCGGGACAGCAATTCTTACAATTTAGAAGGCCTGATCACGCAATGCTTCGGTGTACCGGTAAAAAAGGGCATCATCCGAGATGAGTATGAAAACCTTCGGAAAATCCTTGAAGCAGCGATCAATGACAGTGCTCTGGTCCTGATGACGGGTGGAAGTTCGGTCGGGACGGCTGATCTTACCGCAAAAGTGATTAATGACGCAGGCCAGCCCGGCGTGCTGGTGCACGGTGTATCGATCAAACCGGGCAAGCCACTTGTCATCGGTCTCGTCGGGTCGCCCCATGGTCACGTCCCAATCTTCGGGTTGCCCGGCCACCCGGCAGCGGTCAGTATCTGCTTCGACCTTTTTGTAAAGCCGATACTCACCAGTCTGACGGGCGAGATCCTTGATCCCGCACTGGAGGACGTTACTCCCTACCGCATAATCCGGGCGCGTCTGACACGGAGTATTGCTTCCAGTCCCGGGCGCGAGGATCATGTTCGCGTAGCACTGGAAAAACGGGAGGATGGCCTCTGGGCTCGGCCCATTTTCGGGGCTTCAGGGCTTATTAGCACGCTGGTCAAGGCTGTAGGCACCGTGGTCGTGCCGGTAAAAAAAATAGGCATCGAAGCAGGTGAAGACGTGGAAGTAAGGCTGTTTTAAAGAACGTAAATCACGGGGTCACAGAGCAAGGGAGAGCAACAAAATACAACGTCGCATCTCTCTGGCCGTTGGGTTGAATTGAGCAGAACTCAAAATGGCGTTCAAACAAAAAAAATATCTCGATAACGAACCGCTTGCGGATGCTATCCGAAAATATCGCGAAGCGGTCAAGACTGCCACGAATGGCGGCCCGCTTGCAGGGGAGCTCATCCTGGTAAGCGATGCCCTTGGCCGGGTCACGTCAGAGGCCGTGATCGCGAAAATCTCGTCACCTTTTTACCATTCCGCTGCGATGGATGGTTATGCCGTCAGGTTTATCGACACCTTTGGCGCTGCCGAAACAAGACCCAAACGCCTTTCCGTTCCGACCGAAGCTGTTGCAATCGACACCGGTGACCCTCTGCCCGATGGATTCAACGCCGTTATTATGATCGAGGAGGTGGAAAAGGTTTCCGGTTCAGAGATCGAAATTCTCAACCCATCCACTCCGTGGCAGCATGTACGGCTTGTGGGCGAGGATATCGTTGCCACGGAGCTCATCATCCCCGAGAATCAAGTAGTCCGTCATGTCGACATGGCGGCCATGATTGCGAGCGGGCATACCTCGGTCAAGGTGCGACGGAGGCCTGTTGTTTCGATCATCCCCACGGGAACAGAGCTTGTCGATCCGGGGAGCGCACTGAAAAAGGGTGATATCATCGATTTTAACTCTACAATGCTGTCCGCGATGGCGACCGAGTGCGGCGCCCATGCGATTCGGAAGAACATTGTCAAAGACGATGCCGCTCTCCTGCGAAAGACGATTCTTGATTCTCTCGCTGATTCAGATATCGTCGTGATCAACGCTGGCTCGTCAGCAGGGAGAGAGGATTTTACCGCTGACGTGATTGCCGAGCTCGGCAACGTCATTGTACACGGCGTCGCGATCAAACCCGGCAAGCCGGTTATCCTCGGCACCGTGAAAGGGAAACCGGTCGTTGGCATTCCAGGGTATCCGGTCTCAGCAGCTCTCACGTTCAATCTTTTTGTCAAAACGCTTATCTACTCTCTGCTGGGCGTTGCGCCTCCTGAGCCGGGAACGGTCACAGCAAAGCTGAGCCGTCAAGTTGCATCAACGCTCGGGCTGGAGGAATTTGTCCGCGTCAAGCTCGGAAGCGTCGCAGGGAACTTGATCGCCACACCGGTGACACGGGGTGCCGGGGCGCTTATGTCTCTCGTGCGCGCTGACGGCATCATCCGCATACCAGCCCAGAGCGAGGGTATTGCATCAAACCAGGAGGTAACGGTCGAACTGCTTCGTTCCACCCACGATATCGAGAACACTATCGTCTGCATCGGCTCTCACGACAACGTCCTCGATGTGCTCGGGAACTTCCTCAAGAAAAAAAATCCTCAGTTTTCCCTATCCTCGGCCCATGTTGGAAGCATGGGCGGGCTGTTGGCATTGAAGCGCAGGGAGGCCCATCTCGCAGGAACCCATCTTCTTGACGAGGAGACGGGGGAATATAATGTAAGCTACCTCAAAAAACTGCTCCCTGACCAGAAAACCGTGCTCATTAACCTCGTCTACAGGACTCAGGGTTTTATCGTTCCCCGGGGCAATCCGAAGAGCATTAGGGGATTTGAAGACCTTCGGCGTACAGACGTGGTCTTTGTGAACCGGCAGTCGGGTGCTGGCACGCGGCTGCTCACAGATCTCTCCCTCAAACGATTAAAGATTGACCCGAGAAATATAAAAGGTTATGATCACGAGGAATACACCCACATGGCCGTGGCTTCTGCTGTCCTGTCCGGCGCAGCAGATACGGGGCTCGCCATACTCTCTGCAGCACAGGCGCTTCAGTTGGATTTCATCCCTGTAGCGCAGGAACGCTATGATCTGGCGATCTTGCAGGAGTTCTACGACATCCCCATGATGAGGGCGCTGCTTGCCATCATTCGTGATGATAAAGAATTCCGGGACCAGATCGTGACGATGGGGGGCTACGATATTTCGGACATGGGAACCGTCATTGCTACCCTGTAAGATAACGAAGACAAGACACAAAATTACTAAAGCGACTGCTGAGATAGATGATATTGAATAGGGAAGCAAGAGATTTGAATCGTATTCCTTTGCGATCTCTGGGGTAAAATCAATCTATTTTTTAATGTATTCGGAGGTATCATAATGCTTGCAATTAGTGCGATGCCCGGGCTGGGCACGGGGGTGCTTGGTCTCTTCGGCGAGACCGGTTGGGTCGGCAAGGGGATTGTGATAATCCTGATGGGGTTTTCGATTGTATCCTGGGCCATGATCCTGCTCAAGTACCAATTCCTACGAAGGGCAGAGAAGGAATCCCATTCCTTTCTTCAGTCTTTCAGGAAGACGAAGAACATTCAGGATCTTTTGAATCACGCAGAAATAAATAAGTTCAGTCCCCTGGCGACGCTCTTTGTCGAGGGATACCGTGAGGCCGATTCCATCATCAAGACCCTCCCCGATGGTCACGTGACCGACGACGAACGTCCGCTGATATCCCAGGAAATCGAGCGCTCACTCAAGATCACCACGCAGGACGAGATCGTGTACATGGAGCGTTACCTCGCGTTTCTGGGCACGACGGGGACTGTGGGGCCACTCTTGGGGCTGTTCGGAACGGTCTGGGGCATTATGGACGCTTTTTACGGCATCGGTCTCAAGGGGGCCGGCGATATCGGGGCCTTGGCCCCGGGTCTTGCCGCGGCGCTAATCAATACCATCTCGGGGCTGTTCGTTGCTATTCCCGCTGTCATTGCCTACAATTATTTCGCCGATAAAATCCGTGATATTGCGATCCGGTGCGACTCCTTTTCCATGGAGTTCCTGAGCTATCTCGAGCGGAACATTCTCCGGAGGAAGTCATGAGCTTCGAGCGACGGGAACGGCATATTATTCGCGAGTTGAATCTCGTGCCGCTTATCGACGTGCTACTTACGGTCCTTTTTTTCTACATGATCGTTTCTCCCATGATGAGCAGGGGGCTGGACGTGAACCTTCCCAAGTCCGAGTCTAACACGGTCAAGCCCGAGGACCGCATAGTGCTGACGGTCACCCGTCACCAGGAGGTCTTTGTTGAAAAGGAACGGGTGAACGTCGCAAGGCTGAAAGAGGTGCTCGACGCTATTCGTAAAACCAAGCCGCTCATCAACGTGTACCTTAGGGCGGATAAGGACGCGCCCTACGGTGCGGTAGTGCAAGTGATGGATGTTGTGAAACGGGCGGGTATTGACCGACTCGGGATGGTGACCGAAGCCGCATCCGGGAGCGAGACTGGTAAATGAGGCTGCTTTCCGGGAAGAGGATCGGGCAGTCAGGCTATGAACTGACGCTTGCCATCTTCTTTTCTTTCTTCATTCACGCTGCAATTGTCGCCGCCGCGCTGTTCCTCTATACTGCAGCGACCCCAAAAATGTCGGTGCCTCCCTACTATAGCGTGAAGCTTGTAAGACTGTCGGCGGAGGTCGCGCCGACACCGGTCCAGCATCCTGCTCCGCTTGTCCCGCCAACACCAGCGGCAGAAAGGAAGGCAGAGCCGAAAAAGGCTCCCTCGCTTCCGCAACCTGCGCTGCTTTCTCCGCCATCACCGGCGGAGGAAGGAAAGGCAGAGCCGAAAACGGCAACCAAGGCAGCTCTCAAGGCGGCAAGGACAACAGCAAAAAGCAGTGCGATGCCCGAGTTTTCCGACCATAGACAAAAATCGAAACCCGAAGAAACAAAACCATCAGAATCGTCCGAAGGGCAGACGCAGAAGGCAACCGGGGGGCCCCCAGGTGTTGCAGTAACGACACCTCAGGAGGAATTTACTAAATTTTCATGGTATGTAGCCAGTGTCCGCGATAAGATAGGACAGAACTGGAGACCGCCGATGGATTCAAAGGATGCGAAGGCGAGGGTCATATTTGAAATTAATAGATCAGGCTGGGTATTAGGTGTGAGCATCGACACGGATCACTCAAGTGGTGCAACGATCTTTATGCAGGCGGCGATACGGGCGATTCAGTCTTCGAACCCCTTTCCGCCATTGCCGGAAGATTTCGGAAAGCAGACATTGGAGTTCAGCGTCGATCTGATGGCGAAATAACGATCGGTCAAGGTGCGCTGGTCAGGCATACGTGTGACCTGGACTTGGATTTTCCTGGTGGGCACGCCAGCGACCTCTGATCCTTAATCATTCTCATGATGAAAAGTCTCACAACGTGCATACTCATCTGCGTTCTCACGGGCGCACCAGTGTCTGCTCAGTACTACCTCGGAGTCGTTCAGGGAGAAAGCAAGAAGATTCCTATCACGGTGCTCGATGTGTACGATGATATAGGCTCGTCGACGCTTCGCGCCCTGGCCCTCGATGTGTTACAGGCCGATCTGCGCCGTTCCCAGATATTTGATGTCATGGACCCGAAAAAGCTGGATCTGGTCTACGATGGTAAAATCGAGCCGCCCCTGGATGTGATCAAGCGAGGCGGTACATTCGGCTTGACCGGTGTGATCTGGGTCAAACTGCTCAGAAAAGGCGGGGACCTCGTGCTGCAGGGTATGATCTTTGACGCCACATCGGGAACGCGCATCTCGAATAAGGAGTATTTTGGCAACGAAGGAACTTTCCGGCGCATGGTCCATACCTTCGCCGACGAAATCGTTTTCCGGTACACGGGTGAGCGTGGCATAGCACGGACCCGTATTGCCTACGTGTCCGACAAGACTCGATTCAAGGAACTGTACACCATGGACTACGACGGCCAGAACCCGATACGGATCACGGCGGATCGCTCCATCTGTCTGTCACCGGCCTGGAGCCCCAACGGCAAGGTACTCTCCTACGTATCCTACCGCGACAAGAACCCCGATCTTTATGGGCTTGACATGGATACCGGCAAGCGCTGGAAAATGTCCGGGAGCGAAGGCCTGAACATCTCCCCATCGTGGTCGCCGGACGGGAAACGTCTTGCGTTGGCCCTGACCAAGGATAGCGGCACGGAAATCTACACCATGAGCCGTAATGGGAACGACCTGGAGCGGCTCACCTACGGGGCGTTCGACAATGTTTCTCCTTCATGGGCGCCGAACGGAAGGGAAATCGCCCTTACGTCGGGCAGGGCAGGAACACCGCAGGTGTTCATCATGGGATCCGATGGGACCGATGTCCGCAGGATCACGTTTGAAGGAAGCTACAATGCGTCTCCGAACTGGTCACCGCATGGAGACCGGATCGTGTTCGTAACGCAAATCCGGGGCTTATTCAAAATAGCGACCGTGAACCCTGACGGGGCGGATTATCGCGTCCTTACGAGCGGGCCGGGCAGCGATGAAAATCCTTGCTGGTCGCCCTCGGGGAGGCAAATCCTCTTTAGCTCGAACCGCGAAGGGAAATTCAACCTCTATATCATGAATGCGGATGGCAGCGACGTCGAACGTATTACGCCGAACGATGCCAATTACACATCGCCGGCCTGGTCGCCCTAGCTCGCGAGAGCAATCAAATATTCGCCTCCATCCCTGACATTTTCGTCCTCGCCTCAGGTACATTCCGTGCTTCACCATACTGCCCCCACGTCCCTGCTGATTACCCCCCTGGCGCGCTATGCTATACTTATGATAAGAGGACCAAACGAGCGAAAGGAGGTTGATTCGTGCCACATGCCGGTCTCATGGATGAAAAAAGCCTCGGTCCCGTGAAAGGACCGCTCCAGCGCGCCCGGCTTCATATCCGAGGCGGAAAACGCAGGCTGAGGGAAGGGAAGATCGCCGCCGGGATCGTGACGCTCTATGATGCACTTGAGGCCGCGATGGTCGCTTATGCCGAAGACTCAAAACGACGTTCTCACCTTGTGCTACGGAACGGTGATAACCTGAATGATGAAAAGATACTGTATGCGGTCCTGGTCCGCTCGCACGTGCTGGACGGGACGTTCGATTTTGAAGCGTTTAACCGGCTTCTGGAAACCGCGCTGAACCAAGAACTCCCGGAATATGATTACCGGGAACTCCTTGCAGGCCTCGAGGCGATCATGGTCCGGCTCGGTGTCATGCCGTTCGAAGAAGCCTCACTCCCCCCTGAGGACCCGGAGACCTATTAAATTACTGACGCAAACATACAAGGAGAGCCGCAGAGACTCCAAGGCGCAGAAACGATCAAATGTGCAAGGTCGTGAAGGGGAAAATCCAAGGCATGATCGTTACCAACGGCATTGCGTCCTCCCGCCTCTGCAACGAGAAACGATGAGATTTGGTCTCATCCTCAGCGTCTTCATGGCAGATCATTATGAACAGACTCGAACATGAACATTCCCCCTACCTCCGGCACGCAGCCCTTCAGAAGATCGACTGGTATGCCTGGTCCGAGGAGGCCTTTGAGAAAGCAAGGTGTGAAGACAAGCCCGTTTTCCTGAGCACCGGCGCGGTTTGGTGCCACTGGTGCCACGTGATGGCGAAGGAATCATTCGAAGACGAGGAGACCGCGCAACTTCTGAATGCGCTCTTCATCAACATCAAACTCGACCGCGACGAGCGACCCGACATCGACCGAAGGTATCAGCAGGCGGTCGCTGCCATGGGCGGAGGAAACGGATGGCCGCTCTCGGTGTTCTTGACCGCGGACAAAAAACCGTTCTACGGAGGTACCTATTTCCCGCCCGAAGACAGACAGGGAAGGCCGGGATTCAGGAAAGTACTTATAGCGGTGAGTAATTTTTACAAAACCAAGCAGGCGGATGCAACGGCATTCTCCCTCCGGGTCATGGACACGCTAAAGATACAAGCCCTTGAGCCGTCTGCGATCAGCGAGACAATGGTCAGCGAGGCAGAGAGCGCACTGCTCTCCCAATTCGATCGTGAGCACGGCGGGTTCGGGATAGCCCCCAAATTCCCTATGCCCGGAGCTCTCGAGTTTTTGATACGGAGGTCCCGTGTGCAGAAGGATCCTGTGACGGCCAGGGCCGCACGCAGCATGCTCGATGCCATGGCGCGTGGAGGTTTTCACGACCACCTTGGCGGCGGGTTTCACCGGTATTCCACAGACGAGTCGTGGACCATACCGCACTTCGAAAAGATGGCCGATGACAATGCCGGGCTTCTTAGGAATTACACTGATGCCTTCGCGGTTTTCGGAGACGACCGGTATCGCGATATCGCAAGGGACATCATCGTTTTTACCCGTGAGGTGCTGTCCGATCCGCGCGGCGGCTTCTATGCAAGCCAGGACGCCGACGTGACGCCTGATGACGAAGGAGGATACTTTACCTGGACCGATGAAGATTTGAGGTCGGCTCTTGGTCCGGAGGAGTATGACGTACTGTCCGCTTATTTACTGCACGAAAAGGGGAGTATGCAGCATGATCCGGCAAAGAAGGTTGTATTCGAGGAACAACCCCTTGAGGAGATTGCAAAAGGTCTCGGGAAGATCGTTGAGGACGCGCATCGTATTCTTGTGAGCGGCAAGAAAAAAATGCTTTCAGCCAGGTCAAGGCGTGTGATGCCCTTTATTGATCGGACCCTCTATACATCCCTCAACGGCATGCTCATCGCCGCCTACTTCCATGCCTTTAATGTATTCGGCGACGAAGAAGCCAAGGCCTTCGGCGTGATGAGCCTTGAGCGAATCTTGAACGACCGGCTCATCGATCAAGCGCTGATGCACGCAGAGAACATTCCGGCTGGACTCGACGATTATGTTCACATCATCGACGCGCTCGTTACCGGCTACGAAGCAACGGCCTCGCGGCGCTATCTTCTCCTTGCTGATGAACTCATGGCACTCTGCATCACGAAGTTCTTCGACCCCGGTGAAGGTGGCTTCTTCGATACGGAAAACGAGGTGCTGGACACGCGGTTTAAAAAAATTGAGGACACTCCTCATCCCTCAGCGAACGCCCTGGCCGTTCTTCTTCTGCTGAAACTGTCGATCATGACCGGGAACGACGAATATCGGCTCTGTGGCGAACAATCGCTCAGGCTCTTCTCCGGGTTTGCGCGCGAAATAGGTGTGCATGCGGGAGCCTACTTCTGCAGTCTCGATGCGTCATTCCGCATGCTTAAACTCGCTGTTGAAGCAGCGCCGGGGAGTGACCTCGCCGCCACTGCCCGCGCTCTCACAGGGAAATTGTATGCAGCGATCGTTTACGGGGACGATAATGACCGCGTTATCCCCTGCAGCAACAATATCTGTCTAGAACCCCTCTACAACCCACACGACCTCAACGTGTTGTCGTAAGGACGCTCAGAAACGCCGAAGGATCCCAACGTACTTGCTTTGGCAGAAAAACTCGATAGAATAACGAACGCAGGGAACGGGTGAACGATGATGACCAAAGAAGACTTTCTGAATGCTTTTCCAACATTCCGAGACAGACTCCAAAATCTCGTGCCCGCAATGATCGCGGCCGGCTGTTAGCAGTCGATTCCCCGTGATGCCCGAATCTACGCCGAAGGAGATTCCTGCTCATCCATCGCATTTATCCTGGCAGGCGAGATCCGGGTCTATAAGATCGGGAAAACAGGCAGGGAGATTACACTGTACGAAATTGGTCCCGGCGAGACTTGTATCCTGAATGCCTCTTGCATTCTCTCTCATACGTCCTCTCCGGCAGATACGGTCGCCGTCTCAGATGTAAACTTGCTTCTTGTGCCTTCTTCCGATTTTAAAAAGTTCGTCATAGAGAATGCGGAGATGTGGGCCTTCGTATTTACGCTTCTCAGCCAACGGCTTGCGGGAGTCATCGAACTCGTCGAAGAAGTGGCGTTCGGCAGAATGGACCAGCGGCTCATGGATTATCTCATCGGCAAGTCTAAGGACCGCTGCCTCGAGACGACCCACCAAAAGATCGCCAATGACCTTGGCACCTCCCGCGAAGTGATCAGCCGCCTGCTCAAGGATTTTGAACGAAAGCAGCAGGTCAAGCTCTCCCGGATTTCGATAACTCTCTTGAAACCATGAACCATGGGCCTGTCGTCCCTCTCTGTGACAAAGTCACAGACATCAATCCTTTGATCTGGTATGGTGCCGTGCAGGAAACGGCTTGGTGACCGTGCTGGCCGGCTCATGCCGAAATCAAGGAGGAACAGATTATGCAGAAAAATGTCGGTTCATGGGAAAGAACATTCAGGATCGTTGCGGGTTTATTCATCATTTCCTTCGCTTTTGTGGGGCCGAAAACCAATCGGGCTTACCTCGGAATCGCGCTTCTTGCCTCGGGTGTCATAGGCTGGTGCCCGCCCTCTGCACTCTCGGCATAAAGACCTGTAGGAAGTGCCAGTAGCAGTGTGCTTCCCGCCTTCATACGAAAAGGCGGGAAGTGCAATAAAAACCTCACCCGCAAGAAACAATGCCACACAAGCGCCGCGATACAGTATCCCCGCCACATACTCATGATGATGAGCGGTCCCGCTGAATTATCATACTTTCTGATAAGAGCGAGGCCTTTGACTCCCAATATCCCTCTGTCGTTGAAGAGTACATTGAAATTTCGGCTTGACAGCAGAACGTAATCAGGTGTATTGTACTCCGACTAGTGATGTTTTTCGTAAGCTAAAAGCCCCCGATGAGGGGCTTTTTTTACCTGTGCTGCAAAAGCGTGCAGGAGCTTTTGCATCTGCATCCAGAGGGTTATCCCGCCGGAACGAAGCCCGACCCAGACCCCTCAGAAGCTTAGCGTCCATAGGACAGGAGTGCAAGAATGTGCCGGTTGAGTGCAATCACGTCGAGCGACTACATCTCCCCAATGGAAAATATCTACGCGCTCGAGACCATGAAGGAAGGCCATGACGGTTCCGGCCTCGGCCTTATGCTTAAGGACATGGCAGGGCCGTTCGCGGAATTCAAAAAATACCCCACACTATCAGCGATCTGCTCGAACAAAGGCCTCAACATGCTCGAGGCCTACATGAAATCCCAAGGCTTCCATGAAAAGTTTTCGTGGGAGCCGCCGATCAAGAACGTTCCTGGTGTCGAACGCCGGGAGCACTACATCGCCAAGGTCTACGACTATCCCGCTGCGTATCAGGAGCGGAGGAAGTCCGAGCAGGAAGACCTGCTCATGCAAACTCGGCTCACGTTGCGGCTTATGGGTGAACCGGACGGCTCTCTCTTCGTCTTCTCCTTTTATCCGGATGTGCTGACGCTGAAGGAAGTGGGAGATCCCCTCCAACTCGCCGAATTTTTCGGCCTCGAACGGTCCGGACTCAGATCGAAGATCGTCCTTGCCCAGGGAAGGCAAAACACTAATTACGCCATTTATCTCTATGCCTGCCATCCTTTCTTCATACAGGGATATGCAACGATGACGAATGGAGAAAACACGGCGTTTGTACCGATCCGTGAATTTCTCATGGGACGGGGCAACGCGGGTTACATGGGCTACAATTCCGACTCCGAGGTCTTTACTCACATCATGCACTACACGAACCGGTCCCTCGGGTATCCACTCCAATATTATAAGGATGTCATCACGCCCATGAAAGACGCGGAGATCAACCAGCGCTCCGATGCTGACGCGCTCCGACTCCTCAAAAAATCGCTTCGCCCCCTCTGCATTGATGGTCCGAACTGCGTGATCGGGTTCACCCCCGATGGCACGGTCTTTATGGTGCAGGACTCGAAAAAGCTCCGGCCCGGCGTCGTGGGTGGCAAGCCCGGCAAGTTCGCGCTCATGTCTGAGGTCTGCGGCGTTGACAGCGCGCTCCCAGACCGAGACAAGTCAGCGGATATCTTCCCCATGAAGTACGACATGGTGATCATCGCGCCGGGTGCGCGGGAGGCTAAAGTATGGAATCAGCTGCACGGCTAGATAAAAACCATCAGTTATCGCTCAAAGAGCTGCCCTATATTGTCCAATGGCGTGAGGACCGCTGCACCCGCTGCGGACGTTGCACCGCCGTTTGTCCCATGAAGTCCATTGAGGCCACCGTGTACACGCAACGTGTCGTGTCTTCGGTGGGCGCGAACCCCGAACCCCATGTCACGCGCAGGCTTAATCAGGTAGTTCGTCAGGTCACGGAAATCGACCGTTACTGCATCGGCTGCGGGACCTGCTCGCTCGTCTGCCCCACGGACGCCATCTTTCCGGAATACAATTTCCAGCATAAGCTCTACCACTATAAGAACAAGGGCGGCATACCTTTTATGCGTGGTGGACGGAGAAACGATCCATCACTGTCAACGCTGGACAAGCTCAAGTTCACGCGTATTTCGATGCTGACCGACCCGGCCCTGGACGCCGGTCGTCATGAGTTCCGTGTTCGGACTCTGTTGGGCAGGAACCTTCCGGCAGAACAACTCCCGCTCAAGGTCGAAGGCGACAAGCTTCTGATCAGCGATCACACCTTCATCCCACCGGTACGGGAGATCTACCCTATCCGGATAGGCAGCATGTCCATCGGGGCGCTATCACCGCATATGTGGGAAGGTCTTGCGATGGGTGTTGCCTATCTGAACGAGGTTGAGGGGATGCCCGTGGTCATGTGTTCGGGCGAGGGCGGAATGCCCCCGAGCATTCTGAAGTCGCGTTACATCAAATATTTCATCTTGCAGATCGCGTCGGGCTACTTCGGCTGGGACGAAATTATTCGTGCCCTTCCCGATATGACCGAAGATCCGGCAGCCATCGAGATCAAATATGGCCAGGGCGCCAAGCCCGGCGACGGCGGCTTGCTCCAGGCTTATAAGGTTCTCGGCCTGATCGCAAAAATCCGCGGCGTGCCACAGTTCGTCGACCTGGCATCGCCGCCTACACACCAGACCAAATACTCCATCGAAGAAGCTGTTGCGAAGATGATCCAGTCCATGTCCATGGCCTGGGGCTTCCGTGTGCCGGTCTATCCGAAAATCTCAGGCACCAAGACGGCCCGTGCCGTATTGAATAATCTTGCGCGGAACCCCTATGCTGCAGCCCTCTGCATCGACGGGGAGGACGGAGGCACCGGCGCGGCGTACAACGTCTCGATGGATAAGATGGGGCATCCCATCGCATCCAACATCCGCGACTGCTACCTCGATCTCGTGAAACAGGGCAAGCAGAACGAGCTTCCGCTGATCGCCGCAGGCGGCGTGGGCAAAGGCGGCAATCTGGCTGCGAACGCGGCTGCGCTCATCATGCTCGGTGCTTCCGCAGTCGAC
>Ga0187771_10000209_pt1 | contig 32801 bp, 28 predicted proteins | sample 0116_SJ02_MP15_1_FD_133139 | JGI IMG/M metagenome (GOLD analysis project Ga0187771, IMG submission 133139) | Tropical peat soil microbial communities from peatlands in Department of Meta, Colombia - 0116_SJ02_MP15_10_MG | ecosystem: Environmental > Terrestrial > Soil > Wetlands > Peat | place...
CCAGCCATTTTGGCGGGATCGCGCATTGTAACTCACCATCTTCTGGAACAAAGCGCCCAAAAAGACGCCTCTTCAGGGCAAGGTGCTCGACGCGCCCCTCGGGCTCGTTCGTGGGGACGGAGGGGATCGAACCCTCACTGTGAACGTTTTAAGCGCTCTGCCTCTGCCGATTGGGCTACGTCCCCACGTGACCGCTGTGTTCAGGAGCAACCAGAGCGACGCCGCGGCGCCGGGCGCCCTCGATCGGGCCGCCCACACCGTAGCGCCCGAGCCGTCGCTCCCAGAACTGCCGCTCGGACTCATGGGGCGCGTCGACAGGACCCGAGTGAAGGCCGAACCGCATCGTTGTACGCCGCGTCGCCTCGTAGCGCGACCAGGCTCCGACCCGGTCGTTCGACGGATCGCCGGAACGGGCGAAGGCGACCCACGACTCCTGCATCTCGTCCGAAAGCCGGAAGGCTTCCTCCCCGGTGCCGGAGAACAGCCCGATGATCGGTTCGTGCACGGTACCGAACACGAAGGGAAGCTCGATCCCGTGACAGGCACCAAGACCGCCCCCGGCGAACGGCGACGGCCAGTCGAACAGGTAGACGTAGGTCCCAGGCGTTCGTTTCCGGTGTGCGTCGGCGAGACGGAGCTGGGGGACGCGGAAGATCCAGTCGGTTACGATCGCATCGAGTAGCGCCCGTTCGCTCAGCGGTTCGTCGCGCTCGCGGCGCGCTCTCCGGTACTCGGCAATCGCGTCGCGGGCCAATCCCTCGTCCTCGATCCCCGCTCCCCGCAGGTACCGTCCGACGAGCCCCTCGAGGTCGGTCCCGGTGAGTTCCTTGCCGGCGAGGATGGCGAACGAGAAAAGCTTGAACTCATCGCGGTTCGACCCGAGGAGCAGGTCGATCCCCGCTGATGATCCCGCGACGATCAAGTCCTCGGGATGGGACGGGAAAAGGCCCCTGTCGACGACCGGCTGGAACGGCAGGCCGATACCGGCATCAACCTCACCATTGACCACGATCTGCGCCGCGAGGAGCTCGTCGACCGGGACGGTCGTCAACGCCTCCCGGCTCAGCTCGGGATGGCCGAGGAGTTCGCTGAGCCGTTCGGCAATCCGTGCCGCGGGCGGCGGGTCGATCGCGAGCGTCGCGCCACTCTCGGCGATCACGCGATGGAACAGTCCCCGCGCCTTCGGCACGGCCAACAGATCGCAGATTGACATCGCCCCCGCCGACTCACCGAACACGGTGACGTTTCCCGGATCACCGCCGAACGGCCCGATGTTGTCGCGCACCCAGCGGAGCGCGGCGATCTGGTCGTGAAGACCCCAATTGCCGATGGCACCACTTGTGTCGTCAGCGAGTGCCGGATGCGCGAGGAAGCCGAGAGCGCCGAGCCGATAGTTGAAGGTCACGACGACGACCCCCCGGGCGGCAAGCCGCTCGGCCCGGTACATGACACCCGACCCGCTCCCGTTGCAGAAGGCGCCGCCGTGGACGAACACCATCACCGGTCGCGGCCCGCGACCGAGCGCCGGGGTCCAGACGTTGCAGAAAAGACAGTCTTCGCTCTGTTCGACGGGGTCGCCCGGGAAGTAGCTGCCGAGCCCCGAGGGCGGCTGGGGCGCAACAGGGCCGAACACCGAGGCGTCCCGCACACCTGCCCACTCCGGAGCCGGTTGGGGCGGTCGGAAGCGAAGCCCACCGAGCGGGGCCGCGGCATACGGAATGGCCCGGAAGGACCACACGCCCTCGGCCTCGATCCCGCGCACGACTCCGGCGCGGGTGGTGACGACGCCTTTGGACACTCGGCCCTCCTCGGTCGGGGCGGACGAACTCGCCGGATGCGACGCTACCGGACCTGTCGGGTCCCCTCACCTGGCAGTTCACGCGACAGCTTTGACTTTTGCCTTCGCTGTGGCCAAAGTTAATGGGTGTTATCGGTGAGGTTTAGGGGCTGCATCGCGCCGCTGGTCAGCGTGGTTGTCTTCGCGGGCGCTGCCGCCTCCCCGGCTGCCGCGGCTCCAGGCGACCCGTCCGGGCCGACGAACGCCCAGATTCAGGCGGCGCGGGCCAGGGCGACCGAACTTTCCCAGATGATCTCGGCCGAGAATGAAAAGGAGCAGATCGCCAGCGAGAGCTACGACCGGGCGAACATCCTCATCGGGTTGGCGCAGAAACGCCTCGCGGTCCTGCGCCTGAAGATCCACCACGAGAGTCTTGCGATCGCGGCCGGAAAGCGCAGAGTCCAGCGCGCCGCCGTCGAGGCCTACGTCGACGGCGACAACGCGGCATCGCAGTTCGCGGGCCTTCTCGGCTCCTCGATCACCGACGCCGGGTCGCTCGCCACCTACGCCGGGGTGGCCACGACTGCGCTCCACGCCGCTGTCGTCCGCCTCGACCATGCCGAGGCGCGACTACGGGCGAGCGAGGCCGGCGTCCGCACCGAGGCCGCCGCCGCCCGCGCCGCGGCCGCGAGTTCGGCGGAGGCGCGCTCGCAGGCGATGGCGGCGCGCGAGGTGACGTCCGCGGCCCTCGGGCAGGTCAAAGGACACCTCGCCGCGCTGATCGAGCAGCAGGCCCTGGTCAAGGCGGCCGAAGCCGCGGCGGCGGCGCGGGAGGCCAAAGCGGCCGCGGCCCGCAATCAGGACGCCCTCAACGCCGAAGCGGCGGCCGAACTTGCGAGCGCGATGGCCGGGAGCGATCCCGCCGCGGCAGAGGAGGCTGAAGTCGAGGCGGCGATCGCGAGCGAGGTCGGTCACCCGGCGCTCCTCCCGGCGGGATCCTCCCCGGCCGGCGACATCGCGGTCGAGAAGGCGGAGAGCTTCCTCGGCGTCCCCTACGTCTGGGGCGGCGCCGGACCATCCGGTTTCGACTGCTCCGGGCTCACGATGGTGGCGTGGGGCGCGGCGGGCGTCAGCCTGACCCACAGCGCCTGGTACCAGTACCGGGAGACGACGCACATCCCCCTGTCGGCCATCGAGCCCGGTGATCTGCTCTTCTACACGTTCCCGAACGACGGTCCCGACCCGATCACCCACGTCGCGATGTACGTCGGCGCGGGCCCGTACGGCACCGAGACGATCATCCAGGCACCCGAGACCGGCGAGACCGTCTCCTACTCCCCCATGTACTACTTCGGCTTCGTCGGTGCCGGACAACCCTGACGGGTGCGACGCTCAGGCGTCGGCCGACCCGAGCCAGTCCTTCTCGTAGGCCTCGCGACGTTCCGCCCAGTCCTCGGAGGTGATCGCGTAACGGACGTGGTCCTCCCACACCCCGTCGATCTCGAGGTAACCCCTGGCGAGACCTTCCTCGACGAGCCCGAGCTTCTCGGCCACCCGCCGGCTCGGCCGATTGCGCGGGATGATTGCCACCTGGACACGGTGCAGGCTGAGCTCGGAGAATGCGAAACCGAATACGACAACACAGGACTCGGGCACGTAGCCTCGGCCGGCGTGCGCCTCGTCGACCCAATAACCGAGGTACGCGCTCTGGGAGGCTCCGCGCTGGATCGACGACAGATTGATCTCACCGACAAAGCTGCCGCCGACGAAGATCCCGAAGCTGAAGGCGGTACCGAGTTGATGGTCGCGCTCGCGCATCGAGCAACGCGCGACGAACGAGGAGCGGTCCTCGGAGAGGTAAGGCGCACCGGCGCGCCGCGGCTCCCAGTGGACGAGCCACTCGCGGGCCCTGGTTCTCACCTCAAGCCAGGCGCGATAGTCGCCGGCCCGGAGCGGGCGCAGCGTCACCCGTCGACCGCGGAGCTCCTGACCGAGATCGCGAGGCGTCAAGTCGACCCCGGCAGGCGTCGCCGCTCCGCCGACGTGTCGCACCCCACGACCTCTGGGAAAGAGTGGACCACGGCCCCATCGTGCCAGATCCTCCGATCCTCACCACCTACACTCACCCGGCGCGAGACCATCGGCGTCGCGACGACGGATCCGACTGAACCGCGATGACGAACCAGCATCATTCCCTGGATGGCGCGGACGAGCTCGCCCGCATCGTGGCAGCGCTCGAGCGGGCGACGCGCGAGTTCGACGCGCTTCTCAACGGTGAACGGCTTCGACCGCCCGACCACTGGCACGGGCGCGATCGGGACGACCCCGAGGCCGAAGACTTGGCCTCACGGCCCGAGGGCGGCTACCCCCCCGACGCCGCCGAGGATCGCCGCGCCTACCACCGGTGGCTCGCCCAACGCGGCGAGCCGACGAGCCTCGGATCGCCCGGCGACGAGCCCCGCCGCACCCCGGTGACGAGGACACCGTGGCGGGGCGCGCCCTTGGTCACCGTCGTCGTCGTCGTGTCCGACGCGCCGGCCGATCTCGTCGCGCGGTGCGCCGGTTCGATCTTCGCCCAGTCATTCGCCCGCTGGGAGCTCGTATTGGTGCGCGATGCGGCCAGCCTGGCGCCCGCCGACTGCCTCAGCTCGCTGCGACGCGTCGACCGGCGGGTCCGCGTCGTAGAGGCGGCCGCCGGCGAAACGGTGGACGCGATCAACCGGGCGATCGGCGCGGCCCGAGGTGAGTTCGTCACGCTCGTCGACGCGAGCGACGAACTGGCGCCCGGGGCCCTCCAAGCCATCGCCGAAGTGACCGCGAATTCACCCGACGCCGATATCGTCTACACCGACGCCGACCAGATCGACCCGGTCGGCGAGCGCTTCGCACCAAGCCTCAAACCCGCCTGGTCGCCGGACCTGTTCCTCGGCTGCAATTACATCGGCCATCTCGCGGCGATTCGGCGAGCCCTCGTCGCCGACCTCGGAGGCCTGCGATCGGGGTTCGCCGACGCGGCCGAATACGACCTCGTGCTGCGCGCGACCGAACGGGCGCGCAGAATCTTCCACGTGCCGGGTGTCGCCTACCACCGCCGACAGTCAAAGGCGCCACGAACTGAAGAGCGCGGCCGCGGCGAGGACCCGACACGACGGGTGCTCGTCGACGCGCTCGCGCGCCGGGGTGAAAGAGCCGCGATCGAGACCGGGGCGCTCGAGGGACACTTCAACCTGCGCCGCGCCGTCGACCGGCAACCGCTCGTCAGCATCATCATCCCGTTCCGCGACGAGCCGTCGTTGCTTTCCAAGTGCGTGCGGTCGATCCGCGCCGAGCCCGGTTACGACCAATTCGAGCTCGTGCTGGTCGACAACGAGAGCGAGCTTCCCGAGACCATGGCCCTCCTCGCGCGACTCGCCGAGGAGCGAGGAGTGCGCCTCGTCAGAGCGCCTGGCTCCTTCAACTGGTCGGCGATCAACAACGCCGCCGTCGCCCAGTGTGCGGGAGAGCTCCTCGTCTTCATGAACAACGACATCGAGGCGCGCCGGCCGCTTTGGCTCGACGCCCTCGTCGGTCATGCCCTGCGCCCCCAGGTCGGCGCCGTGGGAGCGCGCCTTTTGTACCCCGACGGTTCGCTCCAGCACGGCGGGGTCGTCTTCGGCCTCGGCGGGCTGGCGGGTCACGTGCTGCGGGGGCTGCCCGGCGATCGCCCGGGCTACCAGGCGATGGCCGTCCAGACCCGCAACTGCTCCGCGGTCACCGGCGCCTGCATGATGACGCGCCGCAAGGTGTTCGAATCGGTCGGCGGATTCGACGAGTCGTTGTCCGTAGCCTTCAACGACGTCGACTACTGCCTGAAGCTGCGCGAGGCTGGCTACCTCGTCGTGTACACGCCGCTCACCGAGCTCGTCCACCACGAGTCGCGGTCCCGTGGGCACACCGAAGATTCCGCGGCGCAACGCCGGATCCGCGAGCGCTTTGGGGCGGCGCTCGAAGTAGGCGACCCCTACTACAACCCATTGCTGAGCAAGTGGCGAGACTGGTGCCCGATCTCGACCGTACAGGAGGACGAACGATGGACGAACTTTCTCATGACGACGCTCTCGACGCCGGATCCGTCGTCGAGCAGCTGAGGTCGCTCGTCGCCGAAGGTCGCAACCAGTATCCGCGTTCGTGGATGCCGCGGGCCACGTACGAGGATCTCGTCGTCGACGACGGACGTGAGCCGATCCACCTCCTCGAGAGCCTCGCCTACCTCCACCGTCACTGGGACATGGCGAACTCACGCATTTGCAAGGGGATCGGTTGGGGACCGAAGGCGATCGTCCAGCGTCTGCTCAGCCGGATCGTCAACGGCGCGATGAGCCATTACTTCGTCGAGGAGCAGATGTTCCGCTCCAACCTCGCTCGGGCGATCGACGCCATCGCTTACCGCGTCGACAACATCACCTACGCCGATCAACGGGCGCTGCTCGGGGCGGTGCGAGCCGACCTCATCGATCTCGCCCGCCATGTCGAGCACCGGCTCGACGCTCGCGACAACGGCCGCTGAGCACGTGGTCGCGGTGTCGGTGGCACGACAGGCTCGGACCCGTCCCGTCGTCGCGATCGTCACGCGCCACTGGGGCGAGACCCAGAACGAAGCAGTGGCCGCGACGCGTCTCGTCGCCGGGGCGCTCGCCGGTCAGGCCGACGTCGCGGTCGTCCAGCTCGACGAAGCGGAAAGAGCGACCTACAACGACAGCGTCTTCGAAGTCCACCGCGTCCCCGTCCGTGGCGCGAATCCACGGCGCAACGCCCTGCTGCGCGGGGCGCTCGCCGGACGGGTGAGTCCGTCCGGCCTCCCGGCGGCGGCAATCGAACTGCTCCACCGCTACGACGGGGAAGCCCCCGACGTCGTCGGGACCCTCGATGAACTCGCTCCGGACGCCGTTGTCCTCGTCGGCGTCCACCAGCCCTGGGACATCGCGACGCTCGGGCTGCCGGGCGACCCGGGTCGGCCCTGGATCGTCGCGATCCCGTTCCTCGGCTCCGGAAGGCCCTTCCCCGCCGAAATCGCGCGCCTTGTGGCGCCCGCCGACCGCATCGGAACGGTCCACCCTGGCGAGCGCGCCCCGCTCGTTGCGCTCGCGCAAAACCGCGAGTCGGACATCGTCGCGCTCGACCTCGCGATCGGGGTCAACCGCCACGCGACCGCGGAACCCCTCGTCGGTGTCGCCGCGTACGGCGAGTACGTCTTGCTCGTCCGGCGCTTCCCCGCCGGTGGCCCGCGCGTCGGCCGCGCGGTCAACGCCGAGATGCTCCCCCCGATCCTTCCGGGTCTCTCGGTCGCCGAGGTCGACGGCGAGGCCTGGCGGATCTGCGACGCCTACAACACCGCCACGCTGCCGGTGAACCCCAGCCGCGTGAACTTCTCCCGGCTCGTCGCCCACGCCCGAGCGACGGTCGACGTCCGGCCGCCGGGTCCCGTCGGCAGCATCGCGATCGAGTCGATGCTGCTCGGCGTTCCCGTCGTCGTACCTGACGAGTCAGCCGCACAGGCGCACGTCGCTGCCGCCAACGGCGGGCTCTGGTACCGCGACGTCGGCGAGCTGTTCGACGCGGTCCGGGTCGTCGTCAGCGGTCCGATCGGCGCGCGCCTCGCCGCACAGGGGCGGGCCTACGCCCAGGAAAAGCACGGTGACATCGACGCCTTCGTCGCCCGCATGACCGCACTCGTTCTCGGGCCGGCGGCCAAGGAAGGGACCGGTCGAAACTGAGCCGGTCGACCGGCGGGTCAGACCCCGCGCAGGTCGGCCGCGATCCCGTCGAGGATGTCTCTTTCCGAGTGGACGAGCTCCTCGTGGCCGAGTCGCGCCATGACCTCGGCGAGGACGACGGCTCCACCGACGATCACGTCGGCGCGTCCTGGCTCGATCGCGCGCCGCTGCCGGCGCTCGGTCGCGCTTTCCGTGGCGAGTCGAACCAGCCACGCCTCGACCCCGGCCCGCGACATCCGGGCGAGATGGACCCGGTCGGAGTCGTAGTGGTCGAGGCCCATCTCCAAGGCGACAAGGGTCGAGATCGTGCCGGCGACCCCGACCATCCGACGGGGCAGAGCGAGACCGGGCAGGCGGGCGAGCGCCGTGTCGACCACCTCGGCGACGAAACCACGGGCCCGCGCCAACTCGGCGGCCGTCGGTGGATCGCCCCCGAGGAACCGCTCGGTCACCCGCACGCAGCCGACGTCGAGCGAGACGACCGCGACCGGCGCGTCGGACCCGCTCGCCCCTCCGGCGACGAGTTCGGTCGACCCGCCGCCGAGGTCGACGACCAGGAACGGACCATCCTCGGGGTCGAGCTCCATCGTCGCGCCCCGGTAGGCGAGACGACCTTCCTCCTCGCCGGCGATGAGCTCCGGCCGGACGCCGAGGACCTCGGTCGCGGCGGCAAAGAACGGCGCGGAGTTCGCGGCGTCTCGCGCCGCCGAAGTCGCTGTCGCCCGGACCCGCACGACGCCGTGCCGATCGATGAGGCCACGGAACTCGGCGAGCGCGGCCAGCGTGCGCTCGATGGCCGCCACGGCGAGCTCGCCCGTGCGGTCCACACCCTCGCCGAGTCGTGTGACGATCATCCGCCGTTCGAGCGTCTCGCCATCGCAGCCGACGACGAGCAGGCGTGTCGAATTCGTCCCGCAGTCGACCGCCGCCACCGCGCCGGCGAGTCCACCCCAGAGTTCGTTCACCACCCAGCGACCCACTGGATCCCCGCCGCCCGCGAGGTACCAGGCGAGGTGGGCGTGGAGGCACTTCACCCCGTTGCGCGTGCCGCCGACCCCTCCGGTCGGCCGCGGCCCGAGATAGCCGGCGGGAATCGACGCGTCGCGTTCGGCCGCGTAACGGGCGTGGGCCGCGGCAACGGCCGCGGCGTCGACGGCGCGCTCCGCCCGGCGCACGCCACCGGCGGCTTCGAGCCCGGCGACGAGCTCCCGCTCGGCCCGGCCGACGAGCCAGTAAATAGTCGGCATCGGCGTGCCGTCGCCGAGGAACGGTGTGTTCCGGATGACGACGGGATCTCCCGCCGCGTCCCGGACGACGACACGGAAGCCTCCGGCGGGCGGCCGGCCAAGAAGAGCCGTCACGGCGGCAATATCGGCGGCCGACGGTGCCTCGGGGGCCTCGGCGTCGCTTGCGGCCGGCGCTGTCCCGGTGGGCTCGCCGGCGTTGCCCGGGACGGGCGCGTCGAGCGCGCAGGGCGCGACGAGCTCGGGGTGGGCCGCCATCAGCCGCTCGACAGCTCCGTCGAGGGGCAAAAGGGGCCAGACGACAGCCGCGAGGCGCACGAGCCCCACCGGCCGTCCGCCGACCGTGCCGACGACGATCTCGCCGGGCGGTGCCTCCCGGATCCGGCGCCAGCTCTCCGGGTCGACGACGCGTCCGTCGTCGCCGGCCGCGCCGAGCGCGACGACGAGGACGTCGGCGCCGGACCGCTGGGCGTAGTCGACCGCCGCGCCCAGCGCTGCCGCCTCGCTCGGCACGCCGGCGTGGTCGACGATCACCGTGGCCTCTTCCGGCAGGTGGCGAAGCGGCGTCTGGGGGCCGACGACGACGACCACCTCGTCCGGTCGGGCCCCTCGCGCCGCCCTGACCACCTCGCCAAGTCGCCGCAAGGTCGCGCCGCGCTGCTGGTCGAGAGCGACGACAACGGCGATCGTGCCCATCGTCGCAGCCTAGAAGCCCGATGGAGGCTTTGGCGGCCCGCCACGAGCCGGTGGCGGGCCGGACCGAGCTATGTCGGCGCACCGTGGCTAACGTTTTCCCGTGCCTGACGCAGCCCGCGAGGTCGGCCGTCGTCGCCACGGGCTTGGGGACGGTCGCGGCTCCGCTCGGCCCCAGCCGGCGACATCGGCTGGCCGGGCGCTCGTGGCGCTCGTCGTCGGCGTGCTCGTCGCCGCCGCGGCGCCCGCCGGTGCCGGGACTTCGACGACCGGGAGCCTGCAAGCGAAGGCGAGCGCGATCGCGGCCGAGCTCGCCCGGGACAACAATCAGCTCAACGCGCTCGGTGAGCAGTACCTGACCGCCGAGTCGGAATACGAGAAGGCGAGCGCCGCCGTCGTGCTCATCGCGGGAGCCGCGCGGCGGATCGAGCGCGTCCTCGTCCGGGATCGCCGTGCCGTGACGGCTGCGGCGATCGGCGCCTACGTCGGCGCCGGCAGCACGACCGACCTCGGGAGCTTCCTCGTCGAAAAGCCCGACGAGGTTCAGGTGGAACAGACCTACCTCCGCTACGCAGAGGGCAGGCTCAACGGCGCGATCTCGAACTTCCAGGGCGACGAGGCGCGTCTGCAGGTATCGCTTTCGACAGAGACGCGCGACGTTGCCGCCGCCCGGCTCGCGCTCTTGCGCACGACGACGGCCCGCGCCCAGGCCATTGGCACGCTCTACCGCGAGCAGCGCCTGTACAACTCGATCCAGGGTCAGCTCGCCCAGCTCGTCGCCGCCCAGCTCGCCGCCCAGCAGGCCGCGGAGACGAAGGCCCAGGCCGCCCGGACGGCCAACCAGAACCAGACGGGTCCGCCGTCGCTGTCGGGAACCGCGGGACTCACTGGTTCACCGATCCCGTCCGGCTCGCTCAGCCAGGAATTCGCCGAACTGCGCCACTGCGAGTCGAGCGGCAACTACGCAGATGACACGGGGAACGGCTACTACGGCGCCTACCAGTTCGCGCTCCCGACCTGGCTGGGGCTCGGCGAGACCGGCTTGCCGAACGAGGCGCCGCCCGCCGTGCAGGACGCGGCCGCGTACCTGATGTGGCAGCGCGACGGCTGGCGCCCCTGGCCGGCTTGTTCCGCAATTCTCGGCCTTTAAGGGTCACCCCGCCCAAAAGGGCGCGCCATCGCGGCGCCGTCGTGGCGCGCCCGCCCGGGGAGGTCTCGAGTGCTCGAGAACGACGTTCCCCGAAGTCCGGCGCGCGACCCGGTCAGAGAGCCCAGCGCCAGAACTCGAGCTCGCCCACGGTCCGGCTCCACAAGCTCGAGGGCTTCCCCCCAGGGGCCATGTCCGAGGGGGATTGGTAAGCAGAGACACTCGCCGGCACGAGATCGCCCGGGGGGATCGGCTGGACGCCAAGCGTCCCCGCGCCAACGGCCCGCGCACCCTTGCCCGGCAGGATGACGTAGGACCGCTGCCCCGGCCGGACCAGCCCGTACTCCTCGCGGGCGATCGCCTCGATCGTCGACGACTGCCGCAGACTCACGATCTCCGCTCGCAACTCGGCATTGCGCGAGTCAATCGCCGCGAGCTGACGGTTGATGGCGGCGATCGCGACCCGCTGGTGGACGAACGTCCCGACCGGGAAGCCCGTCGCGAGGATGGCGATCACAAGCGCGACCGCCGCGACGAGGGCGAGGCGCGCGCGCCGGAGCGATCTCATCGGGAATCGGCGCCCAACGGCCGCGCGAAGGCGGCGGCGCCGGGCCACTCCGCAGCCTCGCCGAGTTCGTGCTCGATCCGCAACAGCTGGTTGTACTTGGCGACCCGGTCCGATCTCGCCGGCGCACCCGTCTTGATCTGGCCGCAGTTCGTCGCGACGGCGAGATCGGCGATCGTCGTGTCCTCGGTCTCCCCGGAACGGTGCGAAACGACGCAGCGGTAGCCGGCGGCCCGCGCGACACGCATCGTCGTGAGCGTCTCCGTAAGCGTGCCGATCTGGTTCACCTTGATCAGCACGGCGTTGGCGACGTGGCTGCGGATGCCGCGCTCGACGCGTTCGACGTTCGTCACGAAGATGTCGTCCCCGACGAGCTGGACGCGTCCGCCGACCGCCTCGGTGAGCGCGGCCCACCCCGCCCAGTCTTCTTCGGCCATCGCGTCCTCGAGCGAGACGACGGGGTATCGCCCGCAGATCTCGGACCAGTAACCGGCGAACTCCTCCGGCGCGAATGAACGCTGCTCGCTGGCGAGCACGTAGGCGCCATCGGAGTAGAACTCGGAAGCGGCGGGGTCGAGCGCGATCGCGACCTCGTCGCCGGGCACCCGGCCGGCTTCCTCGATCGCCACGACGAGCATCCTGAGCGCTTCCTCGTTCGCCGCGAGGTTCGGCGCGAAGCCACCTTCGTCCCCGACGCCGCCCCCCAGTCCCCGGTCATGGAGGACCCTTTTCAGGGCGTGGTAGGTCTCGACTCCCCAGCGCAGACCCTCGGCGAAGGAGGCCGCGCCGTGGGGCACGATCATGAACTCCTGGAAATCGACGTTGTTGTCGGCGTGGACCCCGCCGTTCAGCACGTTCATCATCGGCACCGGGAGCACGTGGGCGTCGACCCCGCCGAGATAGCGGTAAAGGGGCAGATCAAGCTCGTCGGCCGCGGCCTTGGCCACGGCGAGCGACACGCCGAGGATCGCGTTCGCGCCGAGCCGGGATTTCGTCGGCGTGCCGTCGAGATCGACGAGCGCGAGGTCGATCAACCTCTGGTCGGCAGCGTCGAATCCCTCGAGCGCCCCGGCGATCTCGTCCCGGACGTTGCCGACGGCGTCGAGCACGCCTTTGCCGCCGTAACGGCTCCCGCCGTCACGCAGCTCGGTGGCTTCGAACTCCCCGGTCGAAGCGCCCGACGGGACGATCGCCCTTCCCCTGGCCCCACTTTCCAGGATGCAGGTCACCTCGACCGTCGGGTTGCCCCGGGAATCGAGCACCTCTTGCGCGTCGAGCTCGGCGATCTCTCCCACGATTCTCTTTCTCCTGGTCGTTTTGGTTTCAAAGTGATAGAAGTTCTCAAAGGCTATCAAAGTGGGATCTGGGCGGTCGGCTCCTCACCTCAGGTGCTGCCGGCCGCCTCCCAGTAGGCGCGACGCGCCACGCCGTTCGCCGCGGCAAGCGTCGTGCCGTCGGCCGCGGCGAGCCTTTCCGCGGCCGCGAAACGGGTGCGGAACCTCTGGGCCGAGCGCCGCAGGACTTCCTCGGCGTCGACACCTCGGCCAGCGGCAAGCCGGGCGAGTTCGAAAAAGAGCTCGCCGAACGCCTCGGCGTCCGTCGCCCGCAGCTCGTCGACAACCCGGCGCACGGCGCCGGACGGTTCGCCGGTCGCGTCCCAACCGAGCCCCGCCCCGGCCGCCTGGCGCTCGAGCTTGGCGGCGAGGACGAGGGCGGGAAGCGCCGCGGGGATCCCGTCCATAACGCTCTCCCGCCCCTTTTCCTTCCTCTTCAGCTCCTCCCACTGCGTGAGCACGGCATTGACCGAGCCCACGCCCTCGACCCCCGCGAAGACGTGGGGGTGACGGCGGACGAGCTTGTCGTGCACGGTCCGGGCCACGTCCCCGAAACTGAACAGTCCCTCCCGTCGCGCGAGCACCGAGTGGAAAAGAACCTGGCAGAGCACATCGCCCAACTCCTCCTCGAGGTGGGCCGAGGCCGCGATGTCGGGTGGCTCGCCGAGCTCCTCGATCGCCTCGACCGCCTCGTAGCACTCCTCGATGAGGTGCCGTACGAGAGAGCGGTGGGTCTGCACCGCGTCCCAGGGGCACTCGTCGCGGAGGGTCTCGACGACTTGCTCGAGCCGGGCGAGCTCGATCCCGACGGGCTCGGCGAGCTCCGGCAAGTACAAGCAGGTGAGGTGGTCCGGGACGACCCGGTCGATCTCCGAGAAGGCGACCTCCGCGACGTGCTCGTCGGGACAGCCGAGTCGCTGCAGGACGATGGCGCTGGCGGGCGGCGCCGAGACGGCGAGCTTGATCCCCGCCAGGAGCGACGGCGCCCAGACCCCGGCGACGAGGAGCGGCCCCGTGTCGCCAGCCGCGTCGACGGCGAAGCGCTCCCCGTCGACGAGCCGGACGCGCGCTTCGACGGGGTCGATGCCGAGCCGACTCCAGGCGAGCTCGCAGAAGGACATCCCCGCCACGACCTCGACCGCGACGCGCTCGTCGGCGAGCAACGCCCGGACGGTCGACTCGAGGACGAAAGGAGAGCCGGGAACGGCGTAGCCGACGCGGCCGCGCGCCCTCGCCGCGGCGACGACCTCCTCGACAATTCCCGCGTAGGCCTCGGCGAAGGTCGCCGCCGCCTCGTAGTGGCGGTCGAGCGCGGTCGCGCCGGCTGCGAGGAGCGGCTCGGCCGCCGGGTGACGGGCCGTCCTCACGTACCAGTCGGGGATGGCTTCGAAGGTGTCCCGCGCGGCCGAGCTGAGATACTCGGGGCCGGCCGGGCCGAGGCCGACGACGGTGACCGTCGGCAACGACCGACGGGTGGATGCCGCGCCCGTATCCACCTACCGGCCGAGGTCGGTGCCCGCGATCACGGCGGACGGGTTCGGCACGAGATCGAGCGGCGGGCCGCTCGGTGCCCGCACCTCCCAGGTGCCGCGAACCTTCGCCCAGCTCCCGTAGGCGGGGTCGACCGAGACGTGCGCGGCGACGACGATGGAGTCGAACTGCTTCTCCGCCGAGGTCATCCCGGCGTCGACCACGGCTGCCGCCGCTTGCGCGAGCGGTGCCACCGGACGGCGGGTGACTCTCAGCAACAGCCAGTAGTTCATGAAGCGAATCGGGAGGGAGAGCTCGCCAACGGGCAGGTGCGCGACGATCCCCCCGAGCGAACCTTGGAAGGCCGCCGGCAGAATGCACCCGAGGTACCCCCCGTCATCCGCCGACCTGGCATCGAGGGAGTTCTTCCGGGCGACCTTGGCAAAGCTCACGCCGCCGTCGATCGCGGTCGCGAGCTGCGCGGCCTTGGCCTCCGACGCGACCTCGATCGCCCAGGTGCAGTCGAGCGTCGTCGAGGAGCGGTGGTGCCGTTCGTAGGCGGCGACTCCGGCGTCGGTGAGAGTGACGCCGACGGCGTGGGCGGCAAGGGCATCCTCGTCGGCTTGGAGCTGGACGAGCGCGGCGCGGTACGGGCCGGAGAGGTCGGCGAGCACCTCGGCGCCCGTGACCGCGCAGGTCGAGCCCGTCGGCGGCGACAGGTCCACCCCGATCTGAGCTGTCGCCAGCTTCGTTGCCACCGGTCCCTCGGCGAGACCGAGCCGACCGACCGCGACGTGGATGGCGTCGGCCTCGATGAGCAACGAGAGCACGCCCGCCGCGAACTCGGTGTTGTAGGTCCCCGGCGCGGCCCCCGTGACGTGGGTCGGTCCCCCCGACGCCGTCTCGACGAGGCAGCGGTAGCCCGGGTCGCTCGCCACGGAGTCCAGCGCGGCGTCGAGCGTCGACTGCGAGACAGCGGTGCCGTCGACGCGCGCTGCGAACGGCGTGAACTGCGCGTCGCAGGCCCCGAACGCCAGCGCCGCGACGACGGCGACGCAGACGAGGAGGCGGGCCCTTGCCACGGTGAGCCGATGGTACGGGCAGGCCGGGTGCGGGGCCAACCGGATCACGGCCTCGCCGGGGCGGGCGCGTCGGCGGGGACGAGCGCGGCGAGCAACGACTCGAGGTCGGCGGCAAGCCGGGGCCCCGCCGCGAGCGGCACGACGAGCTGCGGGGGGTCCTCTTTCAGGATCGCCCGGGGGACGAGTCGGGTGAGACGGACCCGGGACGACGCCGGAAGACGGAGCGGCGTGAGGCGGGCGACCGCCTCACCGAGACGGGCAGGCCCGCGGGAACCGGGTCGCACGGCGACGACGGTCACCTCCGCCACGCCGACCCGGACGCACGCGGCCCGCAGGCGCGCGATCTCGAGCAGCGCCACCGCCGGCGTCGGCAGCGGCCCGTAGCGGTCGAGCCATTCGGCACCGATGTCATCGACCTCGGCCACGTCGCGCACCGCGGCGAGCCGGCGGTAGGCCTCGAGACGAAGGTCCTCGTGCCCGACGTAGCTCGCGGGCAGGTGGGCGTCGAGCGGAACGTCGAGCCGGACCTCCTGCGGCGGGGCGATCTCCTCGCCCTTCAGCTCGGCGACGGCCTCGGCGACCATGCGGACGTAGAGGTCGTAGCCGACCGCCGCGATGTGGCCTGACTGATCGGTCCCGAGCAGACTCCCGGCGCCGCGGATCTCGAGATCGCGCATCGCGATCTTGAAGCCCGACCCGAGCTCGGTGTGCTCCCCGATCGTACGGAGCCGCTCGTAGGCCCGCTCGGTGAGTACGCGGTCGCGCGGATGGAATAGGTAGGCGTACGCCCGCGAAGACGAGCGGCCGACCCGCCCGCGCAGCTGGTGGAGCTGTCCGAGGCCGAGCAGGTCGGCGCGGTCGACGACGAGGGTGTTCACCGCAGGCATGTCGATCCCGGACTCGATGATCGTCGTGCAGACGAGCACGTCGTAGCGCCCCTCGGCGAAGTCGACGACGGTTTTCTCGAGGACGGCCTCGTCCATCTGGCCGTGGGCGATGGCAATGCGCGCCCCCGGCGCGAGGGCCGAGACGCGGGCCGCGATCGCCTCTATCCCCTCCACGCGGTTGTGGACGAAAAAGACCTGGCCCTCCCGCAGCAGCTCCCGGCGGATGGCTTCGCCGACGGCGCGGTCGTCTTGCTCGCCGACGTAGGTGAGGATCGGCTGGCGCTCGGCCGGGGGCGTGTCGATGACGGAGAGGTCGCGTATCCCGGTGAGCCCCATCTCGAGCGTGCGCGGGATCGGGTTGGCGGTGAGCGTCAGGACGTCGACGCCGACCGCCAGCTTCTTGATCGCCTCTTTCTGGTTCACCCCGAAGCGCTGCTCCTCGTCGACGACGAGGAGGCCCAACCGGCGGAACCGCACATCGTCGGCGAGCAGCCGGTGCGTGCCGACGACGACGTCGACCGCGCCGTCGGCGATGCCGCGCGCCACGGCCGCGGCCTCGGCCGGGGTCAAGAAACGCGAGAGCATTTCCACGCGCACCGGGTAGGGCGCGAAGCGGTCGGCGATCGTCTGGTAGTGCTGCCGGGCGAGGATCGTCGTGGGCACGAGCAGGGCGACTTGCATGCCGTCCTGGACGGCCTTGAAAGCAGCGCGCACTGCGACCTCGGTCTTGCCGAAGCCGACGTCGCCGCAGACGAGGCGGTCCATCGGCACCGGGCGCTCCATGTCGGCCTTCACTTCCGCGATGGCGCGCAGCTGGTCGGCGGTCTCGGGATAGGGGAAGGACTGTTCGAGCTCGGCCTGCCAGGGAGTGTCGGGGGCGAAAGCGTGGCCGGCCGACGTGAGGCGGCGCCGGTACAGCACGACGAGTTCCTGCGCGACGGCGCGCACCGCCTGGCGCACCCGTGTCCGTTGTCGCTGCCAGTCATTGCCGTTCAGGCGGTTGAGCGACGGGTGTTCTCCCCCCGCGTACGGCGTGATCGCGTCGATCTGGTCCGAGGGGACGTAAAGCCGGTCCCCGCCCCGGTACTCGAGGAGGAGGTAGTCACGTTCGGTCCCCGCGACGCCGCGGCGCACCATCCCGCCGTAGCGCGCGACGCCGTGGACCTGGTGGACGACGTAGCTGCCGACGGCCAGGTCGTCGAAGAAGCCCTCGACCGGCCGGGTCCGCGTCCGGGCCACGCGGTGCGGGCGGTGTCGCCCGGTGAGGTCGCTCTCAGCGAGCACGGCGACGTGCGCGTCCGCAAGCACGAAGCCGCGGTCGACTGCGGCCACGACGACGTGGGTCCCGGGCCTCCGGAGAACCGCGGAACGGTCCTCGATGCCGGCGTCGGCCAGATACGCCCGATCGACGACGACGCCGGATTCGTCGAGGACGTCGGAGATGCGGGCCGCGCTCCCGGCCCCTTGCGCCGCGACGACCACGACATCGCCGGCCCGAGCGAGCTCACCGACCCGGCGCGCCAACGGCGCGGCATCGCCTAGCGCTTGCGGCCAGCCGCTCACCCGGACCGTCTCGGTGCCCGGACCCTCCGCCGTCGCGAGCAGCGTCGTGACGCGCGCCGAAGTCTCGGCGAGCAACCGGTCGAAGCTCGCGTGGAGCGCGGGCAGATCCGTCGCGCGCCACGTCGCCGGGGAGTCCGCCGGCCGCCACGTCTCTGCGAGCGAGACAGTCAACGCCGCCTCCTCGGCGGTGATCTCGACGGCGCGGTCTCGCATCCGCCGGGGCTCAACGAGCACGATGCGGTCGGCCGGACCGAGCAGATCCGTGACGAGACGCGCCCCGTCGTCCAGCCACGGCAGGAAGGACTCGAGCCCGTCGAAGACCTCACGGTCGGCGATCCGGGCGAACTGCTCGCGGGCGAACGGCGCCGTCGCAGCGAGCCTGGCGGCGACGGCGCGACGCGCCTCGGAGATACGGACCTCCCGGCAGCCGAAGACCTCGGCGACATCGAGTCCGCGCACGCTGCGCTGGTCGACCACGTCGAAGACCGTGAGCCGTTCGACGAGGTCCCCGTAGCAGTCGACACGCACGCCGTTGTCCGTGGTCGATGGGAACACGTCGACGATGCCCCCCCGGAGCGCCACCTCGCCGCGGTGTTCGACCTGGTACTCCCGGCGGTAGCCGGCGGCGACGAGGTCGGCGACAAGTTCGGCGGGATCGATCTCGTCCCCCGGGCGGATCTGAAGGGGCGCGGCGTCGGCCGCCGTCGCGGCGAGACGCTGGAGAAGCGCCCTCAAGGACGCGACGACGACGAACGTCTGCTCCGCTTGCTCTCGGCCCTCCTCGCCAACGGTCTCGTGCGCCCGATCGATCCGCCAGAGCGTCCGCAGACGGCTGCCCATGGTCTCGACGGCAGGCGAAACCCGCTCGAACGGCAGCGTTTCCCAGGCCGGCAGCAGATCGACGCTCGCCGGATCGTAGAAAGCGCCGAGATCGTGGACGAGTCGCTCGGCCTCGACGCCGGTCGGCGTCGCGACGAGCAGAACGGGGGCGTGCCCGAGGGCGCCGAGACCGGCGAGCACGAAGGCGCGAGCTGGATCGGCGACCGCAACGGCGGCGTCCCCGGCGGAGAGCAGCTCGGCGAGCGCTGGCTCGGAACGCAGCATCCCGACGAGCGGTGCGAGCGGTGCGGTCATCCCGCGGCGTTCACCGTGCCCATCGCGGCGTCGAGCCCGGAACCGAAGATGAGCTCCACCGCGTCGGCTGCCCTCTCGACGGCGGCAGCGATGAGCTCGGACTCGACTGCTGACGGCCGGTGCAGAACGTAGTCCGCGCCGGGCATGCGACCGGTTGGTTTGCCGATGCCGATCCGGACGCGAACGAACTCGAGCGTGCCGAGGTGCTGTTCGGTCGACTTGAGGCCGTTATGGCCGGCGGTGCCACCGTCGAACTTGATCCGGACGACACCGACCGGGAGGTCGAGTTCGTCATGGACGACGACGAGCGACGACGAGTTGTCGATCGAAAACCGACGGACGAGGCCCGCGAGCGCGATCCCGGATTCGTTCATGAACGTGACAGGGATCGCCAGCGCGAGACGGCGTCCTTCGGCGACGACGGTGACGGCTCGGGACGCTGTCCCGCGCTCGGAACGCAGGACGACGCCGTGGCGCTGGGCGACCAGCGCGACCGCGTCGGCGCCGACGTTGTGACGGGTGTGCGCGAACTCGCCTCCCGGGTTGCCCAATCCGACTGCGAGCAGATCGGCCCGCGCGCCGGTCCTTGCTCGTGACGAGCGCCGGCCGAGAAGCGCCGTCGTCAGCTCCCGGCGGCTTCGTCAGCCGGGGTCTCGGCTCCCGGCTCGGTCGGGATGGCGACCTCCTCTTCCTCGAGCGGAGCCTCGGCAACCTCGACCCGGGCGGCGTGACCGACGACGACGGGCGTCTCCGGATCGGCCTCGAGCGTGACTCCGGGCGGGATCAGGACGGAGGAGAGGCGGATGGCGTCGCCGATGTCAAGTTCGGAGATGTCCACTTCGAAGGCACGCGGGATGTCGGCGGGTTTGGCTCGCACACCGACCGAGAGCAACAGATGCTCGACCGTCCCGCCGGCGCGAGTGACGGCGAGGGCCTCGCCGACGAGCGCGACGGGAACCTCGGCGGCGACGATCTCATCCCGGCGCACGACGAGGAAGTCGACGTGCGCCACCGTCTGGCGCACTGGATGGCGCTGCAACTCACGAGCCAGCGCGAGGTGGTGTGCCTTACCGATCGTGAGGTCGATGAGCGCGTTCTCGCCCGCCGCCGTCGAGAGCGCGCCGCGCAACGCCCGCTCGTCGACGCTCACCGGGATCGGTGTCACGCCGTGACCGTAGACGACGCCGGGCACTCGGCCGTCGGCCCGCAGACGTCGGGTTGCCGGCGAGCCCTTGTCGCGACGGGGTTCGGCGACGAGGGAGATCTCATCCATGTTGACGCGCTCCTCGGGGCTCAAACCGCTCGATCACGGCCGATCGGCGCCTGGCCGCTAAAGACGGCCGCGAATCGGCACTTCGTGCCGCCGAGTCTAGGCGACCGACCACAGGGGTAGTAACTGGTCCCCGACCGCGTGCCCCGAGAAGGCAGGCGACCCCTGGACGCGCAAGACGGGGACGCCGGACCCCGACACCCAGGAAAGAGGGCGGAGCGGCTCAGACCAGGTTGTTCCCGCCGAAAATTCCCGAGACCGACGTGTCTTCGAACACCGCATCGATCGCGGCCGCGATCACGGGCGCGACAGAGAGCACTTCGACCTTGTCGATCAGCCGCTCCTTGGGCAAAGGCAATGTGTTGGTCACGATGACGCGGCTGATCGTGTCGGCCCGCAACCGCTCGAGCGCCGGTCCGGAGAGCACGGCGTGCGTCGCCATCGCCCACACGTCTGTCGCGCCGGCATTCCTCAGGCGTTCGGCCGCGGCGATGACGGTCCCTCCGGTGTCGATGAGGTCGTCGATGATCACACAGCGCCGGTCCTTCACGACGCCGATCACCTCGCGGGCCTCGACGCCGTTCGTCGTGTTCGTGAGGCGCCGCTTGTGGACGAAGGCGAGGTCGGTCCCGAGGTGCTGACTGAACCGTTCGGCGACTTTCACGCGGCCAGCGTCAGGCGAGACGATGACGAGATCGTGGGGATTGTGTTCGGCGAGATAGTCAGTGAGGACCGGCAAAGCCGTGAGGTGGTCGACCGGGAAGTTGAAGAATCCCTGGATCTGTCCCGAGTGGAGGTCGACGCTGACAACGCGATCGGCTCCCGCGGCACTGAGCAGATCCGCGACGAGTTTCGCCGTGATCGGTTCGCGGCCCGTCGATTTGCGATCCTGCCGGGAGTATCCGTAGTAGGGGCAGACCGCGGTGATCCGGTGTGCCGAAGCGCGCTTGGCGGCGTCGATCATGATCAGCTGCTCCATGATCGAGTCGTTCACCGGATGGCTGTGGGTCTGGATGATGAATACGTCCGAACCGCGGATCGACGCGTCGTAACGGCAGTGGATCTGTCCGTCGGCGAAGTCGTGCAGGTTCGCCTCGCCGAGCACGACACCGAGATTGTCCGCTATCTCCCGCGCCAGTTCAGGGTGCGACCTCCCGCTGAACAACTCGAGGCGCCGGCGCGGCACAAGTTCCATCTCGTTCCCCTCTCCCGTCAGCGTCGCTCCCGTTGGTCGTCGAACTCGGTCATGAAAAACGCCCCGGTCGTCGAATGTGCCTCGACGCGGCTGCCTCCGTCCAGGAAGGCGAACGGGCCGACCACGGCGCCCTCGCCGATGGTCGCGTTACGCGCGACGGTCTGGGTGAGTCTCGCCCCCCGACCGACTACGCAATCGACCAGATGGCACTGAGGTCCGATGATGGCCCCCTTGGCGACGCGGGTCGTGCCCTCGAGGATGACTCCGGGCTCCAGGACGACCTCCTCCGCCAGTTCGACCCCGGCGTCGAGGTAGGTGTGGTCGGGGTCGGTCATCGTCACGCCTCGCCGCATCCACCGCTTGTTCAACCGCGCGCGCAGGACCGCCTCTGCCGCGGCGAGCTGGGCTCGGTCGTTGACGCCCGCCGCCTCGACGGGGTCGGGCGCCACCACCGTCACGACCCGGTAGCCCGCCGAGTCGAGGACCGCGATCGTGTCGGTCAGGTAGTACTCGCCCTGCGCATTAGCACGCGACAGTCGGCGGAGCGTCGGTGCCAGAACGCCATGGCGGAAGCAATAGATCGAGGTCGCAACCTCGTCGATCTCGAGTTCGCCCTCGCTCGCGTCGGTATCCTCGACGACACAGGCGACGTTCCCGCTCTTGGAGCGGACGACGCGGCCGTATCCAGTCGGGTCGGTGATGCGCGCCGTGAGCAACGTCGCCGCGGCATCACTACGCCGATGAGCGCGAACGAGCTCGGCGAGAGTCGCCGGGCGCAGGAGCGGAGTGTCCCCCGGCAGGATCACGAGATCGCCGTCGGCGAGGTCCGCGCCCTCGTCGAACCCCGTGAGCGCGACGGCTGCAGCATCACCCGTCCCGAGGGGCTGGGACTGCTCGACGAATTCGATGCGCAGGTCCGGGGGTGATTCGGCTTGGACGGCCTTCACGACATCGACCGACCGGTAACCGACGACAACGACGACTCGCTCGATCGGCAGCTCGGCCAGGGCGTCGAGCACGTGAAGCACCATCGGCCGTCCGCACAGACGATGGAGGGGCTTCGGCGTCGCCGAACGCATCCGCGTGCCCTCGCCAGCAGCGAGCACGATCGCGGACAGCGGGCGGCGGGCCACGGACCCATTCTCGCCGAAGGACCGGACCCGTGCTGCGCTACAACTGGCGACGTGGGCGGGGCGCTGCAGTGCGTGGGGCTCGGGCGGCCCCCGGCGCGACCGACGCGAGACTTCCGTCACCAGAAATGAACCTGTCCCCCACTCCGAAAGGTGCGCCCCGTTGAATACCAGCGACCCGCTGAAGATCATGCCCCGGATCGAACGGATTTGGGAGGACGACGCCCTCGCGACGCTCTCCGAGTACGTCAGGATCCCCTGTCTGTCGCCGGACTTCGACCAGGACTGGGCGACGAGCGGGGCCATCGACCGGGCGGCGGAACTGCTCGCCGCCTGGGGGGAACGTCGGGCCCTCGCCAGCTTGACCGCCGAGATTGTCCGACTCCCCGGCCGGACACCGTGCGTCCTCGTCGATGTGGCTTCGACGGCCGAGGAATCCGCGCCGATCGCCCTCATCTATGGCCACTTCGACAAACAACCTCCTCTCGGCGCGTGGCGGGAGGGCCTCGACCCGTTCCTCGCCGTACGTGAAGCCGACCTCCTGTACGGCCGAGGAACAGCCGACGACGGGTACGCCGTGTTCGCGGCGCTCGCCGCGTTGGAGGCCCTCGAGGCAGTCGAGGTGCCGCACGGACGCGTCCTCGTCCTCAGCGAAGCGAGCGAGGAGAGCGGCAGTTCCGACCTCGAGGCGTATCTCGACACCCTCGCCGAACGGATCGGCCCGTTGGTGCTCGTCGTCAGCCTCGACTCGGGCTGCGCGAGCTACGACCGACTCTGGATCACGACTTCACTTCGCGGTTTGGTCAACGCGGTGCTGCGGGTCGGCGTGATGGCCGAGGGGGTGCACAGCGGCATGGCCGGTGGCATCGTGCCCTCGTCGTTTCGGGTCCTGCGTCAGCTGCTCGACCGGCTCGAGGACGCGGCGACCGGCGACGTGCTCGTACCCGGTTGCGACGCCGTGATCCCGGTCGGCCGGCTGCGTGAGATCGAAGAGGTCGCCGCCGAGTTCGGGGACGACGCCGCGGGCCATTTCCCGGTCCTTCCCGGCGTCGAGTCCGAGGGAACCGACGCACGATCGCGCTTGGTGCGCATGATGTGGCGGGCCGCGCTCGAGGTCACCGGCGCGGCGGGCCTGCCGCCGATCGAAGCCGCCGGTAACGTGCTCCGCCCCTCGAGCGCGCTGAAGATCTCCCTGCGCACCCCGCCGACGGCCGATGCCCACTCGGTGGCGGAGGCGCTCCGGGCGCTGCTGACGGGTGACCCCCCGTCGGGCGCCGTCGTCTCGGTCGAGATCGAACAGGCGTCCTCCGGTTGGGTGGCTCCGGAGCTCCCCGGTTGGCTCGACGCGGCCCTGCAGGACGCCTCGACCTGCTACTTCGGCGAACCGCCAAAATCGGTCGGGATGGGGGGTTCGATCCCGTTCGTGACGTCGCTGGCACGTCGCTACCCGGCGGCCCAGTTCATCACGACCGGAGTGCTCGGCCCGGAATCGAACGCGCACGGACCCGACGAGTGTCTCCACGTCCCGGCGGCGAAGAAGGTGACGTCGTGCACAGCCCACCTGCTGGCCGCGCTCGCCGCGGCGCCAGGCACCGGACCCGCAACACCGGGACCAGCAGGGAGCCCTCCGGCCGAGTGACCCTACGGGCGGATCGGACCCTCGCCGGCGCCGGTCCGTCTGACCGCCGCGGCGATCTCGGCGAGGTCTTCGTCTCCCAGCGTGAGGCGCGCCGCGGTGAACCACCCGTCAACCTGGGATGGGCGACGCGCCCCGACGATCGCGCCGGAGACCCCGGGCGTCGCGAGGGTCCAGGCGATCGCGACCGCGCCGACGGAGACTCCATGCTTGGCGGCGATCGGCCGCAGCGCGTCGGCGAGAGCCAGGCTCTCTTGCAGTGCGGAACCGGAGAAGTCCGGGCTCTTGCGGCGCCAGTCGTCAGGGGCGAGTGACGCGGCCCGCGCCTCGGTGAAAGCACCGGAAAGCAGTCCCGCCTGCATCGGGCTGTAGACGATCACGCCAGTCCCGTGCGCGGCGCACCAGGGGATGATGTCGGCTCCAGCGCGCCGCTTGATGAGCGAATACGGCGGCTGGACCGAGTCGACGTGGCCGCGCGCCTCCGCGGCTTCGAGCAGGTCGACTCCGTGGTTGGAAAGTCCCGCCGCGCCGATCAGGCCCTTGGCCCGCAACTCGAGGAAAACCTCCCAGTAGGCCTCGAGCGGGGTCCCGTCCTCCGCCGGCCAGTGCATCTGGTACAGGTCGATTCGCTCGACCCGCAGCCGGCGCAGGCTAGCTTCGACCTCCCGGCGCAGGATCGCCGCATTGCCGACGTGCCGCGGATCGGCCATCGGGTCGTTCGGGTCCGAGATGGTGCCACCCTTCGTGAAGACGAACGGGCGGTCGCCGGGCGCGAAAGCTTCGAGGGCCCTGGCGACGACCTCCTCGCTGTGGCCGAGACCGTAGGCCGCGGCCGTGTCGACCCAGTTGATGCCGAGTTCGACCGCGTGGCGGATGGCGGCGATCGAATCCTCGTCGTCCTGGGGTCCCCAACCGAACCTCCACGCCCCGCCGCCCGCGGCCCACGACCCGAAACCGATCTCCGTGATCTGCAGGCCAGTCTTTCCCAACGGGCGCCTCGACAGCTGCGACGTCACGTTTTCCCTCCCCTCTCCTCCGCCTCGAACGCTACGACGCCCCTGCGACCCCTGTCAGCCAGAACGGTTCGGCCCGGCCCGTCGCACCGTCATCTTGAGGAGCACCCGGCGGTCCCGCAGCATCGCCGCCCGGTAGTCGTCCCAGTCTGGGTGTTCGCCGGAGATCCCCCGGTAGTAATCCACGAGACCTTCCATCGCTTCCGGTAGATGCACGACTTCGACGTCGCCCTCGACCTGCACCCAGTCGCCGAAGAACCGGTCTGTGAAAACGCACAGCGAGGCGTACGGCGTGCGCTGGACGTTGAGCGTCTTCATCGCGGTCTCGCGCGAGCTGAGGACGACGTGCCTGTTGCCGTCGACGCCGGCAGTCACGGGCGAGAGCTGGACCCTGCCGTCCGATCGCGTCGTCGCGAACACCGCGCGGTGGTTCGCGGCGATGAACTGCGTTGCTTGACTGATGTCCATGGCCTGAGCGTAACGACGCGGCGGATCCGGCCCGACCGGCAACCGTAGGACGCGACTCTTTCGGCGGGCTCGAGCAACCGGACCGGCCGGTCCGAGCCCTAATGCACGACCTGACGTTCCGGCGCGATCTTCAGGATCACCCGCTCGCTTTCGATCTCGTTGGCGTACGGCGCCCCCGTGTACTTCTCGGCAAGTCGGTCGATGTGGGCTCGGGCTTCGGGACCCAGGACGCGCGCCACGACTCGGCCTCGGATCTCCACGTAGTGATACGGGTTGGAGGCGTCCATCACGGTCACGGTCACGACCGGGTTCCGCTCCACGTTCTTGAACTTCGTGCGATGCACCTCGGTATTGATGAGCACGTGGTTGTCGTCGGCGTCCACCCACATGACGTGGGTCATCGGCCAGCCGCTCGGCAACATCGTCGTCATCGCCGCGAAGTTCTTTCCCTGGGCAAGCGCCTTCGCGGTGGCATCGATCATCGTCGCCTCCTCACCGCCCGGCGGACGTGTCGGGGAACAAGCCTTCCGGACGCGCAACCCCGTGTACCGTTCCATGTTGGACGAACTGACCCCGACCGTCCAGCGCGCGGCTCGCGCCAACGAGAACCCCGTCGCGGGAAGCTGCACCCGAGCCGCCCAACCCTCACGGCAAATCCCGTAGGATCAGGCGAGGTCCTGGCAACGGGACGTCGCCCTGATTTCGCCGCGGGTGAGCCGCGACACCTCGTCCAGGACCCGCCGAGTTCGCAGCGGTTGCACTGGAACGATGCCCGTATGACGGTAGAAGCTCTGATGACCGCAACTCCCCACCACGGCGAGCCTGTCGACGCCCACATGCCGGAGACCTGAGGTGCGATCTCGCGGGTCGCTCTGGTCGTCGTGGCAGGCACGCGCCGTCCTCCTCAGCGCGATCTGGGGCACGAGCTTTCTTTTCATGAAGGTGGGCGACCGCTCGTTCATCCCCTTCGAGGTCACCTGGATCCGACTCGCGGTCGGAACGCTGTCCCTTGTCGCCATCCTCGGGGCGTCGCATCAGTCGCTTCCCCGCGGATGGCGGCTCTGGGGACACCTCGCCTTGGCGGGTCTGCTGCTAAACGCCGTTCCGTTCACCCTCATCGCCTGGGGCGAGCAGCGCATCTCCTCGGTGGCCGCAGGAATATGGAACGCGACAACGCCGCTCTTCGTCGTTCCTGTGGCCTTTCTGGTCCTGCCTTCCGAACGGCCGACGCCAGCCAAGGTGACAGGGCTCCTCGTCGGTTTCCTCGGAGTCGCCGTCGTGCTCGGCGCGTGGGGCGGGCTCTCCGGGACTCATCTCTCGGGAGATCTCGCCTGCCTCAGCGCCTCCGCCTGCTACGGGCTCGGCATTCCCTACGCGCGGCGTTTCGTCACGAGATCGTCCACCTCGCCAACGGGGCTCGCCGCGGGTCAGCTCCTCGCGGCAACCGTCGAGCTGACCGTCGTTTCGCCGCTGCTCGCCCGGGTCCCCTCGCATGTCAGCACGGTCAGCGTCATGAGCGTCCTCGCCCTTGGCGTTTTCGGGACGGGGATCGCCTACGTCATCAACTACTCGGTCATCCGCGAAGCAGGCGCGACGAACGCGTCGCTCGTCACGTACATCATCCCCCTGTTCTCGACCGTTCTCGGGATCGCCGTGTTGAGCGAGGCGCTTACCTGGAACGAGCCCGTCGGCGCGGCCGTCGTCCTCGTGGGCGTCGCCATCTCCCAAGGCATACTGGCCCCTCGGCGCGGCACGGCCCGGGCCGCGGACTATCCGATCGCGATCGCATCAGGTGATCCACCGCCAGACGCGCGAGGTACCCCGCTGCCCCTGGCGGCCATCACGACCGCTGAGCTGACAGCGATCGACGAAGGGGGACCCGATGAGTGACGGCGGCGCGTCGAAGACGATCGCGCCGCCGCGTCTCGACCTGCCCGTTACGACTCTCGTCAGTGGTCCCTCTCGAGACGGCTGATCGCCAGGCGACGTGCGCCGCCACAATGGGGTATTGAGAGGGCTGTCGTTCCGGCGGGACCTCTCCCGCGCAACGAGCCGTCCGTGTTCCGCGTCATGAGATCGTCTCAGAGCACCTTGGCGAGAAAGGAACGGGTCCGCTCGTTTCGCGGATTGGCGAGCATTTCCCTTGGTCGGCCTGTCTCGACGACGACGCCTTCGTCCATGAAAACGAGGAAATCACCTACCTCGCGTGCGAACCCCATCTCGTGGGTGACGACGATCATCGTCATCCCGTCCTCCGCGAGGCCACGCATCACGTCGAGGACCTCGCCGACGAGCTCCGGATCGAGCGCCGACGTGGGCTCGTCGAAGAGCATGAGGCTCGGATCCATGGCGAGTGCTCGCGCGATCGCGATCCGCTGCTGTTGGCCGCCTGAGAGCTGGCTCGGGTAGTTCGCGACCTTGTCGGCGAGCCCGACCCGGTCGAGCAGCTTGCGGGCGCGTTCTTCGGCGACGGCTTTCGACTCGTGTTTCACGCGCATCGGGCCGAGCGTGACGTTCTCGAGTGCGGTCATGTGCGGGAAGAGGTTGAAACGCTGGAAGACCATACCGATCTTGGCCCGTTTCGCGCAGACTTCTCGGTCCCGCAACTCATACAGCTTGCCGCCGTGCTGGCGATAGCCGACGAGATCGCCATCGACCGAGAGCCGGCCGGCGGTGATCTTCTCGAGGTGGTTGATGCACCGGAGCAGCGTGCTCTTGCCCGAGCCTGAAGGCCCGATGAGACACGTCACCTCACCCCGGACGACCTCGAGGTCGATCCCACGCAAGGCCTCGAAGCGACCGTACGACTTGCGCACGCCTTCCGCTTGGACGGCAAGGTCGCGGTGCGCCATCGCTACGGCCTCGATTCCGGTCGGCCGAGTGAATCGATCTGCAAAATCGCGTTCTCCTGGCGCAGGTTGAACAGCCCGATCCGTCGACGCAGTCGCTGGTACGGCGTCGGCGGGAGCTCACGGAGCGCGCCCTTCGCGAAGTGCCGTTCCACGTAGTACTGACCGATCGAGAGGATCGTCGTCACGATCAGGTACCAGATGCACGCGACCATGAGGAGTGGGACGATCTGGTAGGTCCGGGCGTAGATCAGCTGCACGGAAAAGAGAATCTCCGCAACGCCGATGACGCTGGCGAGGGACGACGTCTTCAACATCGAGATCGTCTCGTTGCCCGTCGGGGGGATGATCACACGCATCGCCTGGGGAAGCACGATCCGGCGCAACGTCTGCCCGCGCGTCATACCGAGGGCATGTGCGGCCTCGGTCTGGCCCTCGTCAACGGAAAGGAGCCCCGCCCGGACGATCTCTGCCATGTACGCACCTTCGTTGAGACCGAGGGCGATGACCGCGGCGGAGAACGCCGTCACGACCGTGTTGGCGCTGAAGTGGAAGAACGCGGGACCGAACGGGATGCCGAACGTCAACTCCGGATACAGGTAACTGATGAACTCCCAGAAGAACAGCTGGACGAGCACGGGGGTTCCCCGGAAGAACCAGATGTACAACCAGCTCGCTGAGGAGACGAGCGGATTCGGCGACAGGCGAAACACCGCAAAGAGGATCCCGAGCGAGATGCCGATCACCATCGCGTAGACGGTGAGCTCGATCGTGATCTCAAGACCCAAGAGCACGGGCCTTGTGGTGAAGTACTGGCCGATGACGTTCCACTGATAGCGCGGTTGATGCACTCCGCCGCGATACGTCCACGAGAACGCGAGCGTGTGCACGAGCATCGCCGCCAGCAACACGACGATCGCCCCGGCGACCCAACGCCCCGGATGACGGACCGGGACCGCCGTGACGACGTCGCCGGTCGGGGGCGCCTCGGACGCGTCCGCCCGCCAGAATGACCTCACGACCAGCGCCTTTCTGTCACGCCCGGCAGCTCGCGCCGGCCGATTGACCGGCTAGCTCGTCGCGCCGTTGATAGAAGGCGTCGAGATCGCGCCCGATTCGATGCCCCACTTGTCGAGGATCTTGGTGTAGATCCCGTCGGCCATGAGCTCCTTGACCGCGCCGAGCACTGGCTTGGCCAGACCGTTCTTTGGAAGAGCGATCCCGTAGGGCGCGGTCTCGAACGCCTTGCCGGACAGCTTGAACTGCCCCTTGGACTGCGCCACGATGTAGCCCGCCACCTGCGAGTCTGCAAATCCGATCTGCTCGCGACCAGAGGAGACCGCGAGGTTGGCCTCGGTCTGGGTCGCGTAGATGCCGATACTGACATGACACTTCTTGGCCTGGGACTGCGCGTCGGATTGCTCGGTCGTGCCGAGCTCCACGGAGACCGAGTGACCGCAGAGTGACTTCAGACCGTTCAGCTCGAGCTTGCTGTTGGACGGAACGTAGAACGCCTCACCGGCTTTGAAGTAATCGACGAACGTGACTTGCTTCTCGCGTGACTTCGTATCGGTGAACGACGACATGCCGATGTCGTACCTCCCAGCGAGGATGCCCGTGATGATCGTTCCGAACTCCACGTTCTCAAGCGTGATGTTCAGTCCGAGCACCTGCGCGATCGCCTCCATCAAATCGACGTCCATCCCGACGATCTCTCCGTTGGCGGCAACGAACTCGTCAGGGGGGTAAGTCGCATCCATGGCAACGGCGATCACTGCCTTGGCGCGTATCGAAGCCGGAACCTGGGCGGCGAGCGTCGGGGACTTCGGCGCCGTCGGGATGCTCGTCCCACCTCGAGCCGCCGCAGACGTGCTCGCGGGAGCTACGAGACAAACAGCACAAAGGAGCGTCGCGCCAAGCGAGAGCGCACGACGAGTCGGAAGGAGCCGCACAGTTCACCTCCATGGGGTTGAAACCGAACATTAATACCACGGCAATGTTCAGAACCCGGAGCACGGCAGCCTCGGCGTCACCCCGTTCGTCAGGGCTTCAGCCCGTACCCGGCCGACAGTCCTTGGCAGGAACAGTCACGGCCGTGGGCTGGGGCGCGCCAATCCACCCAGAGGAATTCGGCGCGGTCCTCCTCTACAGCCGCATCGCCCTAAGCCGACAGGCCGATCGCCGCGCCTCCCGGGTTGCTCCGATTGGACGCCACGCACCGATTACCGCGATGCCCGTGACGATCGTGTTCTGCCGGGTAGGGCTAAGCCGACTGTCTCCGGTGTCGCGCCGATGAGCCCGCATTCTCTTCACGATCGAGGCTCTCACCCGCGCCGCTCGCCACGGACCACGTCGACCGGAGCGACGCATGCCCGGCCGGTGGCGAGCGTACGCCAACCGGTCGCAGTGCGTTCTCGCGCGATGCCGGAATGGGCGCGCGCGACCGCGCGCCCCTCGCGTCGTGCTGTTCGTTGAACCGGCGACGCGCCAGGCGTCACCGGCTCTCTAGGCGGTCTTTCGGCCCTGGAGTCCCTTTACGAAGGGGATCACGTACGGAACGACCGCCACGATCGCGGCGATGAGGGCGACGAACGCCCCGTAGCGCCATCCGACACCGGAACCACCCGGCTTGGCCAGGAAGCCGATCAGCACGAGGAGGAAGTTGATCGCCGTCGCGATGAACAAGAGCGTTTCGTGCGCGATCGGCAGCTTGAACGGCAGCTCCTCGAACATCGCGCGCACCCCCAGGTAGATGAGGATGGCGAGACAAAGGATCAAGTCGATGTAGAGGTACCCGTGCGCCGACAGTCCGGAAGCTGATGCACTGACGCTGTAGCCGAGGTAGCTCGCGCTGACGCCGAACCAGTCGAGAAACAGCGAAATGAACAGCACCAAGGTTGCCACCCCGACAATGCGGTCGACCTTGGTCCATCGAGCGGCATTAAAATTAGCTTCGGCCATCGGGCCCCCTTGTTCTTCAGACGACTTGCCCCCGTGCACTCCTTGCACGGGGCATGTCCGAACGGTACACGCGATTCAAGCTGACGTGCCGGGATTCTCCCGACGCACGACTGGAGAGTCCTCCTGGCTCGTCCGTTCCAATCCTCCGAGCTCCGCCCGCGGAGCTGGCGTCCCGCAACCGCTCGCCCAGGGACAATTGGTCACGAGCCGGCGGCATCGTGGCAGGCGGTCGGGGATCCCTAGGATCCCGCTTGCGCTCCACAATCGAACAGGTGTTCGATATCACAAGACCTGACCGAAAGGAGCCGGAGATGGGCGTGATGCGCATCTTGGACAGCAGCGGTGACACCGAGGTTCTCTGGGACGTGAACGACGACGAGGCACTTGCCAGGACAGCTGACCGGTTCGACATGCTCGCGGCGCAGGGCAAGCTCGCGTTCGAGCGAAGCGGGTCCGAGACAACGACTTCCCGGATCGACGCCTTTAACCCCCACGCGGACGAGATCATCTGGGTACGTCCTCTCCAAGGCGGATGAGTTGGCCTCGTTGCGCCCGCGCGAAGAGCTGCCCGGCCGTGGCCTGCTTGTCGAGGTCGTCGGTGGCGACCACGACGGGGAGCTCCTCGTCCTCGTTTCCGAGCACAGGGGCGCGAGGTGCCGCCGAGCTTCGGAGCTCGTTGGACCGTGCGAGATCAGCGCCGAACTCCTCGCGTCGCTAGCGCGCGTCGAAAGCGGCCGAAGCGGATCGTCGCAGAACCTCGTTCCGAGATCCACAAGAGGCCGGACCCGACAGTCCAACCGGCCGTCGCGGGCTCGTTCCCCGTCAAGCCGCAGATCGGCACGGCGGCTCCTCGAGTCACTGCTCGACGAGCGCCAGCTGGCGTCGTGGCGCGACTGCCGTCGCTTTGGCGTGGCCGTAGCCGACGGGACGGTCGAGCTCGGCGAGCTCTACAACTTGCGGTATCGCAGAATCGACGGTCGCGACTTCGCGCTCTGCGTCGTGCCTCGGTCGCACGAGTCGCTTCCCATCGAGGACATCTGGGTCAATCTGCTGCTCGTGTTGCGGTCGGATCCCGATGAGTTCTTCCGTGTCGCTAACTACCGCCGGTACGGCATGACCGAAGGGTTCTGCCCCGGACCGGCACCGAGACGCTGATCACGTCGCACGTTCCGCACCTCGTTGCGCGGACATCGCGCGGCGCTGCGGGTCAGTCGCCCGAAACGCAGTCGGGCTCTCGCCCTTGCACAATCAACGCCTCCGGAGACGATCCAGTTGGCGACGATCCCTCTTCGTCGGACGGCCGCTCGCGGGGTCGCGAACAAACATCGCCGGTTCGGCGCTTCGGGCCGGGACCACCTGTGTGTGCTCCACAAAGCACGACTGGGCGATCACCGCCCCGACCCGTTTGTCGATCAGGCTGCTGACCTCCAGAGCTCGTTCCCGTCCATGGGCGCGCGCCGTAACCAGATCGCCGACTTTGACCGCGGCCGCAGGCTTTGCCCGCGAGCCGTTGAGTCGTACGTGCCCACCGCGGCACGCCTCCGTCGCCGCCGTGCGGGTCTTGAAGATCCGCACCGCCCAGAGCCAGCGGTCGAGCCTCGTCGACTCCACGGGGAAATCGTTGCACGGC
>Ga0187771_10000210_pt1 | contig 32681 bp, 24 predicted proteins | sample 0116_SJ02_MP15_1_FD_133139 | JGI IMG/M metagenome (GOLD analysis project Ga0187771, IMG submission 133139) | Tropical peat soil microbial communities from peatlands in Department of Meta, Colombia - 0116_SJ02_MP15_10_MG | ecosystem: Environmental > Terrestrial > Soil > Wetlands > Peat | place...
AAGCCGGAACGGCACTTTGACATCGACAAAGAGGAAACCTATTCCGTCAAGATCGCGGTTCCTCCCCGCAGTCCCGCTGGGAACTACTCGTTCCGCCTGGATACGGTATGGATAGATAAGCCCGATGAAGGAGACCAGGGACCCACCGTGGCCTTCGCGGTAAGCGCGTCCCCTATCTCGACCGGCGGCGGTTCGAAGCTGCCTTTGATCATTCTGATAATTGTGCTGGTGCTCGTAGTCGGCGGGGTCACGACCTGGTTAATATTGAGGAAGCGCACACCTACTCCGGTGACTCACCAAGGGACTCCGGTCAACACTAAGCCCAGCGGTACCACATCTGGCGTCCAACCTGGCCACGCCGTGACCTCGACGTCTGCGCGCCCGTCACCAAATCAAGTTTTTCTCGGCAACTGGACAAACGTGAACCCGAATGCTCATTCAATAAGCAGACTGGACATCTCCAAGAGCGCTGATCGCCTCAACGTCCATGTCGTGGGTAGCTGCGGCGGTGCAAGGGCCGCCGAGGATTGCGACCTCGGCAACCACATAGCATCCGTCGCGGGCGGCGCCGCCACGGCCAACTGGGATACGGACCTTCTTAGGGTCACCCTGACCATGACCGTCGACCGATCGAATAGGCTTATCTGTATTACTGAAGTCTCTGCCGGCGGTCCGGCTGCGAAAAAGACTACTGACTTTTTCGAGCAAATCGTCCGGCATTAAGGCAATAGTTTTCAATCTACTCCGGTTAACCGTTGATGATTCGCGACAGCGAATCCCTTGGAAGGCAGGTCTCAGTTAATGGGCAACAAAGCTCTTCTCATCTTGCTGATCTTGATCATTGTTGTGTTCATCGTGTTCGCAGTGTGGGGTGCGAGCAACAACGCGCAAAAATCGCCTGCGAGGCCACCGCATTCGGGCACCCCACCCTGCAATAACAAACAGCAGCCGCAGGGAGGTCCTGATCCTTGCGTGGACGCGGACAGCTTCAACAACCCCCAATCCCACCACCCGTCATTCCTGGATGGCTTGAATGGCTTGCTTGGCAGCTTTGGTCCGAAGCTGACACCTGCGCAGATGCAGCCGACATTTCCACTCGTGGCCGCGGGGGGGAAGACAAAATCTCCAGTCCTCACTCTAACCGCGACCCATTACTCGATTCTCATCTCGCCGGACAGTCATCAATTTCGCCAAGCCAAGTTCGCTAATACAAGGGGATGTGCGCACCTGGTGTATAAGCCAGCCGCAGGTGCACCCAAAAACTTGGAAAATCCACAGGATTCCGATAAGTCCAAAAATCCCAATGAAATTTCGTTTACGATCGTGCAAGCGGGCGGGGAACTTACCATTGATCGCAGGTCATCGCCCTGCACAGTTACGCTGGAGTGACCGCCTACACGATGACCTTGACCACCGACACGATCCCGCCGATCAGATAAACCACACCCCAGATAATGGCCAGGATGCAGACGATGATCGCAGCAATGTCGTCGGTGATGCTCACGAGGAAGCCCGGAACTAATGCATGAAGAAATGCGATGATCAGGTTGGCGACGATGGAAGTAACGATGATGAGCACCAGCCCTTTATTTTGCAGAAATCGCTGATGCGCCAGCACCAGGCAGACGGCAAAGATGACCTTCAGTAGCATGATGAGGCTGAGGGCAATGCGCGCTCCGCCGGTGGCAAAATTCGCAAACGTCGCAAAGTAGGCAATCGTGCCGAAGGGTACTGCCATCAAGAGGCTGACCATCAGGATGAGCAAACCGATGTCGGCAAAAATTACTACGATACTGCCGAGCAGCAGCAGGATCGAGACGATGAGCGTCACGATCCCCTGGATTTTGGCCTGAACTCTTTCCGGAATCAGCAGCGCGATACCTATGAGTAAGGTTGCATAGAACACCAATCCATCGAGCAGCGGCAGTGCAGGGATTGCTTCGCCCGGGGTGGGCGCTTCTAATTTATTCACCGAGCTCGAATTTCCCAGCACTGCCACCGATCCGAGTTCGACCAGCAGCGCGAGAAAAATCGCCACCAGTGCAATCACGAAGAACGGTTTGCGCATGCTGTCGAGCATTTCCATATTCAGAAGCCTGAGGCCGACCCAACACACCATTCAGTAGGCGTCTATGGCATATGAATTTTGAGTTTCCCTGGGGATCGACGAGACCGCGCGTTACACCCGTAAACCACCGTGCTGAGAAAGGTACAGCTTTGGTGGGCGGATAATAGCACGGCAAACCGGGCCAAGCAACAAATCCTGCGGACAGTTCTGCAAGTTTTGGCCGCGCCCTGTGTCCAAATTTTGGACATTTTGATTCGTCGTCGTGCGGCGGAGGCAAACTACCTTGACAAGTGTTTTCTCCTGGACTACGCTTCGCCAAATTGGCCGGAGCTGCGGGGGCGGAAATGCTCTACCGGGGCCACGCAAGAGAAATCCTGTGCGCGTTGGTGGTCGCGATGCTGGTGCTGGCAGTCGCGTCGGCTCAGACATCTGATCAGAGCCCAACCAATCCGGCGGGAACGCCGAACCCGAATTCGCCGGCAACTGGAAGTCAGAATCCACCCGCCCGCGGCGGAACAAATCCAAACCAACCGCCGGCTGCCGGAAGCACTCCACCCAAGAATACTGATGTTAGTCCGCCAGCATCCGGCGCGGGAACGCAACCGCCATCCAGAACTACGAGTCCACCAACAACCAACGCAACGAATCCCAATCAGCCGCCGGTTGGAAACAATCCAGTAAGAACAGAAGGCACTGGGAGTACGGCGGGAACATCATCCAGCCGCACTACCGGGACTGGCGCTCGTCCCACAGGAACGCGTCCCGCGGCAAACAACCCCGTTGTAAGAGGGGTTCCGTCGAACAACAGTCATACGGGAGAGATCGTGGGAGGAGCGGTGGGGACGGCGGCAGCTGGGATCGCGCTTTTTCAGTTGCTTCATCACGCCCACCCACCTGACTCCGGCCTCGCTGTGCAACGATTGGGATTGACCCTGCACTACCCCGAGGATTGGCAACTCAATCCTAATCTTTCGCAGCAGCAGGATCCGATCAGCTTTAACAATTTCAACACAGCCTATCTGCGCGGCGGGATCATTCCGATGGGGGGCGCAGATATCGACATCGCATTTTTCCCCGGCGTGAACCGCGGGGTCGACGGGCTCATCGCAACCGAGCTGCACGACGCAGATCAGAAAAGTATCGACGAGCATGCATACAAGATCGATGGAACAAAAGGAACCCGCGTGTTCTATACCGATGTTTATGCTCCAGACTTTGTTTATAAAAACATCGCGATCTATGTACCTCATCAAGATGGACTCTATAAGTTCTTTTTGACCTATCACCAGGGTGACCCGCACGAAAAAGACTTCAGCGATGACTTCGAGCACATCCTGAAATCTGTCCGCTGGGCGCGGTAGAAACCATCGCGCTGGGGAGTTTTCACATGCGTACACCGTTGAACTATCGATCAACCAGCTCTCGAGTTGCCCTCTTGATGGCGGTGGCCTGCGCTTTGGTGTTGTGCATCGCGTGCAACAAGAAGCCGAACGATCAGCTGGTGGTGCAGGAGGTTGAAGCCAGACTGTTCCAGGATCCCGCGTTGAAAGCAAGCGACATTCATGTCGAATCGCACAATGCATCCGTCACACTTAAAGGGACGGTTGGCACGGAAGATGAAAAACAGCGGGCAGGGCAAATTGTCGCCAGTCTATCCGATGTGAGGCAACTGGTGAACTCCCTCGAAGTTGCCCCGCCGAAGACCAGTGACACAACACCTGTGCGCCAACCTGCGCCGGTTGTAGCCGCACCGCCCGCGCCAGCCAGAATTGCCGTTGTGCCAGCGAAGCCACCAACCGCAGCAGCAACATCTGGATCGCCTGCAGTCACCAACGCCGGATTGGTCACTACCTCCTGGACTGATCCCATTGACCGCTATCTTGCCGGCAGACCCAGAGCCAAACCGCCGTCGCCGTTAACCGGCACGGGATCGGCATTCGAAAGCGATGGCAGACAGTACATCATTGATCCGCGGTTAATCGTTGCCATCTCCGGTGCGGAAACCAGCTTCGCCACCGACAAGTGCCACAGCACTCCGGTCACGACGACCCGGAATGCGTGGAACTGGTTCTGGTGCTATGGCAGTGGGAGTTGCGGAACCGATGCCTGCATCAACTCGCCATTCGATACCTGGGAAAGCGGCATTAAGACGGTCAGCAAGTATGTGGAGAGGAACTATGTGATGAAGGGGCTGACCGATGTGAGAAAAATTCAGGCGAAATACTGCACCTCCGGATGTCAGTACTGGGTTCCAAATGTGGAAGCCTTCATGCGGGAGATGGGTGGCGATCCGGAGAATCTGACGATCGCGAATCCGTTCGCAACCGAATGAGAGTGGCGTATTCAACCACAGGCAGCCGAGCGATTTTCATTCTCAGAAACGTTGTGACAGTTATCGCGATCCCCGAATGGGGGACAGCACCGGAGGGCTGAATGGCAAACGGTCAAGATGGATCGGCGGGAATCCCTTGGTACAGCTGGCTGATATTGACCTTCCACCTGGTTTGGAGCGGCGGTATTTTTTGGTTCGAGCACAGCCTTGTCGTGCCTCTCTGGTTGGCGTGGCTGATCAGCGGTTTGTGGGTGGCTGCCGCTCTCATCATGGGGCTTATCGATTTCGTGCTTTCCAAAGGCTCGCAAGGCAGTACTGACACGACAGCCATCGATCGCTGGACGGCAATTCACTTTGGCGCAGGCATCGTCTTTGGAATCTGGTACGTGCCAATCTTATGGGTGGTAATTCTTGCATTTTTCTGGGAGTGTTTCGAATTCTCCGTGGCGGGTTTCGGAGATCAAGAAATTATTCAGAATCGGCTAATGGACATCGCCGCTGCGGTAGTGGGTTGGCTTATCGTAGTCATACTAATTGTCGCAATTGCCAAGACGCCCTTCCCGGCGGTTTCACCGGTTCCAAGCCCACAGACGGGGCAGACCAGCTCGGCCCAACAAGCCGAACACGCAAAAAGCAAGGAACCGGCTAAGAAAGAACCACCGAAACCGGAGCACCCCGGCCGCTGATTGAAGACTCGCGATTTTTCCGTACGAGGGAAGCTTCGAAGCATCGACTGTTGGCACTTAGCTGAAAGGAGAGAAACGCAACGGTGTGGCTTCCGCAGAGCTGGAGTGATGTAGGCGATTTCTTGACGAGCAGAGAGTTCCTCGTCTGGGGCCTCGGCATCCTTTGTGTTCTGGGCTCGTTCCTTGGCTTCGTCGCGGCGGGATGGGGGCACGGAGACGTAAACAACTGTATTACCTCGACCGGGGTGTCACTTGCACCCCCGCCTAGCAAAGACACTCCGAAGGAGCGTCAGAAGTACCTAGATGCCCAGGCGAAGAAGTTGGCCACGAATACCTGTTACTGCGAGGCGTTCAACCTGGAGGATGTGGTCAATGGCGCGCCTGGGGTCCGCCAACCGACGAACACTTGGTCCAATCTTTACGCGGTCGTCAGCTCGCTTGTGGTCGCTTGGCTTGTCTTCCGTGATAGAACACACTTCGGGTCCGATTCCACTAATCCGATAAAGTCCCATATCTGGATACCGCTCGCCTACATCTTCGTGCTTCAGTTTCTGGGACTCGGAAGTATGTGGTTGCATGGCGCGCTAAAGGAGTGGGGTGGTTTCACGGATGATTTTTCAATGTATCTGTATGTGTTGTTCCTGGTGTTTTACACGGGCTACCGCTTAGGCGTTGCCTACAACCTAGGATGGTCGGTATGGCTGTGGACAGGCTACCTGCCCGTCGTGATCGTGGTCTCCATTGTGGGAGAGTCGCTCAGCATGCACAATCCTAAGTCATCAGTTTCCGAAGTGATAATCTGTGTCCTCGGCCCGCTCTACGGAGCATTGGAACTTGGGTATGGACTGAAAACCCACTGGCGCGAATGGAGTTTGCAAAGCGTTCTTCTCTGGTGGGGAGCGCTCGCATCCTTTGGCCTCGCCTTCCTGTTCTGGAACCTGTCAAAAACTGGAGGGGCGTGGTGTTGGCCGAACAGTTGGTTCCAACTACACGGACTTGGATGGCACCTTCTGGCTGGAGTTATGGCTTTCCTGATCTATTTATTTTGGCGCGCCGAGCTCACTGGAGAATGGAAGGCCTTTTAGAAATGTCGCCGACCAAGCGCGCAGGTTCAGTGGTGCCGACCCTCGCTGTTTTGGCGCGAGGAACAATTTGAGGAAAACTTGTAGGCTCGGCACGAGGAGAATCAGTGGCAATCTACCGAGGTTTCATCGTTTGGGGCGCTGGCATCGTTCTAGTTCTGGGCGCATTTCTCATCTTTGTTCTTGCGGGATGGCCGGGACCGGAAAACGGGTGCGTGGATAACACCCCCAATACTTGCTACTGCGAGGCCTTCAATCTGCACGATGTCAAAACCGGCGCTCCTGGAGTGCGCCAGCCGGTTAACACCTGGTTCAATCTTTATTCGATTGTCACGTCGTTGATCGTGGCAGTTGTGGTGTTCGCGGATCGCAACTCCGGGGAAGGAAGTTCCAACCTCATCCGCACTGCGGATTCCTGGGTTCCCGACCTTTATATCTTTGCAGTTTTGTTTCTGGGGTTGGGCAGCATGTGGTTTCACGGCTCACTAAAGGGATGGGGCGGAGTAACGGATATGCTGTCGATGTTCGTGTTCGCGGCATTCCTCGTCTTCTACACCATTCGCCGAATCTGGGATTCCGCCGCTTTCTTCTGGATCGGTTACGCTGTGGCGGTGTTCGTATTCACGTTTGTCGGCGCCATCTGGAACTGGGAATACAACTCGCTGATTTTGATTCTCATTTTGGTGGCGGCTTACCTGGTATTTGAAGTTATGATCTGGGTTCGTACCGGCCAGGTGATGCAAGGTCAACCTTCTACCATCGTGCTATGGATTTTGGCGGTGGTGAGCATCATTGCCGCAACGATTTTCTGGGCCTTGTCCCAGACGGGGGGACCGCTGTGCGATCCCAAGTCCTTCTTCCAGCCCCATGGGCTGCTGTGGCATCCGTTGGCAGGGGTGATGGCCGTCTTGCTCTATTTCTACTGGCGCCAGGACGAAGGCCAGACGGATTGAGCGCGAGAAACCGCTGCTGAAAGCACGCATCCACCACGGTCAACCATGACCGAGTCGGCTACGGTTGCCGGCCAAGCCAGAGCATCGTGCTCCTTGGACTGGCAATTGCCTGTCCCAGAAAATCGAAGGTCCACCATAGAGCGCCGGCGCCCAGCACATGCCAGGAAGCATGGGCTTGGATGGGGGAATGAGGGTAACACAAAAGGTTTCCGCATCCGTCGGTGAGTCTCAAAAAGAAACTAGCGCCCGCCGAGACCAGGATCAGCACAGCAAAGGCGCATCTTACTCCGGTTCCCAACCACTCTCGACCACCGAAGTCGGACCTGTTGATAACCTCCATCCATCTGAACAGTGGCGCGATTATAGGGACATCAAGCAGAAAACGCCAATAGGTAAGCAGAAACCGATCCAAGAGTATGAGCCCCACCGGCACAGTCAGGATTACCAGAAGAACAATGGTTGCCGATGTGGAATCGAACTCAATTCCATTCGCCTTCAGAATTCCTACTACGACGGCGAAAGCAATGGGCACCCCAAACAGAACCATGGTTAGCCAACGGGGGAAGCGGCGCTGCGAATATCGAATGCGCATGGCTTCGAAAGCGTACGCAATCACCGAGAGGAGCAACGCGTAGATCCAAGCGACGTCGAATGATTGCGCATAGGGTTCCAAGCTCGCATGATAAAACCCGCTGGTGACCGCGATGATGCAGAAATTGACACCTACAGCTATACCCAGCAGCCTTGGCCGGCGAAACAGAATCAGCAGCCCGGCCAAGAGATAACCAAAATTAGACCAAGTGTTCTCGGGCTCGACGATCAGACTGCCGTAATGCGGAGCTTCGCATTGATCAGGGCGAATGAGCGTTAAATTCATTCCGAGCTGCTGGAGTTTCGCTGTACTGCTGCACACCTTGGACGTCAGGGTGCCGACATCCAGAGCGTCGCGTGGGGTTGTCCGAACGTTCGACGGCGCCGCGATTGCTATGAGGATGGCGATCAAGAGGCAGACTCCCCAGGTGATGAGGGCCCAGGCCCACCACGGCCAACGCAGCAACACATTATCCATGAACATGCCCCAAATCGATTTTTGGCAGTCTACTCCGGCGAGTGCCGGGCGGCGAGACAAAAATCTCGCGTATAACGCAGGTTATCGGTGCGTCCGCTCAATTCGCCCAGGTTTGCATCGGCAGAGGAAACTGCAGGCTCGAACTAGCGTTTTGTACCGCTGGATGACTTTGAGCGGTTCACTGATCCTCATCGACCAGGACCACGAAGGCCGGGCCAGTTGGGTAAATGTCGATCATCGGTCAGTAGAAAGGATTCTCAGCCCAGCCGGCAGTTGTGCCGCCAAGGTGGGCACAAAAACTGTTTCCCGAAGCTGGCCGCCGTTGCTTATTCGCCTACTCTACTGCGTGACTGCGATCGGGAAGTCGGGGACGGTATTCGGCTTTGCTGTGGCCGGCGTCTGTCGGCCCTCAGTCAGCTCTTTCACCCGCTCTGAGATGTAAACATCGAGCATGTTGACGGTTACTTTCCCACCGCCTGCGGAGGCAGCTTTCCCAGTTAATCCCTCCACCAGAGCTTTCGTGAAGGCACCGTTCTTCCACTGCGGATCTTCCAAAGAATACTGCCGCCCGGTCGAAGCTGCGAAGACCACCAGCCCGTTTTCGGCGGATGCAAGCTCCTGAATGACAGCATTCATGTCCGTTGATCCCCTTCGTCCGCCCATGACATCGCCACTATGGCACGTATCTACGAACATCACCGCCTTGCCGGCTATGGATGCGGCAGTGTTCTTTATGTCGGAGAAGGCCACGCCTGTGCGCTTGAGATGGTCGAGATCAACATCAGCGGGCAAGAAATAATAGAGGCCGTTGGAGTCGTCTACTCCGTGACCTGCCAGAAAAATGATTCCCATGTCCCGGCTGGTCACCTGCTGCTGCAGCCAATCGAGGCCATCGAGAATGTCGTCCTTGCGGGCATCAGGAAGCAGTTTTACCTGGACATCGCGGTAGAGTCTGCCCTTTTGGGTTTGCAGGGCGGCGGCAAAGTCTTTTGCGTCTTTGGCGGCATAGCTGAGTCTGAGAGCGGGTGACGCGTAAGCGCTGATCCCGATCGCCAATGCGTAGAGGCTCGGCTTGAGCAGTTCGCCAGATGGTTGTGCGCCCGCCCAGGTCAGATGCACGGTGGCAGGCGCCGAGGCGCCTGAACGATTTTCGACGACCAAGCTTACATCACAGTCTTGGGGCGGAATATCGACGATCACAGTCTGCTCTTGACCTTCCGGGCTGATCAACTGAACGCCGCGGTTGGCCGCAACTGCGCGGCCGTCCACCGTCACGCGAACCGCGGTCACAGGGCTGTCGTTGGAAGTCTCCACGGTGTAGTGAAGGGTTAAGCTTGTGGAACTCACCGGACTGCCAGTGAGTGGCGCAAGAATGCGGACAACTGGGGCCGAACCGTTAGTAGGACGCTTGGCTTCGAGCGCGGTAATCGAGTCCTCCACATTCAGCGCGCGTTCCTTGACGGGCAAGTCGGCGTTCTGCTCCATGGCCGCTTCTACTGCTTTCAGTTGGTCGACGGTGTCAGTTCGACCAGCCTCCTGCAAAGCTTTAGCGATCCGCTCCAGAGAGAAGGCTGCGCCCCGAGATACGTGAGCGTCATCATCGTTCAAGAGTTTGATTAAAATGGGAATTGCCTTTTCTCCGTCGACTCCGAACTCACCAATACAGCGTATGACATCTCCTCTCAAATCCTCGTCATAGACAGCGTGCAACAGAACGGGGAGAGCCGGGTCCCGGTCTTGACCGATATGTCCTAAAGCGCAAGCTGCGGTAGTCCGAACCTGCACGTCCTCATCTTGAAGCGCCAGTTTTAGGGCGGGAGCGGCCTCCTTGGCCTCGGGGCCGATTGATTGGAGCACCGCAGCGGAATAGTATCGAACATAGCTGTCGGCGTTTTTGAGATTTGTTATGAGGTGCGGTATCGCGATTTTGGCGTCGGGGCCGAATTCCACCAGTGCGGTCGCGGCGGGCTCTCTCAGGCTCGTGTCGGTGAGACCCGCGACCAACGCCGGAACACAGACCTGGGGATCTCGCTTGATTTTCCCGAGCGCTGCAGCGGCATGGGGCATTTTCTCCACCTTAAGCATCTGCACCAGATCTGGTATGGCCGATGCCGCTCCGGGTCCGATGTTGCCTAGCGCTTCCGCGACCTTTTCGCGGACACTTTTTTCTTGCTCTGTGTTGAGCAGCTGAAGTAAAGGGGGCACCGCCAGCACGGGATCCGCCCCAATAACACCGATAGCCATGCCCGCCATTCCGCGAACATCCGCGTCTTTATCTCCGAGAGCTTCGATCAATGGCTGAAGGGCCGTCTTAGCCTCGCTCCCCATGCTCCACAAGTTGCTCGCTGCCCCATAGCGCACTCGTGGATTCTTGTCTTTGAGGTTTTTGATATTGCGAGGGAGGTACTGATCCGGCCCGGCTTGTGCTAACGCGCCTGATACACACAAAAGCAGCAATGTGGCAAGCAGGATGGACACTTGTTTCGGGTGTGAGGCCATTACAATTTTCTTCACAACTCGATTTAGGCGAAGGCAAACTGACACAACTCGCTACTCCTCGTCAACCGCAACCACAAATGCCGGTCCGGCTTCCTTGTCCAACTGCTGGGCCAAGGTGTTGGCGTTCTCCATCGTCGGCTCCATTCCCACCAGCACCCGCCAGGTCTGGTCACCTGGCCGAAACACCACTTTGGCGGTCCCGTATTTTTGCTGCATCTCCTTCATCAACTTCTCAGCATCGGCACGTTGCGGGAAGGCTCCAATCTGTACCGCGTACAGCGGAGCCGCGCGCGTTGCCGGCATGCTGATCACTTGCAACCGAACGTTTGCGATACCCGGCATGGCAATCGCTTGCGCGGCGGCGTGGGAAAGATCAATGATACGGTTCTGCACAAAAGGACCACGATCATTCACGCGAACCTGAGTCGTTTTTTCATTCACCAGACTCTCTACGCGTAATACCGTGCCGAACGGAAGCGTTCGGTGGGCCGCCGTCATCTGTTCCATGTCGTAGATTTCGCCGCTCGCTGTAGGTCGACCGTGATAAGGATGGCCGTACCAACTCGCAACACCCACTTCGCCCGGCCTCGTGGCTTTCTTGGTGCAGCCAACAAGTACGAGCCAAGCCGCGACCGAAATGATCTTGACGTTGCGCCACAACATCGAATTTCCGGAAGCTCTATTGCTCATCGCTGATAAGCGAACCCGTTCGCTCGCGCAGGCACACATATCCGTGCGGCGTCCAAAGTCGAGTCCCCTGAAGAACTTCGAAATTATTCTTCAGTCACTGGCACCGCCGGTGGCAAAGGAGACGATCAGCATCACCAAACCGAACACAAAGAACGCGCACCCCGCGATGATAAGGGGAACCGATGCGGGGTGAAACGCTGCAACGCCTACGATCACGAGAACGACCCCCGCGATCATTGCTAAGATCCAAGCCCATCGGCCACTGACGCTCGCGTTCACCATAACATCAATGAATGTACTCATCTCATCCTCCCGCCACGCACTCTTGTTCGAGCGCGTGGCAATCCACACCGCTCAGGGCCCGTAAGCGGGTCCTGCACCAAAGCCAGCAGTCAGATCATCTCTAGGTTACGACCGCAGAGATCCAGACCACAAAACCAACCACGATAAACGCGCCTCCCGTGACGATAAGGGGGATCGAAGTGGGGTGAACAACGGCACCCACGATCACAAGAATGGCCCCCAGGATCATTGCGCAAATCCCAGCCCATTTGCCGACTACCTTCACATCTATCTCAATGCCGAATACAGTCACCTCATCCTCCCGCCACGCACTCTTCTCCAAGCGCGCGGCAATCCAAAACTCGATGTTGCTCCCGACAACAAATGCAATCGCGGACAGTCATAATGCCAAAGCGAAGCCTACACTTCAGAACGAATAAGAAATCCCAGCCAGTGGAATTGCCCTAGCCCTCAAACCTCCCTCGTCCAATTTGACAAGCGCGTTTGCCGTTACCAGCAGATGGCCCCACGGATTGGCTTTCAGCCCGACCCCGAGATTATTGACACCGTATGAATCATTGATCAGCACCAGACTAGAAAACGCCCTTAGCTGACCGTTGACCTTAGCGGTCACACTTCTCGGGGTTGACACCTGCGGTGCGTTGAAAAAATGTTCGCCGACCAGATCGGCTACAACGGTAACACGCTTGCTAAGACCAATGTCGGCGCCACCGGCGTAAGCAAAGAAACCGGGCAACCGTTGTTCTTTCCCGTTCTGATCAGTAGCCAGAGCCGAGTTGCTGTTCCATTGGTATCCCACGTTCACGTGGGGAGCAATTTTTCCCCGACGCGACAACACCAAATAGGGCTTAATGCCGAACGCACCGGATCCCAGGAAATTCCGCTCGTCTCCCGAGGGAAACCGCGCCTCCCCGCCCACGGCTACACCCAGCCTTCCTCGCTTAAGCAACGTATCCTTGGCCGAGACCACCACATCGCCCACACCGCTGGCGGACCCGGCGATAAATTCCGTGAAAGCAGCTTTGGCTGAACATGCTGTGCACAACTCCGTTCCTTTCGCGCTCGCTCCCATCGAGATTCTTTCGAACGGAACCGCCAACGAGACATCAATCCGGTCGGTAACACCGAACGTGCCGAAAGCCACAAACTGATCAATCTTCGTATCCACACGATTGTCGGTGGAGGTCACAACTTGCGGGAACTGCGGCGAGGGGAAGGAGAAGAGTATAGGAAGATTCGTGAGATCATTGCCATCAAGATCGCTGAAAGCAAACCGCTGATAGGTGAAAGCCAGGTACGCTTTGCGGCGGCCGATAGTCTCCGCACGTTCCGCAAGCAAGGGGCCGAAACTTTCTGTAGAGGCGGTGTAAACCGCGGTCTTCTTGTCGAATGTAAATGTGAATCCGGAGGCTGGAGTGGCCAGCGGCAACTGGCCAATCTGCGTCCCAAAGGCTTCGTTAAAGAAATTGAAAGTTGGGGGATTGGTGTGAAAAGCAGTCGGGAGCAGACAAGATAGCTTGGTATTACCGCACATGCTGGTTTGCGCGGACGCGCCCGTCGAGCCCAACAGGCCCGCCAGAGCGGTAATGATAAGAGCGCGTATCAACATCCTTCCTTCCTTGCAGCCAGCCCTTTAACGTTGCAGAGTTCCCGCAAAGTACCGATTGCCCGGTGCACAAGGCATCGGGGCTAGATAACCGTGAGCGGAACGATCAGCGACGTCTGGACAAAACCGGAGCTCGGCCCCTGGGCGGGATAATCTACAATAGTCAACTGATAACTTCCCGCTGGGGTCGCCGCAACGCTGGGCACGGTGAATCCACCCCCACAAGACGCAAACAACAAAAGCAGGACGACCAATGCGGCCGGTGCCACAGACCGAAACGCGCCTCCGCGGGCTGAACGAGGGGCGGCGAGCCCTCCACCCAAGGTGATCGCTAGCAGCGGCATCCACAGTGCGCAAAACCAGGTTCGATTCCCTCTGCCGGGCACCAAGAGGGCGGAAGCTGGCCCGGTGGTGTTAACGACAATGGTCACGCTTTGAGGAACTTTTGATAGCGTAATCGTCAGCGGATTCGAATGACATGTAATACCGAGATCCAACGCTAGGCGAGGGTTCTGGCCATTTGGATCAGTCACAATAGTGCAAGCAAACCCCACCTGCACGGGCGATCCCGTCGGCGAAGTGACCAAGACAGCCACCTGGGTCGATTGACCCGGGGATATGGTCAGAGGCGGCTCGATCACTGTTACTATTGCGGTGTTGCTGTTCACACTGCCCCCCTCATCACTCACTTGGACCCAATAGCTCGTGGTGGAGGTCAAGGCTGGGGTTGTGAAGGAGCTGCCATTCGCTCCAGCGATGGGCTTAGATGTATCCCCACTTTCTCCCTGATACCACTGAGCATTTATGGTGAGCGGTGCGGGGGCCGCCGCCACGAGAGTCAAGGTGGCGGTCTGCCCGACATCGATCGTCTGACTAACGGGTTGGGTCGTGATCGTTGGCGCAGGAGGTGGGCGTACCGTGATCGTAGCGGTATTACTGTTCACGCTTCCCACCACATTGCTCACCTGTACCCAGAAGCTGGCGCCTGCAGGCAAAAGGCCGATGCTGATAGAGGTGCCCGTTGCTCCCGGGATGGGATTTGTTACGTCCCCGCTTTTTCCGCTATACCACTGGTAAGAAAGCGGGGCAGTGCCGCTGGCTGCCACGCTCAGCGTAGCCGTCCCGCCAAAATTAATCGTCTGGTTGGCGGGCTGTGTCAGGATTGTCGCTGGGATGGAGGGCATTGCCGCCACACCTTGAGGATTACTAAAGCCTGAGAGTGTGGTGGAAACACTGTTGGTCGCGGTCTTAATGATGGAGACAGTGCTATCGTTCGCGTTTGTTACGTACACGAACGCCCCGTCGGGCGTTACCGTGACACCTGCCGGGCTATTCCCTACGTTGATAGTGTTCTTAAGCGATGGTGGCACGGTGTTTGTGTCGAGCACAGCAACGGCACTGTCTGATGGCTCAGCTGCGTACAAGAGGCCATTGGATGTTACGGCGAATCCGTAGTCCGAGGCCACCGCAGTGGGTTCGATAGGAGTTATGGAGATGTTGTTGAAGTTGCTGGAACTGACGCACGCAACCTCTAGTTGCGCGTTAGGATCGTCAACAGACATGCAGATCAGCGCCCCGCCGGGCGTGACAGCAACGGAAGCCGCCAGTTGCGGAATTGTGGACGAAATCGGGATTGCGTTCACCACTTGATCCTTAGTGGTGTCGATAACGTCCATGCATGCTTCGGGGATACCAGAAACGGTACATGTGTCTGCCACATAGGCGAACTTGCCATCGATGTTAAAGGCGATTGCCGTCGGATTGGTGACGCCGGGACTCGTAAAGAAGACTGGGATGAGCAGATTGGTCTTGGTATCAATTATCTCGATAAATGTCGTTCCGAGATCCGAGAGGGGTTCAACGATATAAGCGAGTGTGCCATCCGGTGTGATTGCACCCTGCGTGGGAGACCCTCGTAGTGAAACGGATGCGATCACGCTGTTCGTGGTGGTGTCAATAACAGAAACCGTATCGCTTCCATTATTCGCAACATAAACGGATTTGTTGTCCGGTGTTATAGCTAAACCCATTGGAGACGTACCGACAGCGATGGGAATACCAATCACTTTATCCGTCGTGGCATTAATCACCGAGACTGTGTTGCTGCCCGCGTTGGCGACGTACACGCAGGGATAATTAATATTCGGAACGCACGGCGCATTCTGAGCGGTCGCAGATCCCGCCACGAACGTCATCACAACGCACGTCAACAGCAGCGTCTTCCAATAGCAGAAACTCGGAAATAGCTGGTGAGCAGTTGCCGCCTCGGCGAGGATGGACCTGGCGGGGTGCAAGTGCGTACGTCTACCGCAAATCGGGCTTTGTGATTGGTCCATGGCATCACTCGCCCCAAGGGAAATTGAGAAACGGTTACCGCATCCACTACGTCAGATCAACACTGAGCCATTGCGCTATCGGGTCCGCACTTCATCCACCAACCAGGTTCCGCCGGCCGACTTCCGCAGGCGAATGTCGACTGGATGTTTCTCGGCGGGTTGGCGCTTCCCATCTCGCGTGTATGCCATCGACTGGTCGCAGCTTACCTCAGCCGTTTCGCCATTCACTGCAGGCGCGGGATCACAGTCCTCCAGGTCGACCTTAACCGCCTGAGCCCCTTTGAAGCCTTTTTTCAGTTCGTTGATTTGTTCTCTCGACAGCGACGGCCAGACCTTCTGCAGCTCACTGATGTCCATGCTTGCATAAGCATCGGCATACAAGTGAATGGCGGCAATTACCGCGACTGCCTCCGGATTCGCCGGCGGGGCTTCAGGAGTGATCACTTCCCGCTTTACCACCGGGGAGACGCCGGGCGGCAAGAGCGGAACTGTGTGAGCGCGAAAGAAGACAAAGGCGCCGCTGTCATGTCCCGAATCACGGATCGGATTGTATTCCGGGAGTTGCTTCGATCGGCCTCCAACTTGCTCCCTCACATATTGATTGAAAAGTTCCTCTGCGGAGAATTCGTTCAGCGTAATCTGGCTCAGACCCTGCAAGAACGCATTGGCAAACACCGAGTGACCGGAAGCGTGGCCGGTGGCGTCGCTATCGGCCACTGGCTCATCCCCGCCACTGGACATCACATATCTGGACTTCCCGCGCAGCATCTTTTCGAGGTAGAGATCACGCTCACGCGGATCTTCGAATGTAGGCGCTACGCTGCGCGTCAGCATGCCGGAATAGCAACTATCCGAGACCACCAGAACATGCCGAGCGGAAATAGCGCGGGCCTGTCCGGTGATCTCCGTCGCCACAATCCAGCGCGCGCTGTTACCCTTTTCAGCATCCACTGGGAACCAATATGCCTGGTCCGCATCGCGATCGTAATAGCCGTGACCGGCATAATAGATCAAGAGATTGTCGTTCTCGCGCAGCTTGCCGCGGTAATCGCTGAGAGCTCCAAGGATCTGGTCACGAGTCGCGTCGAGTAACAACCGAGTCTGGAACCCATACTGCGCGCTAAGTATCGAAGCGATTTCTGTCGCATCGTTGAGGGGTGTTTTGAGCCTCGGCAAGTGTTGATAGTTGTTGATGCCCACCACTAAGGCGTAGTAACGGCCGGGCTGCGCCGCAGCAATCGCGGTTTCCGATCCCACCGCGGTAATCCCGCGCTGCTGCTGGCCAATTGCCGCACTGGTCCCCATGAAGATGATGAGAACCGTCATCCGGCATTGCGCCTTGTTCATAAAAGTCACTTCCCACGGGCACTTTTCCCAGGTCCCCAATTCGACCTCGCAACTACCCGGTACGCGCCTTCGACATTGAACCGTGATTCGTGACGTCACGGTATTTGGCGGCGATTCGCGGCTTGCGCATTGTCGGCTTTGGCCTGCGCCCGCGTTTCCGGCGTAACGCAAACGTGATCCCCGGGAGTCGCATCCCGCCAAACGAATCCCTTCACACAAGTATCGGGGCCGTATCGGCCACCATAGACATTCACCCGATCCTTCGCCTGTTCATTGTCCTCGGCGGCCTGCCTGCGAGTTTCCGGCGTGACACAAACGTGATCTTCGGGGACCGTCTGCCGCCACACGAAACCTGGTCTGCAAGTGTCGCGTCCATAGGGCAGATCCGCGTCAAGCTCCGCCTTCTGTGCCGGTCCCTCGTTCTGACAAACCAGAGTCGTCACGGCTTTGTTCGACTCCAAAGCGGGGCCCGGATCAAGAACCAAGAGCGATTTCCACAATTCGAAGCTGCGTCCCGCACCACCCACGACCCAGGTGTCGGATATCTCCTTTGCTCCAGCGCTATCAAAGTACAGTGTCGAAACCGGCGCCGAGGCGTTATCGCTACGCAGGAACGTGTAGCGCACTGTCCCGGGTGCGTTGACGGCCAGCTCAGCTCGGTAGGTAATGCTAGCCGGACAACGACCTTCGTAGGAAACGGGAGTGGACGAGAGACTCATCTGCGTGACACGGAAGCCTGAAGTTGACGAGCTTTGCTGGGACTCAACGATGTTCTGTGAGGTGTCCCGCTGAAATCTGGTGATTTCAGCCTCATTCCCCGCGCGATGTCCATCGCAGGGAACGTCCCAATGGACATCGTTCTCATAAACGAGAGTCCGGCCTTCCAGGCTCATCTTCAGTGTGACTGTTCCTGCCTGCTCGGAACTGGGGTAGTTGTAGCCCGGCCGCTGAAATTTGGGCGCGCAACCCTGCGGACCTGACCAGATGCCCACTCCCTGATTCAAAACCAGGTGAAAACCCGCAAAGATGATCTGCCCGGGTTTCTGCTGTAAGACGATGTTTCGCGGGTTCTCGGGATTTTTTGCATTGATTTCGACCCACTTTCCCGCAAAGTTGGGCGCGGAAGGATCGGCAGTTCCGGCTGCAGACTGGAGGTTGGACGCAGACTGAATCGGGTTTGCATTCGACGTTTTCTGGAACTGAGAGGTTTGTGATTGAAGCTGTTGATTGGAGCTGGCGCTTAGCTTTGTCGCGATCGCGTCGCTTTTCGACGCAGACCCTGCGCGAAAGAATACGAAGTCGCCTTCCACATCGCCTGAGTCGCGGATGGGCATGTATTGCGGAACTTGTTCGGAACCACCCGCCACTTGTCGCTGAACCATGCTGAACAGGTCGGTGGCCGTGAAGGCCGGTTGATCCATTCCCTTGAGCGCCCTCAGAAATGCTGAAGAAAAAACCGAATGCCCCGGCGCCCCTCCGTCGGCTACCGGCTCATTGCCACCGCTCGACATGAGATGACGCGATCTGCCGCGCACCATGTTTTCGATGTATTCGGCGGGATCGGGCGGGCGGCTTGGAATGGTGATGGAACGAGTCAACATGCCTGAATAGCAACTGTCGGAAACGACGAGAACGTGACGCGCCTGCATGGCATGGACGTGAGTGGTAATCACGTTGGAAATAATCCAGAAAACATCATCGTCGGGCTCGGCATCGACCGGCAGCCAGTACGCCGTGTCTGTGTCTTTGTCGTACATGCCATGGCCGGCGTAGTAGATCAACAAGCTGTCGTTCTCCTGCAGCTTGTGCCGATAATCATTGAGGGCGCCAACGATCTTCTGATACGAAGCTTCGGAATCGGTCAGCAGGTTGACCTCAAACTTGTAATTGTCATGCAGGATCTTGGCGATCGCATTGGCGTCGCCGACTGCGGTTCCGAGCTTTGGCAGGTTCTGGTAGTTATCGATACCGATCACCAGCGCGTGATACGCGCCGGGTTGCGCAGTTGCGGTTGCCGGTTGTGAACCAACCGCCGTGATTCCACGTGGCTGCGGTTGCTGGCCGAGGGTTGCCGCCCCCAACAGCGTAAGAGCGATCAGAAGTCGTACTGGGCGCAGGCTTGTCTTCATATGAAACGTCTCAGTCGCAAAGGACTCGTCCCTTTCTGCTTGTCCAGCCCGCGACATTCCCCGATGGCTTTGCCGGCACAGACCGCTAAGCAGTTGCCATGTTCAAGGTGACACCGATTCACCCAGGCGGTTGAGCGCCTCCTGCGCAGGTTCGTTGCCAAGGCTTGCCGCCTTGCGATACCAACTCACTGCCTGCGTCCTGTTACTAGGGAGCCCGCCTTGCCCCCGCTCGTACATCAAGCCGAGGCGAAACATACCTTCGGCGTTCTGGGCTTCGGCCGCTTTGCGATACCAACTCACCGCCTGTGCGTCATCTCTCGGCAAGCCATCCAGTCCTTTCTCGTACATGTAACCTAGGTCCTTCATCGCGTTTGCACCACCGGCATCGGCGGCCTTGCGATACCAGCTCACGGCTTGCGTTTTGTCCATTGGCAAGCCACCTCGACCCTCCTCGTACATCTTGGCGAGATTGGTCATGGCAACTGGTTCGCCGGCATCGGACGCCTTGCGATACCACCTCACGGCTTGCACGTCGTCGTACAGCAACCCACCTCGCCCATGCTCGTACATAAATCCCAAGCCATTCATGCCGTGTGCGTCACCAGCCTCAGCCGCCTTGCGGTACCAACTCACAGCTTGAGCATCATCTTTGGGCAATCCACCTCGACCATTTGCGTACATGTTCCCCAAATTAGCCATCGCAACCAGGTTGCCCCCGTCAGCTGCTTTGCGGTACCAACTCAGTGCCTGCACATCATCTTTCGGCAACCCACCGCGACCCTTTTCGTACATGAATCCAACATGGTTCATGCCGAGTCCGTCACCAGCGTCGGCCGCTTTGCGATAGCAACTTAGAGCCTGAACGTCATCTCTTGGCAGCCCACCGCGACCGTTCTCGTACATAAACCCAAGATGGATCATGCCGGATGAGTCGCCACCGTCGGCCGCTTTGCGATACCAACTTAGAGCCTGAAGGTCATCTTTTGGCAGCCCACCACGGCCGCTTTCGTACATCGTGCCGAGATTCGTCATCGCGCGCGGTTCGCCCGCCGCAACTGCCTTGCGAAACCAGATAAGCGCCTGCACCTCATCTTTCGGTACTCCGCCGAGACCATTCAGGTACGCGGCGCCCACATTGTTCATGCCGCGCCCGCTTCCAGCATCGGCCGCCTTCCGCGACCAATTCAGCGCCTGCGTCTCATCTTTCGGCAATCCGCCATGACCGGTGTCGTACATGTGGCCCAGACCCGCCATGCCACCCGCGTCGCCGGCTTCGGCCGCCTTGCGATACCAGCTCACCGCCTCCGTCTCGTCTTTCGGCCACCCTCCGAGACCTTTCTCATAGACGAGCCCCATATATCCAGCCGCTTCACCGTTACCCAATTCAGCAGCTTTTCGGAAAAGCGGCAGGGACTGCTCATATTGACCGGACTTGTAATAATTCAGCGCGCTCGCAAGCGTATCCGTTGAATTGGGAGCCGTAGGAGTCACCCGCACCGATTTGCCAGAAGTCACCGCAGGATCTGTAGTGGCCTTTGCCGACGCTATTTTTTCAGTGCTTCTTGCGAGCTGCATACTCGCAGTTTTGCGGGAGAACACAAAATCACCGTAAGCGTGACCTGAGTTGCGAATCGGGCTATATTGCGGCACCTGGCTGGAGCGTCCCGCAACTCCGGGCTGGACAAATCGATCGAACAGATCAGTCGCCGTAAACTGCTCTTCCGGTACTAAATCGAGGCTTTCAAGAATGGCTGCAGCGAAGATGGAGTGCCCGGCCGGTCCTCCATCCGCGACCGGTTCGTCCGCCCCGCTAGCCATCAAATTCCTGGACTTCGAGCCGAGCATTTTCCCGAGGAACGCATCGCGTTGACGCGGATTGATGCCCGCCTCCGCATCCCGGGTCAGCGCGCCCGAATAGCAGCTGTCAGCAATGATGAGCACATGCAGGGAGGGCATCGCGCGAGTATTCGAAGTGATATCGTCGGCGCTGATCCAGTTTTCGTCATTGTCTTTTTGGGCATCTACCGGGAGCCAATAGGCTTCATCCGTGCCCTGATCATGGAAGCCGTGACCCGCGTAGTAAATGAGAAGGTTCGAGTTGTCGGGAAGCGTGCGACGATATTCGTTGAGTGCAGTTAAGACGTCGTTTCGTGTGGCATCGGTCAGGACTTTGGTCGAGAATCCATAGCGATCCTGCAGCACCTTCGACAGGTCAGTGACATCGTGGATTGCGGTCTGAAGCTTGTTAAGGTATCGATAGTTGTTGTTGCCGATCAGAAGAGCATAGTAGGGGCCGAGTTCCTTCGCAGGAGTCGAAGTTGAGCTGGTGTCCTGAATGCCGCGTTGCGGAACCGTCGTTTGCGCGATTGCCATGATACTCGCGGCGAACATCGCTGCAATTGGAAGAAGAACAAGGTTTTGATAGTTCCGCATAGAATGCCCTTACTACCCGTTCAGTTTCCTTTCTTGATCACCATTACCCGCTGGACTGTGGTCCAGCCTTTAAGATCTTTGGGCCCGCTGTTGGAAACTGGCGCCAAGCCGCGAGTCGCGCCCGCTGAATCCATCAGCAACTCCCCCAGAGGATCAGGCTCGGCGCTTTCCTCCGGAACACCGCGAATCTGGGCTTGCGTAAGCGGTGTGAGATCGATCGGTTTATAGCTGGCAAAAACTTTCAAAATATCGGTCACCGATGAACGGCCTTTCGGTACGAACGTGGTGAACGAGCGCGTAACTGTTAAACCGGGCTTAAGCACCTCTTGAGCACCCTGTTCCGCCGGATACGCAACCGCAATGCTGCCATCGCTGGAAAGATCCAGAAGCGCCACGTAAAGATCGCGGTCAGAATTGTTGGCAAGGGTGGCCTGTACCGTTTCACCGGCCACCACACCCATATCCGGACGGCCAACCCGGGCCATTGGATCGCGCGTCTGGCTTCCCTTCAGTGTGAATTGCAAGTCAATTTCTGGTTGAGCATTGCGAATTGATAAGACGTTAAACCACTTCGCCCAAGACTTAAGCTGCGCGACAACGTGGTCGACCATGGTGGGATCGCTCGTCGCAACCGGCGGCGAAAGCGTAGAAGAGTCGGCGCCGAGTGTCTGGATTTTTCCCGCGGCCTCTCTCACCTGCATGTTGCACAGCCACGGCTTGTCGACGATCTCGATATACTTCACGGTCTGCAGCGCATCGCGTATCGATTGCAGCGAAGTCGAACCCGACGGCCCATCCAAGAAGACCCGCATTCGCAGGCTGCCATAACGGTGTTCACGCTCAACGGCGCGCGATGCGGCAGGCACTTTCGCGCCAGAAAGCAACGCCGCTTCCGAACTGAGAGAGTCCACTGAAGTAAGTTGGATCTTGGCGATCGATTTTTCAGGCGGAGCGAACTTCTTGCTGCCTGGCGGGTATACCTCATAGGTCGATCCCACCGTTGCTCCTTGTACTTGACCGACGTCGATGGTCACGCGATGGGAATCCAGCGCCGAAGGAGAGGCGGTCACGTAGACACGGGCAAGACTGGAGGCGTCACCAAAGACGTACTGGTCAGGCTCAGCGCCCTCGAGCGAAGGATGCTGCGCCGGATAGTTGGCCGTCACGTTGCCGATGACGCTGTCCATGACGTCACGATATGTCGCGCCGGCTTTCGCCGTACGCAGTTGCTGAGCCAGAAAGTAGGTAAGAGCGCCGTGGTCCTTTCCATCGGTGAAGTGTTCAAAGGCGCTTTCTTTCGAGGTGGCCGCAGCGATAAAGGCAAACCTGGGAACCACATCGCTGCTGACGTCGCCCACACCGCGCGTTCCTGCAACCGCGAATGAAGGCAAAGGTGGCGGAGTTCTCGTATCCGCGGCAACGGAACGCACCCGCGCGCCCCGGACCAGCGTCCCGGAGTGGCAACTGTCCAGAATGAATGTAAGGTTTTTCGTCCGAGCCGAGAGCTGGACCAGCAGCGCGTGTAATTCCGCGCCGCTGATGTCAAATACCTTGCCTTCAGGATCACGGGAATCATAGGGCACGATGGTCTCGTCAATCCCACTGACCATCTTCCCGGTTACATCTTTCATCTGTGACCCGTGGCCGCTGTAATGAAACACAACAATGTCGCCAGGCTGAGCCTTGGCGATCAGGTGAGTCTGGATCGCATTGATAATGGCCGCATGGGTGGCTTGTGCATCCTCGAGAACGACGATGTTTTCCGGTGGAAATTCGAATTTGCCGATCAGCAGTTGCTTCATGTCTTCGACATCATTCACCGAGCCTGCGAGCGGCGAGATGCTGTCGGGGTATTTGTAGTTATTTATTCCGACCAATAGAGCCAGCTTCTTATTTCCACTCGGGCCTGCGGAGCTCAGCGATGAGGCGGCCTGGCCTGGGACGTTGACCGGTCGCAACGTAATCAACACCACTGAAACCAGGACAAACATCTTGAGACTTTTTTCTTTCATCGGCACTCCTGAGGGCGCGCTATTCGTCGATCGCCTTGTAGCGAAGGGGTATATAACCTTTAAATCTTGACCAGGTCGTTTTGTGGCAGATCACGCGGGCGGCACTGCCAGAAGCTTCGCAAATGTTGATGGTGCCATCCGGGTTGTAGCCGGTGAACAGAACCACGTGGGAACCCGCCTTGTTGAGTGCATCTCCTGCCTTCAAATCGGTGAACCAGTTGTCCTTGGGTTTGCCGGCGATCAGACGGAGATTGCTGGTACTGTAAGCGTGTCCGGAGGACAGACCCCAGCTATAGCTGACGAAGCCGGAGCAATCGATCCCCGTGGCGCAAGAGAGAATGCCATACCGCTCGTGCGAGCCTGCAGCCAGGCCCTTGGCGAGCTTGCGGTCGAACTCCTCGGGTCCGTCGATTCCTCCCCAGCGGTACGGGATCCCGGTGACCCTCTGTCCTGGCTTCCAGTCGCTTCTGTAGTTTCTGGCGCATGCAGCAGTAAGGTTCGAAGCGCCAACCACCCAAGTGTGATCCGCCAGCTTCCTGGCGCGCGCCATAATCTCGGAACGGGTTGCAAGGGGCAAGCGCGCGATCACACTGGTTTGCGAATGATCGAGCGGGACTGCAGTTACGCAGAGGCACAGCACCAGAACTTCACGACGAGCAACCATGTGTTACCCTGCCTTCCGGTCAGGTCTTCTCAGTCAGTTCATATCCCAGATATTGATTCGAGCCTCAGAACTGGCAACGTAAAGCTGATAGACAATTCCTTTGTGGACTCGAAGTTCATCCACAGGTGTCACGTAATAGTCCAGGGGAATGTCTGCCACTTCGCTCAAAAGTCTTCCGTCAGCAGAATATTTTCTGACGTACTTGTTCACGTCGATTCCTTCCCCCGCAGCGCCTCCGGTCGATTCCAAAGCCACGTACGTGTTGCCAGCATCATCGGTGGCAAGGCTCTCCAGGGAAAGCAAGACCAAACCTGGCCGCTCGAAATGGACTTCCAGGGTGCCTTGTTTTCCTGGACGCGCGACGGTAGCTGTTGTTCGATTGACCAGACGCGTTGCGGACGGCTGCGGAGGAGAAACTTCCTGACCGGCGTGCGGATGACCTTCGCGGTCAAAAACATGAGACTGCCCTGTCGCGGCCTCGCGAACCACAATTAAGCCACTCGACAGCACCGTCACGCTATCCGGAGCAAAACCCGGCCTCCAGGTGCGGCGGAGTTGGCCGCTGCCATCGAATTCGTCGACACGCTTCGGCAATGGATCCGCAATCACAAAGCTCCCATCGTCGAAAACGTCAAAGCCGTTCGGCCCTTCCGGCGGTTCGTCCGTTGCTCCAGGCCAAACCACTAGCGCCGAGTTGCCACTCAGGTCCTCCAGATCTTGCCCTTGGCTCAGCTTTATAGTGGGCAACCTCACAGATCTCGTAAGCGGAATCGTGCGCACCCCAGACTCTGGCAGTGGCTGTCCCCCGCCAGCATTGCTCGTCGCCAGGAAGCAGATTGTAAGGAAACCAGGAAGAACTACCCAGGGCCGTTTCATGGGGCCCCCAATTGGGAAATTTCGGACAATACTAATCCAACTCTGAATTCCCGTCCAGAAATCTGTTCGGTTTTATGTTTGTCCAACTATTGGACAGATCGACTTTTGGCTTGACTTCGGAACTAGCCAGTCCAATAATGACTGCCCAAACTCCGCTACACACGGAGCTTCCGCGCTTCACAAAGACCCCCGGGGTGTCCGAAGAAAAGTCTGCTGTAGGAGGTACCATGAGAGCACGCCTCTCCGCTTTTGCACTTTGCTTCTTGCTTCTGATCACATTGCCCAGCGCCGTCGCCCAACAGCCTCCGCGACCGTGTGAACGAGACATCACAGACCAGGGGCAAGTAGCAACTCAAGGAACCACGTTGATTTCCCTTGGCAATAGGCTCTATACCGCGTACGAGTCTGGTGACAAAAGGGAAGAAGAGGACCTGACAAAACAATTGCTTGCGTATTCGAAGCATAGCGAGCCGGCGTTCAGCGACGAAGACAAGAACAAGATGGAAGAAATTGCGCAACGGCCGGAAATCAAAGCTCTCATCGAATCGAACTGGGCGTTTACGCGTTTGAAGGATACAAACCAGGCTCACTGGTATCACCTGCACGACTGCTTTTTCTATCCGAATCCCATGCTTGAGGACTATGTGGACCGGCTGGGTCAATCTCTCGTACCCAAAAATAGCAGCGAATTCTACGCCTTTTACGTTGCTAACGATCCGCGTCCTGGAGCCTGGACTCTGAGCACCGGGAGCGTGTACGTTTCCACCGGATTGGTAGCAACGGTAGACAATGAGGCCCAACTGGCCTACGTCCTGGCCCATGAAATCGGACATGTGGAGCTGCGTCACGCGTACCTTCAAAACCGTGGCGAGATTCTTGAGCACATGCTGGCAGCCGAGAAGATCAGGTCGGCGAAGAAAAAGGGCGCTATCATCGGTGGCATCGCGGGTGGAATTGGAGGTGCATTCGGTGGAGGCAGAACGGCAGCAGTTGGAGCTTTAGGGGGAGCGGCACTCGGTTATGGGATTGCCGACGTCATTGCCGAGTCGCGCTACGCCAAGTTCACCGATTTCAACAGCGCGCAGGAAGCAGCCGCGGATGAATTCGCGATGCATGCGGTGCTGGAGCGTAATTTTGACGCCCGTGAAGCCCCTAAAGTTTTCGCTGCCCTGGAGAATTCGGTTCGCCGCGACAGCCGCACCGGTATGGGTTTCGCGTGGGGCAGTGTGGACAGTCTTGTCGACCGGCGGCAGCACGTGCAGGCGCTGTTGAACGGCGCGCTTAAAGCCGACCTCGAGCAGCGGAGCAAAACCGGATTACAAACCACATCTCCGAACTTTTCTCTATTGATGAGTGAGGTCAAGCGGGATAATGGCGCCCTCGCGCTAAAGTACGATCTGTTCGATGAGGCCCGTACAAATCTTGAAGAAGCGGTTTCCATCCGTTCGACAGATCCCACCACCCACTACTACCTGGGGGAGGCCTATAAACGTACCGCCCGCTCCGACGACGAATCGAAAAAGGCATTGGATCACTTTATGCAAGCTATTCGCCTCGACGGGACAAGGTACGCCTACTACAACCCGCATCTTGAGCACGCTCTGACTTTAATCAATCAGAATGATCCGTCGGTGCTGCCAGATGCCCAGAAGGAGATCAAAACCTACATCGACTTGTACAAGTTGAATCACGGCGGAGAAACTCCCCCGAACATGTACATCCTGTACGACATTCTCACCTTGACCGGAGACACCAACTGGTCAGCCCTACCCGTGACCAACGTGGCACAAACCGAAGGGGCGCCGAGTCCGGGCGGCACGGAGACAACTAAGGAGGCGAAAAAGGCTGACACAACCAAAGACGTGGTGAAGAAGACATCCCTGGTAAAGAAGGACAAGTAAGTATGCAATGAGGCGCTTAGCGGCAATCTTGATTGGCGGCTTGGTCATAAGCGCCGGGTCCACTCCGCGCGCCGCAACCACCGGCACTTTTCTTCTTCAAGTGCCGGAGCTGCAGCTGGATGTGCCGGAAAATACCGCTGCCCCCATACAGACCTCTTTTCTCAACCGGCTTGAATTGCAAGTGCTGCGCAGTTCACAGGAAATTCCACCCGGCAAGATCGTCGTTCGCATAAATGGGGAAGCGGCAAACACCATCATGACCACCCGCGCTGCGGAATCGACGATCGCTTGTGATCTTGACCTGAATTTCCGCCCGGGGTTCCTTTTGCATGCCGGACGAAATTCGATTGAAGCTTCCGCGCAGTCAATTTATGGACGCCCTTTTTATGCAGTTTTTCTTCTCGATGTACGTGGCGAACCCGAGTCTCTTCGCGACATTCAACGACAGACCAAAGTTGTGAAGGGCGGAGAAAAACCGCCGGCGATTCACTTGTCCAGTCCCCAAGGTACGGTCGAAAACGTGCGCGAGGTTACCGTATCCGGATCGATTGAGGGAGGAGTGACGCCGGTCACGGTCACCGTTCAGGGTGAAAAGGTTCGGGTGAGAACTGCTGCAGGTTCTACGGAAGAACGCGGAATTCAGGCCAGCGGCGGGGCGATGTCAAGTTTCTCATCCCCCGTCGCACTTGCAAAGCAGCAAGAATCCATCGAGATTGTGGCCACAGATGCGCACGGCAACAGTACACGCTTGCTGATTCCCGTGGTTCCCGGCATCCGGGTTCCCAGCCAGCGGTGGGCCGTGGTGATCGGGATTTCGCATTACCAGAATAGTTCCATCAGCCTGCAATTTGCCGATCATGATGCCCAGGCCATCGCGGATTTCTTACGCGACCCGAGAGGCGGCGGTGTGCCCGAGGCCAATCTCCGCGTGCTTACAAACGAGGAAGCCACGAGCGCGAACATCCGCTCGGCATTATTCGATTTCTTAAGCAAGCCGGGGCCGGATGATCTGACGATTGTGTATTTTGCCGGTCACGGCACCAACGACTTCAAGAACAGCCCCGATACCTATTATTTCCTGAGCTACGAATCCGACGTGAACAAGCTCAGTACAACCGCTGTCCGGATGACGGAACTCCAGGAAGCGTTCGAGGGAACCGTGAAGTCCAACCTGGTGACACTGGTCGACGCATGCCATAGTGGCGGAATCGGCAATGTGGCGAATGTGACCAATCAGCGGTGGTTGAAGGCAGGCTTCGGCGCCCATCGCGCCATCATTACGGCCAGCGAAATCGACGAAACTTCCAGCGAGGGCTCACAATGGGGCGGAGGTCACGGAGTATTCACCTACTACATTCTTCAGGGCCTACAAGGAGCCGCGGACATCAAGCACGATCATCGCATTACAGTGGGCGAACTTTTCGACTTCGTCGGTCCGCACGTAAGGCAAGCGACGAATAACGCGCAAACTCCCAGTGCGCAAGCTGGATCGGAACGCGGACTGGTGCTCACCCAGACTGAATCAAGAACTGCGGCGTACCAACCTGGGTGGGTTCCATTTGTGGTTGGAGGTGAAGCGCGATGAAAGCTGCGAAATCCTTCCGCGCAATTCTGGCAATTGGACTCATGACTCTGGAATGCCTGAGCTTGGCCAATGGGGATGATGCTGCTAAGAAACGAGAAAAGGCGCGCGCACTTTTGGCCGATGCTCGCCGGTTAGCGGCTGACTATAAAATCGACAAAGCCGCGGAGAAAGCGCGCGACGCGCTGGACAATGATCCTAGTCTCGCGGAAGCTCACGTCTATCTCGGACTTAAGAATCTTCGGGCCAATGACTTGAAGGGAGCACAAGACGAGTTCGCCCGGGCGCTCGATCAGGATCCCTACCAGGCCGCCGCCCACTGTCAATTGGCCTATGTTCTTTATCAGCAGGGACAATTGGAAGACGCCACGGACCATTGGTCATTGTCTGCGCGGCTGGACCCCACATCGCCGCAAACCCTCGCCGGGCTGGCGCTATCGCAATTCAAGCATGGGCAGGAAGACGATGCGGTTAAAACCTACCAAAAAGCGCTGCTATACGATCGGCGATTTTCTGACGCGAAGTTTCTCGCGAGTGACAACGGCCCAAGGTGGTCAGGCGCGTTGCTTGCGGACTTTCAACAACTGCTTGCCAAAGTGCCCAAGCCGAGCTACCCGTGATTCGCTCCGCGGCGGCTCTGCTGTGCGGCCTGGGCACCGGAATCTACCGGCGTTAGCACCTTTTGTGCCAGCCTTCCCTCCCCCTTGGCCGCCTTATTTCAGCAATTTGACGATCTTGCGGGTTGGGCGGCCTTAGCCCAGCGGATGCAATGGCTTGCAACTGCATGGCCGGTTCCTATTGCCATGCGACGGCACGAGATTTATGCCTTGCACCTGCCCGCCGTTGAACGTCTCGGAACCAACCCGGAGGGGTGAAAACCCTTGCGCATCGCGGCTTCTGGCGTCTAATAATAATTGACGATCGCCCCCGGAGAGCATAACATGCTGCCGTCTTGTTTCTCCTCCTGGAGTCGGAGTCTGGCGGGTCGCGTCCGTTCCATACTCCCTACTTCAATCACAGCTTTTCGTTTCAGTCTTTAGTGAGAAAATTTCCACGAGGAAAATGCGCGATGACTGCACATCTTCTCGCTTTTACAACAGAAAGAGAGCTCCCATGAAAAGATATCTTGTTTTAGCGAATATGAAGGCGATGTTCTTTGCGATTTTCTGCTGCGTCCTGCTTGCGCTTCTCACTACAGCGGCCGGGGCGCAGGTCTCAGATCAAGGTATATGTAACGGGGCGCTGGTTTACAACGAGGAAGGCCCCGCGATGCTTGGCAATGCCACCGGTTGCGGCGCGGTGATCACCGTAACCGCGGTGGACGCAAATGGCAATGCGACCGCCTACACGGTGACAATCCCAAACAACAGCGGCAGTTCCCCTGGCAACGGAAATCCCTATGATGGTGTAGAAGACACTTTGATTGGAATCCAAAACAATTCTACCGGGTTTCTAACGGCGATCACTCTCAACTCGCCCGACACAACCTTCGGTGGGATTTTCAGTTTCGACGGCGATGGGCCCTGCGACTTTCTGGGCACAGGCCAGGATTGTTTCAATGGCGAATACCCGGAACCCGACCCCAACGATTATGAGGGTCCGAATAACACGTTTACCGTCGGCCCTGGCATTTCTTGCACCACATTTGGAACGTGCTACACGAGCGGCACTGTCAATTTCACCACGTTCCCCGGGTTTGAGGTAGCTGGCGTCCCTCCAGCTAGCAGTTGCGACCAACCCTGCAACAGCACCTGGTTCGCTTTGGAGCAGACACCCTCGTCGCTCCAATTCCAGGGGCCTTTGGTGCCCACGCCCCCGAATGGAACCACTACTGTCATCAGTTCCCCGACAGCACCGGTCACGACGTCGATCACTCTCCCTGCCAACACGACTAATGGCGACGTCGCTTTTCTACAGGATGTTCAAACCCCGTATCCCCCAGCCACCTACAACGCCCTCTTCTTCCCGCCCGCTTGCACTCCCGGCACTACCTCGAATGGTAAGTGTAATGGCACGGCGAATACTTTTTCCGGCGGGTCGATCGTCCCTGCCTCAGTGCAATGCTTCGCCATGAACGGAGCCTGCATTGATGAAGTGATCGAGTGCTTTGCGAGCGATGGAGTAACGCGCGTTCGTTGCGATACCGGCGGGATTGTGCCGCCCGCGGGCACAAAGATCGCCCTGTCCATGCAGTTTATAACTCCAACTGCCTTCCATAACCCGGCCATGCTGATCGCCAGCGACTGTTTTTCCCTGCCTTCCGGTTGCCCCCCCTACCCGCACGACTGGGCCAACATTACCAACACCCCCTTCCAACCCGGCGATACCTGCACCAAACCGCCATGCAGAGGAGGAGGAGGCACCGGCAGCCTTAACTCGGAGTTAGTGATGGCCGATCTGAGCCTGAGCTGCCAGGTCTTAAATTATTCCCTCTCGCCGACCAGCGGTGGGCCAGGCACAAAGGTTACGATCACAGGATCGCTCAATGGATGTAAGTCCGTTGTGCCCGGCGAGACGACACTTTTCGGAAAATTCCTTACCGGTCAGCTCATTTTCACATTCAATGGGCCGATGGGTTCAAGCTGTACGTCCGAGAGCGTGTCTTCTCCGGCAATCCCGCTGATTGTCCCGCTCAGCGCCAGCCTGCCCTTCCAGTTCCCACTGAAGGTTCCATCAAACGCTTGTGCAGGGACGTTTGAGGTCACAAGCTCGATACAGAGCGGGACGGTTTCGTACGTGAATGCCGTAACATTCACGGTCCCCTAACGGAGAGCGATTTCTATCGGGAGCCGGGCGCAAGCGCCCGGCTCTTTTTAGTTGTATTTCCCTTGCGCCCGCACCGGGCCACTTTGATTGTCATCCCGAGCAAGCTTGAGGCAATTTGCGGGCGTGAACGAAGTGGGAGCCCGCAGCCGAAATCCTGACCCTGAGCGGAGCGAACGGGGAAGGACCTCGAACCAAGCGCGTTCGGCTCGCATACTTTTCAAACTGACCCACTACCCTAGCGCTGCGATCCATGGCCCCAAAAAGGATCCAAGCCTTGCACACCAATATTTGAGGGACTAGGCGCTAGCTCTTTCCGGCATTGAGCCAGTGAGTAGCGTCAGCGTAGATGCTGCGCAGATCGGAGCGCTCCAGCACGTGATCGGCGCCGGGGTCCTTCTTGATATCATCCAACAGGCGTAGCGATTGCCCGTACTGATCAGCCGCGTCCGTCGCATTGCCGGAGAGGCGGGCTGCCGTTCCCAAGAGGTAGTGGATCCTGGCAGTTTGCAGGCGCAGGCCAAGCTTTTCGCTCTTTCCCAGGCTCTGCTCGAGTAGAGGACGTGCGCGAGAGAGGTCCTTATTATTCACCATTGCTTGTGCCTGATCGACCGCGCACTCAACCGCGAGCTGCCGCTGGCCAAGCGCCTCAGCCTGCTGCGTCAGGCGGCCGAACTGAGCGACCATCGCTGCCGAGCGGCCTTCGCCAAGCGCGGCCTTCGCAAGATTGGTTTTCGCGATGAGATCATCCCCTGATTTCCCGTGCAAGGCGGCAAGCGCGGCCTGCTCGTACAGCGGTTTTGCTCCGTTCACGTCGCCGGCGTAGAACAGCACATCACCCCTTGCGTTCAGAAGGGCAGCCCGCAATGACTCACTTTTCAAGTCCCGCACCAGCGCCTGCGCTTCGTCCAGGACCTTGCTGGCTTCGGCGCCTCGGCCTGCCTCCGTTAAAGCTTCGCCGTAATCCACCAGGGATTGAGCCATCTCCGGGCTGCGATCACCGGCATCGCGTAACGGCTTCAGGGCATCCTGCATGGCATTGACTGCCGCTCCATACCGGGCTTGAAACTCGAACAGGAAGGCCATGCCGTGGGACTCCACAGCTGCACCACGCTGGTCGCCAGCCTTTCTGTACAGGTCCAAAGCGCGCATGAAATCCGACATCGCGTTTTCATCTTGCCCAAGATTGGCATAGGCCACTCCCAGATTGTGCAGGGTCTCCGCAATGGCAGACGGGACATTCAGCCTTTGCCGCAACTCTAATGCCTGTTGCAAATAGGTGAGTGCGTCTTCATTGTCACCACGGCTGAGGTAAAGATTCCCGATGTTATTCAGACAGAGGGCCTGGTA
>Ga0187771_10000211_pt1 | contig 32598 bp, 28 predicted proteins | sample 0116_SJ02_MP15_1_FD_133139 | JGI IMG/M metagenome (GOLD analysis project Ga0187771, IMG submission 133139) | Tropical peat soil microbial communities from peatlands in Department of Meta, Colombia - 0116_SJ02_MP15_10_MG | ecosystem: Environmental > Terrestrial > Soil > Wetlands > Peat | place...
ATCTCGACCGGCTGCGCGCACTGGTCGAAGCCGATGCCGCCGCCGGCGCGCCGGGCAAGCTGCTCGAGGAGATTGCGCGCCAACTCGCCGTGCGCATGTCATACGAAGATGTCGTGCGCGTGGCGCAGGCAAAGATCGCGCCGGCGCGCCTGCGGCGCATCGCGTGCGAGGAGCTGCGCGTCAAGGACGAGCCCTATTCGGTCCACGATTTCCTTAAGCCCGGCATCGAGGAATTGACGCAATTGCTGCCGCCGTTCCTGGCACGGCCGGTCTTGGCCTTGGCCGAACGCAAAGGCTGGCTCGGCCGCGTCTATTTCGGCATGCACATCAACTCGACCGCGATCATGGGCTATCTGCGCTTCCTCATGCTGGCCAAGCTGCGCTGGCTGCGCCCCTATGGGCATCGCTTCAAGCAGGAACAGGCACAGATCGAAGCCTGGCTCAAGCTGATCGCCGAGGCCGGGCGCCGCTCGCCCGCCTTGGCGCTCGAGGTCACCGAATGCGCCCGCCTGATCAAGGGCTATGGCGACACGCATGCGCGCGGCCTCGCCAATTTCCGCAGCATCGAGCAGCGCGTGATCCGCCCGGCGCTTGCCGGCGCCATCCCGCTCGAGCGCGCCGCCGACGCGGTGGCGAGCGCGCGCACGGCTGCGCTGGTCGATCCGGAGGGCGAGAGCCTCGCCAAGTGTCTCGCCGAGATCGAGGGCCCTGCCGAGATCGGCGTGGCCGCCGAGTAAACCTTGCCGTTGGTTGTCAGTCCGCCCCTCCTCGCGTAAAACAGCCTGAAAAATAAGGGCCGCGCGCGAGCGGACGACCAACAGGGCGAAACGCATGGCACTCCCGACAAGCGGCCGGCCGACCATCGCTGCGGAAGCTTTTCTGCGGGCGCTGGCCGACCACGGCGTCGATTATTTCTTCTGCAATCCCGGCACCGACTTCCCGCCCATCGTGGAAGCCTTCGGCCGCGCCAAGAAAAACAATGCCAAGGTGCCGAAGCCGGTCCTGGTGCCACACGAGAATCTCGCCATCGGCATGGCGCACGGCGCTTATCTGGCGACCGGACGGCCGCAATCGGTGATGGTGCACACCACCGTCGGCACCGCCAACACCGTCAACAACCTGATCAATGCTTCGCGCGACCGCATACCGCTGCTGCTCGCCGCCGGGCGCACGCCGATCACCGAAAAGGGCTCGTTCGGGTCGCGCAACCGCCCCATTCAATGGGGCCAGGAAATGTACGACCAGGCCGGCATGGTGCGCGAACTGGTGAAATGGGACTACGAATTGCGCGTGCCGGCACAGACCGGCGACGCGGTGGCGCGCGGCATCGAAGTCGCCATGGCGCATCCGCGCGGGCCGGTCTATCTGATGCTGCCGCGCGAGCCTTTGGCCGCGCCGCTTGCCGAGCCGGTCGCGCCGATGAAGCCGCGCGCGCTGGCCGCGCCCGTCTATCCCGATCCAAAGACGATCGCGACGCTCGCCGAATGGATCGCGGCGGCCGAGCGGCCGCTGATCATCGCCAGCGCATTGCCCGCGGCGGCGGTGCCGCTGCTCGCGCATCTTGCCGAGCGCTGCGCCATTCCGGTGATCACGCACAATCCGCGCACCGTCTGCTTGCCGTCGAGCCATCCCATGCATTTCGGCTTCGAGCCAGGCACGCTGCTCGCCGACGCCGATCTGGTCATCGCGCTCGAAGCCGATGTGCCCTGGCTGCCGAGTCTCACGCATCCGCAGGCCGGCTGCCGCGTCGCGCATGTCGGCGAGGATCCGTTCTATGTGCGCTATCCGATGCGCTCGTTCCCCAGCGACCTCGTCGTGCAGGCCGGGCCGGTGAACGCGCTGGAGGCATTGACCTCGGCGGTGGAGGCGCGCCTGCAGATGGCGGAGGCGCGCATCGCCGCGCGCCGCGCGCGTCTGACCGAGCGCATGCGCCTGCGCCGCGCGCAGCTCGCCAAGGAAGCGACACCCGCCGCGCATATCTCGCCCGAGCATCTCTCGCACGCGATCGGCGAGGCGTTCGGGCCGGATGCGGTCATCGTCAACGAATATCCGCTGCGCGCCGACCATTGCGCGCGCGAGAAGCCGGGCACGCTCTACGCCCTCGGCCCGGCCGGCGGGCTCGGCTGGGGCTTCGGCGTCGCGCTCGGCATCAAGCTCGCCTCGCCCGACGCTTTCGTGGTCGCCACGCTCGGCGACGGCGCCTACATGTTCGCCAATCCGATGGTCGGCCACTGGGTATCCGCCACGCAGGGGCTGCCGATCCTCACCATCGTGTTCAACAACAGCCGCTACGGCGCGGTGCGCCGCGCCACGCTGTCGATGTTCAAGGATGGCGCCGCCGGGGAAAATGACGGCCGCCTGCTGGCCGATCTCGAGCCGTCGCCGGCCTTCGAGGCAATGGCGCAGGCGCAAGGCGCCTATGCTGAGCGGGTGAGCAAGCCGGCCGAGCTCGTCGATGCACTAACGCGCGCGCGAGAGGCGGTGGTGAGTGGTCGCCGCCAGGCGCTGCTCAACGTGATCACGCCGTACTAAGCCGGCTGGTGGAAGCACCACCGTCTTCTGCTACTGTTCCTCGATGGCATTGACTCAACCAGCTGGCCTTTCCGAGCCCGAGCCGCCGCCCGGCGAGGGCAAGGGCCGCGTGACGCCCATAGCGAGCGGCGAAGCCGCTCGCGTAACTCCAATGATGGAGCAGTACATCGAGATCAAGGCGGCCAATCCGGACTGCCTGCTGTTCTACCGGATGGGCGATTTCTACGAGATGTTCTTCGCCGACGCCGAGACCGCCTCGCGCGCGCTCGGCATCGTGCTCACCAGGCGCGGCAAGCATCTCGGGCAGGATATTCCGATGTGCGGCGTGCCGATCGAGCGCGCCGACGAATATCTGCACAAGCTGATCGCGCTCGGCCATCGCGTCGCCGTGTGCGAGCAGCTCGAGGATCCGGCGGAAGCGAAGAAGCGCGGCGCCAAAAGCGTGGTGCGGCGCGACGTGGTGCGCCTGGTCACGCCCGGCACGCTCACCGAAGACACCCTGCTCGACGCCAAGCGCAACAATTATCTGCTCGCGGTCGCGCGCGCGCGGCTCTCCTCGGTCGGCGAGGAGGCGCGCTTCGCGCTCGCCTGGATCGACATCTCCACCGGCGAATTCCGCATCACCGAATGCGATCGGCTGACGCTGCCGGCGGAGATCGCACGGCTCGAGCCAGGCGAGATCATCGTCTCCGACGCGCTCTATGCCGACAGCGAGCTCGCCGTCTACTGGCGCACGCTGCCGGCGGTGACGCCGCTCGCGCGCGACGTATTCGACAGCGCGACCGCCGAGCGGCGGCTGACCGCGTTCTTTGCGGTGGCCACCAGCGAGGCCTTCGGCCCGCTCACGCGGCTCGAACTGACCGCCGCCGCGGCCTGCGTCACCTATGTCGAGCGCACGCAGATCGGCAAGCGGCCGCCGCTGTCGCCGCCGTTGCGCGAAGCGGCTTACGCCACCATGGCGATCGACCAGGCCACGCGCGGCAATCTCGAACTGATGCGCACGCTCGCCGGCGAGCTGCGCGGCTCGCTGCTCGACGCCATCGACCGCACGGTCACCTCGGCCGGCTCGCGCCTGTTGGCGCAAAGACTTTCGGCGCCGTTCACCGACCCCGAGGCAATTGCGCACCGGCTCGACGCGGTGGCGAGCTTCGTCGACGACGTCGCAGCGCGCGCCGACACGCGCTCGCGGCTGGCGACGGCGCCCGATCTTGCCCGCGCGCTCGCCCGCCTGTCCGTCGGCCGCGGCGGCCCGCGCGATCTGGCGGCCATCCACGACGGCATCCTGGCGGCGATCGAGCTCGCGCGCGCGCTCGGCTCGCTCAAGGACATGCCGCCGGAGATTGCCGCCACGCTGCAATCCTGCCGCCGGCCAGATGGCATGCTCGCCGCCGAGCTTGCCGCCGCGCTCGCCGCCGAGCTGCCCGCTTTCAAGCGCGACGGCGGCTTCGTGCGCGAAGGCTATGACGCGAGCCTCGACGAGACGCGGCGCTTGCGCGACGAATCGCGCCGCATCATCGCCGCGTTGCAGGCGCGCTATGCCGAGGAGACCGGCATCCGCGCCCTGAAAGTGCGCCATAACAACGTGCTCGGCTATTTCGTCGAAGTCACCGCCCAGCACGGCGACAAGCTGCTCGGTGCCCCGCTCAATTCAACCTTCATCCACCGGCAGACGCTCGCCGGCCAAGTGCGCTTCACCACCACCGAGCTCGGCGAATTGGAGGCGAAGATCGCCAGCGCCGCCGAGCGCGCGCTCGGCCTCGAACTCGACATCTTCGAGCGGCTCACCGCCAGAGTGATCGCGCAGAGCGCGGCGATCAAGGAATGCGCCGAGGCGCTGGCCGCCCTCGACGTGGCAAGCGCGCTGGCGCATCTTGCCGCCGAGCGCGACTACGCGCGCCCGCACGTCGACGACAGCCACGACTTCGTCATCGAGGCCGGCCGTCATCCGGTGGTGGAACAGGCGCTGGCGCGCGACGGCACGCCGTTCGTCGCCAATGATTGCGATCTTTCTCCTCCCGCCGAAGCGGAAGCCGGCCGCATCTGGCTCATTACCGGCCCCAACATGGCGGGCAAATCCACGTTTCTGCGGCAGAACGCGCTGATCGCCATTCTGGCGCAAATGGGCTCCTTTGTGCCGGCCAAGGCCGCCCGCATCGGCGTGGTCGACCGCCTGTTCTCGCGCGTCGGCGCCGCCGACGATCTGGCGCGCGGCCGCTCCACCTTCATGGTCGAGATGGTGGAGACCGCCGCCATCCTCAATCAGGCCGGCGCGCGCTCGCTGGTGATCCTCGACGAGATCGGCCGCGGCACCGCCACCTTCGACGGCCTGTCGATCGCCTGGGCGACCGTCGAGCATCTGCACCATGTCAACCAATGCCGCGCGCTGTTCGCCACCCACTTCCACGAACTGACCGCGCTCGCCGCGCGGCTTGCCCGCCTGCACAATGCCACGGTACGGGTGAAGGAATGGCAGGGCGACGTCGTCTTCCTGCACGAGGTGGTGGCGGGCGCCGCCGACCGCTCCTACGGCATCCAGGTGGCCAAGCTTGCCGGCCTGCCGGCGAATGTGATCGAGCGCGCCAAGGTCGTGCTGGCCAAGCTCGAGCAGGAGGACCGCGTGGCTCCGAAGGGCTTCGAGGACTTGCCGCTGTTCGCCGCGCCCTATAAGGCGCCGGCCGCCTTGGAAGAGAAAACCCAGAACCTGGTGCTCGCCGCCGTCGCCGCGCTCAACCCGGACGACATGTCGCCGCGCGAGGCAATGGAAGCGCTCTATGCGCTTAAAGAAAAGCTCAAGGCGACCGAGAAGACATAGCGCGACGCTTAATTCGTCTTGCCGCGCAATTCCGGCAGCATTTCCAGCTTCTGCAGCGGCACCGCCGGCTTCGGCATGTCGTATTTGACTTCGCGGTTGACCGGAATGTCGGCGAAGGCTTGCGCACTGACCTTGACACTGCCGACCCAGTCATCGAACGAGCGCCAGGCGACGTGCCGATTGGCCAGCGCCGCTTCGTAGACCCGCCACCACTCGGTATAGAGCCCGCCGAGATAGGCGTGCGAGACCAGGATCAGATCGGGCAGACCGCTCGCGAGCACCTGCTCGACTACCGCGCCGAATTGCTGGCCGGTCGAGCCGCGCGCCCACAGGCTGTAATCGCAGAACGAGCCGGTGCCCATCTCGGCGAACGGCACGTTCGACACGGAAATGATCTTCGCCTTGTATTCGCGCGGCGCGTGGATGGTCGCCAGCGCGCCGGCGGTGCCGCGGCCGAGCACATAATCGATGCCGAGCGCATCGGCGGCGCGCAGCGTGTTTTCGTCGTAGGCGAAATAGCGGCTGCCGAACACGCGCATCGGCTTGTGGGTGATGCGTTCGACCGCCTCTTTGGCCGCGCGCATGCGCTTGAGCTGCTCGTCATAGGACATGTCCCAAAACGGTTTCTCGGCGTCGATGCCGGAAATCACGTAGCCCTCGGCGGCGAGCCGAGCGAAGTCGTCGGGATATTCTTGCAGCACATTCGGTTGCGCCTGGATGAGCGCGCTTAAGCCGCGCTGGCCCAGTTCACGCTCCCAATGGCGGACGCCTTCGATCTTTTCGAACTCAATGAGCATGATCAGCCCATTGGTCTTCGGCGCCTGCGCGTGCGCGGAGAAACCGGCGACCGCGAATGCGAACGCGAGGACAATCGACAGCAAATGATGGGCGCGAACGAGCTGCAGCATGGCGGAGGCTCCGCTGGCCGTGCCGAGTATTTACTCTTTGCGGTCGTCCGCCTTGATCCAACGCAACCTGTGGCGGTGGGGTGCGATTCGCAGCCCTCACTTCGCCATCGCGCGCTGCCGTACGAAGAACAAGAACAGATTGCAGCCGAGCGAAGCGGCGAGTGTGAGCGACAGCGCGAGCGGCGAGCCGAGACGCTCAGCAGTGAGATTGAGCACAATCACCGCGATGGCAAAGCCGCCGAGTCCGATCACCGCATTGGCGAGCACCGCGGCGGTGGCCGGCCCGCCGACGCGGTGATGCAGAATGATCATGATGCTGGTGAGCACGATGGGAAACACCGCGAGATTGCCGCTCGCCGTCGGACCGATGCGGAAGCTCAAGGTCACCACGGTGCCGACCAACAGCGCCACCATCGCCGCGCGTAGCACGAGGTCGTACCAGCGCCGGCGCACGCGCGGCATCGGCGCGTGGCGCAGCGGCGCCGACAGCCAGTAGGACACGGCGACGACGACGACGTTGAGCAGGATCGCCGAGGGCAGCGTCCAGGCGGCGAGCCCGCCCGCCCAGATCAGCGCGATCCAGCCCGCGAAAGCGCCGCCCAGGCTGATCGCCAGATTGCGCTTTTGCGCGAGTAGCGCGTAGGTGAGCGCGAACACCACGTTGACGGCATTGGTCACCAGGCTACCGAGCGCGCTCTGCGCGATGAAATGTGCGTCGTGGTCGAGCGCGAGAAAGATGTAGACCGGCCCGGCGCTGATCGGCAGCGTCGCCACCAGCCCGCCGATCAGCGGCCCGGCGCGCTCGGCGGTGATCGTTGCCACCAGTAGGAACACCGCGGTGACCGCCATTTTGACGATGAGGGTGAGCGCGAAATAGAGGTCGGGGGACATTTTTCAGACCCGTGTCCCGGATTCCACCGTTGTCATTCCGGGGGCGCGTGCGCAGCACGCGAACCCGGAATCCAGAGACAAGCACCAGAGCCGCTCGTGTGCGCGCGGATCCGGAACGACGCGTTGCGATCAGACCGGCGTCAGCACGACGCGGCCGACGATCTTGCCGGCGCGCAGATCGGCGTGGGCGGCGTTGACCTCGTCGAGCGGGCGCGTGGTCACCGGCACGTCGGGCAGTCCCTTGCGCCGCACCAGCTCCATCAGCTCGGCCATTTCCTCGAGGCTGCCGAGATAGGAACCCTGGATGGTCAGCGCGCGCATTGGGATGGGCGGCAGCGACACCGTGAACTCGCCGCCATAGAGGCCGACGATGATGTACTTGCCGCCCTTGATCAGGCTGTCGAAGCCGACGCGCGCGCTCGCCGAGGAGCCGACCAGATCGATCACCGCCCAGGCGCCGGCGCCGTCCTTGGTGAGCTGCATGATCTGCTGCACGGCGTCGGGCACGCCGCCGTCGACGATGTGCGTGGCGCCGGCTTTCTTGGCAGCGGCGCGCTTGGCCGGGTCGATGTCGACGACGATCGACGAGTGACCGCCCATCTTCTGATGCAGGCCGAGGCACATCAGCCCGAGCCCGCCGGCGCCGATGATCACCGTCGGCTCCTCCTTGAGGGTGGCCACCTTCTTCAAGGCGCTGAAGGTGGTGATGCCGGAACAGGCGAGCGGCGCAGCGCGCTCTGGCGGCAGATCGCCGATGGCGAACAGGTAGCGCGGATGCGGCACCATCAGATAATCGGCGTAGCCGCCGTCGGAGAACACGCCGAGGCTGCGCATGGCGCGGCAGAGAAAGTCCTCGCCGCGCAGGCAGGCGGCGCAACTGCCGCAGCCGATCCACGGATCGGCCAGGAGCACGTCGCCGATCTTGACGCCCTTGGCCTCGGGGCCGACCGCCACCACCGTGCCGACGTTCTCGTGGCCGAGCGTCACCGGCAGCTTCATGCCGCGGTCTTCTAGGCTCATCTTTTTGCCGCCGCCGAGATCGAAATAGCCGTCCGCCAAGTGCAGGTCGCTGTGGCAGACGCCGGCGGCGAGCACCTTGAGTAGCACCTCGCTGCCGGCCGGTTGCGGCGTCGGCCGCTCGTTGAGCCGGAGCGGCTGCCCACAGACGCAGACCTGGAACATGCGCATCGTCTCTACCTCTTCCACTTTGCTTGCCACGGCGGACACGCCATGACGGCGGCTATGGAACCACAGCGGCCCGCGCGCGTCACCGTGTACCGCCATGCCCCTTCGCAGCCGCAATATGCCGAAAAATTAGTCGCGCTCCTGCCGGGGCCGCCGTCAATGAATATCTTTGCCGGGAGCGGGTGACTTGGCGTGACTTGGCCCGCGCACTCCGCTATCCCGATTGCCCATGGCTTCGCTTGCACTTGAAACCGGCCCGCGCACGGCACCCGAGCATCCGCCCCAGAGCTCGAGCGAATTGATCGATCTGCGCGCGGTCGCCGACGATCTGGAAAGCCTTGCCGAGACGCACGGCAGCGGGCCGGAATTGCGTTCCACATTGGCGCAGCGGGTCAAAGCCGCACTCAACGAAGGCCGCGCCAGGGCCGAGCAGCTTCTGTTCAAGGATCGCCACGGCCGCCGCTGCGCCGAGCGGCTGTGCCGGCTGGAAGACGAGATCATCGGCCTTTTGTACGACTTCGCGCGCCAGCATCTCTACCCGTCGCAGAATCTGTCCGAGGCCGAGCACATGGCGATCGTCGCCACCGGCGGCTACGGCCGCGGGCTGCAGGCGCCCGGCTCCGACATCGATCTCTTGTTCCTCCTGCCCTACAAGCAGACCGCCTGGGGCGAATCGATCGCCGAAGCGATCCTCTATTGCCTATGGGACGCCGGGCTGAAGGTCGGCCACGCCACTCGCTCGGTCGACGAATGCATCCGCCAGGCCAAGGCGGACATGACCATTCGCACCGCCATCCTGGAAGCGCGCTTCCTGCTCGGCGACCGGAAGCTGTTCGACGAACTGACCAAGCGCTTCGACAACGAGGTGCTGCGCAACACGGCCGCCGAATTCGTCGCCGCCAAGCTTACCGAGCGCGAGGACCGCGTGCGCCGCTCCGGCCAGTCGCGCTACCTGGTCGAGCCGAACGTGAAGGACGGCAAGGGCGGCCTGCGCGACCTCCATACCTTGTTCTGGATCGCCAAATACGTCTACCGCGTGCACGAGCCGGACCAGCTCATCAAGCGCGGCGTGTTCGACAAGGAGGAGTATCAGCTGTTTCGCCGCTGCGAGGATTTCCTCTGGTCGGTGCGCTGCCACATGCATTTCCTCACCGGCCGCGCCGAGGAGCGGCTGTCGTTCGACATCCAGCGCGAGATCGCGGTCAGGCTCGGCTACACCCAGCATCCCGGCCAGCAGGATGTCGAGCGCTTCATGAAACACTACTTCCTGGTCGCCAAGGACGTCGGCGACCTGACCGCCATCCTCTGCGCCGACCTGGAGGACAGCCACGCCAAGAGCGTGCCGGTGCTGAGCCGCGTGATGGCACGGCTGCGCCCGCTCAAGCGCACAAAGCTCGCCGAAAGCGCCGATTTCATCGTCGACAAGAACCGCATCACGGTGGCCAACGCTAATGTGCTCAAGCGCGATCCGGTCAACCTGATCCGCATCTTCCATCTGGCGCAGAAGCACAACCTCGCCTTCCACCCCGACGCCATGCGCGCGATCACCCGCTCGCTGAAGCTGATCGATGCCGCCTTGCGTGACGACGCGGAGGCGAACCGGCTGTTCTTGGAAATCCTCACCTCCAAGAACGACCCGGAGACCGTGCTGCGGCGGATGAACGAGGCCGGCGTGCTCGGCCATTTCGTGCCCGCCTTCGGCAAGGTCGTGGCGATGATGCAGTTCAACATGTACCACCACTACACGGTGGACGAGCACCTGTTGCGCTGCATCGGCGTCTTGGTGGAGATCGAGCGTGGCAGCAACGAGGTGCCGCTCGCCTCCGACCTCATCCACAAGCTGCAGCCCGACAGCCGCGCGGTGCTCTACGTCGCGCTGTTCCTGCACGACATCGCCAAGGGCCGCATCGAGGATCATTCGATCGCCGGCGCGCGCGTGGCGCGGCGGCTCTGCCCGCGGCTTGGCTTTTCCCCGGCCGACACCGAGGCGGTCGCCTGGCTCGTCGAGAATCATCTAGTAATGTCAAGCGTCGCGCAGTCGCGCGATCTGTCCGACCGCAAGACGATCGAGAACTTCGCCGCCGTAGTGCAGTCGGCCGAGCGGCTCAAGCTGCTCGCCATCCTCACCACCGCCGACATCCGCGCCGTCGGCCCCGGCGTGTGGAACGCTTGGAAGGCGCAGCTCCTGCGCACGCTCTATTACGAGACCGAGCCGGTCTTGACCGGCGGCTTCTCCGAGGTCAACCGCGCGCAGCGTGTCGCCGCCGCGCAGAACGAGTTCCGCGCCGCGCTCGCCGATTGGCCGACGGAGACGCTGGAAGCCTATATCGCCAAGCATTACCCGGCCTACTGGCTCAAGGTCGATCTCAAGCACAAGGTCGAGCACGCCAAGTTCGTGCACGCCGCCGAAGCCGCCGGCAAGTCGCTCGCCACCGCGATCAGCTTCGAGGGCGGCGCGGTGACCGAGCTCACCGTGCTTGCGCCCGACCACCCTTGGCTGCTGTCGATCATCGCCGGCGCCTGCGCCATGGCCGGCGCCAACATCGTCGACGCGCAGATCTACACCACCACCGACGGGCGCGCGCTCGACACCATTTCGCTGTCGCGCGAATTCGAGCGCGACGAGGACGAGGAGCGACGCGCCAACCGCGTTGCCGAATCGATCGAGAAGGCGTTGCGCGGCGAATTGCGGCTGCCCGACGTGGTGGAAAAGCGCGCGGCGCCGAAGGGCCGCCTCAAGGCCTTCGCGCTCGAGCCGACCGTCACCATCAACAATCAGTGGTCGCGCCGCTACACCACGGTGGAGATCACCGGGCTCGACCGCACCGGCCTGCTCTACGAACTGACCAGCGCGCTGTCCAAGCTCAACCTCAACATCGCCTCGGCGCACGTCGCCACCTTCGGCGAGCGCGTGGTGGACGTGTTCTACGTCACCGACCTGATGGGCGCGCAGATCACCTCGCCGACGCGGCAGGCCGCCATCAAGCGCGCGCTGATCGCGCTGTTCGCCACCGGCGAAGGCGCCGGCAAGGTGGCGAATGCCTAATTCTTCAAGCCGAAGTTCCCGATGCAGCGCGACATGAGGTTGGGCTGCGCTGAGCGACGTATCTTGCCGAACGGCGGGAAATAAGGCGAAGATGCGCGCCGCCGCCACAGAACAATAACGATCGGCGGCTTCAGGGAGGCAACATGAAGTTCGCACGCGCGTTCGCGGCGGCGTTTGCCGCTGCCTGTCTTTTCGTCACCGGCGCCGCCTCGGCGCAGACCTATCCTAACCGCCCCATCACCATGCTGGTGCCCTATCCGCCGGGCGGCGCGACCGACACCATCGCGCGCATCCTGCAGGATCCGCTGCAGAAGGCGCTGGGACAGACCGTCGTGCTCGAAAACGTCGGCGGCGCCGGCGGCATGATCGCCGCCTCGCGCAGCGCCCGCTCCGATCCAGACGGATACACCATCCTGATCCATCAGGTGGCGCTGGCGGCCGGCATGTCGCTGTACAAGAATTTGAACTTCGACGCGGCCAAAGATTTCGCCACCATCGGGCTGATCAACACCGCCGCGTCCACACTTGCCGCGCCGGCCTCGCTGCCGCCGAACAGTCTCAAGGAACTGCTTGAGTGGGCCAAGGACCGCAACGTGAGGATCGGGCATGCCGGCATCGGTTCCTACGCCAATCTTGCCGGCGTGCTGGTCGCGCAGGAACTCGGCCTCAAGGCGACGCAAGTGCCTTATCGCGGCGCCGGGCCGGCGCTGGTCGATCTCTTGGCCGGCCAGGTCGATCTCTCGTCGCAATCGGCCATCGTCGCCGGGCCGCTGGTGAAGTCCGGCAAGCTCAAGGTCTACGCCATCATCGGCCGCAAGCGCTACGCCGGCCTGCCCGACCTGCCGACCATGGGCGAGCTCGGCTACAAGAAGCTCGACATCGACTTCTGGCACATGCTGCTGGCGCCGGCCGGCACGCCGCGCCCGATCATCGACAAGCTGAATGCCGCGCTGCGCACGGCGCTCGCCGATCCCAAGGTGCAGAAGACCTTCAGCGACGGCGGCATGGATGAATTCTCGCCGAGCGAGGAAACGCCGGAAGCGGCCGACGCCCTGCTCAAGAAAGAGATCAAGCTCTGGGGCGAGGTGATCCGCGCCAATAAAATGGCGGCGCAATAAGCCGCCAGACGCTTCGTAACTTAGCCGGCCGGCGCTGCGGCGCCGGTCGGCGCCACTTTCTCATTGGTGCCCGACTCCGGCCGCAGCGCCGCTTCTTTGAGGCCTTGCTGCACCTTGGGCACCGTCGCCTTGACGTCGGTGATCGGCAGCCCGTGCGTCGGCGCGACGGTTCTGACGCCAAGCCGCGCGATCAACTGATCGAGCCGGTCGCAATAGACGTTCATGTCGGCGAACTTGGTCCAGAACAGCGCGAGATCGGCGAAGGTCGACGACACGTCCGGCAGGTCGAGCGAGACGGCTTCCTCGGCGACCAGGCCGCAATGGCCGTCCTCGTGATAGTGGCTGTAGGCGAAGCCGTCGCCGGGAAACAGCACGCGTTCGCGCGTATCGAACGCCCACCAGGTGGTGCGCAGATCGCGGATCACGGGCTCGACCACCTGCACGGTGCGGCCGCCGAGATCGATTTCGTCGCCTTCCTTGAGCCAGCGCATGCGGTGTTCATATTGCGGGAAGGCCAAGTGATAGTCGCTCACGTCGCCGCACAATATGGCCTCGGGATAGGTCTTGAGCACGCGGCCGAGCCCGCCGCAATGCGGCGTCTCCTGGTGAGTGACGAACAGATATTTGATTGGCGGCACGCCATGCGCAAACAACACGTTCAAGTGCCGCTCGATAACAGGAAAGTCCTTGGGATGGCCGGTCTCGATCAGGCAGGACGCGCTCTCGCCGGCGACCAGAAAGGCGGCGTTGTAGCCGTGATAGATCTTGCCCTTGTGCCGCTGCACCAGGCAGTCGCCGATCCAGAACACGCCGGGCGCGATCTCGCGCGGCATCCGTTCGGCGGCCTGCATGGCAAGCGCTGTCGCCGTGTCGAGCATGCGTCAGCGCTCCTCGTCGCGCGGGACATAGCGCGACACCGCCACGCTCTTGTCGCAGCTTTTGAGAAACTCATCGAGCATGCGGTAGTGCCGCTCGACCAGCCGGCGGCCGTGCAAGATGCAGCCGTAGCCAGGCGCGATGGTCTCGATGTCGTGTTTGTCGAAAATGTCGCCGATGCCGCGCCGCATCGCGTCGGTCGTAACACCCTCGACCCACCAATAGCGCGTATTGAGCATGAACGAGCGGACGTTGCGCAGCGAGGTCGCGTCGTTGTCGGCCTCGGTGACGACCCACGGTCCCGTCGTACTGTCGCGCCACGTGTGGGTGAACATGTCGGACGAGAACAGCGTGCGCGTCGCCTGGTCGTACAGCCAGCGCGTGGCGATCAGGCGGATCGGTGCCTGCATGACGTCGATGGCGCGGCCGCCTTTGCCGAGCTTGATCGTGTCCGCCCGCGTCACCGCGGTCACCTTCATCGCATCGAGAATGCTGCGGCCGTTGTCGGTGACGCCAAAATCGAACCACAAGGCAGCATCGGGATTGCTGGTGTAGCACTGGTCGATGTTGAAATGTGCCGCGAAGCTCTCGACATTGTTGATCGACATGAACTCGTTGAGCCGCAGCGGGAACATCGAGAGCGGCAGCCCCGGCGCGATCAGCGATTCGATCTGCGCGCGGATCACCGGCTCGTCCTTGCCGAAGCCAGTGTCGATCAGCATGGCGGCGTCAGGCTCGGTCAACAGGTAGCAGTTCGCCACCGAATAGCCGCGCGCGCTCGCCGGATAGGAGCTGACGCGGCCGTCGAGCGCGAAGACGTTTTGCAGCGCGTAAAGGCGATCGTCGGCCAGCGAAGCGACGCCGCCGCCGAAGTCTTCCAGTTCAACAGCCTGCGGCGCGCGGGTTGCTACCGACATGATGGTCGAAGCTTATCGAGCCTTCCCGGCGCAGGGCAAGGCGGGTCGCGCCCCCATCGACGGTCGGCCGCCGATTGTGGGATAATTCCTAATCGGACACGGGCAGAGACGAGGTGGGCCATGCCGGTTCGTGGCATCGACCATATCCTGATCGCCATGCCGGCGGGACGCGAGGCCGAGGCGCGCGCGTTCTATCACGGCATGCTCGGCTTTACGGAAAAGGCGAAGCCGCCGCAGCTTGCCGCGCGCGGCGGCTGCTGGTTCGAAAGCGGCGCGGCGACGGTGCATCTCGGCATCGACAAGAATTTCATCCCGGCGCGCAAGGCGCATCCGGCCTTCATCGTCGATGAGCTAGCCGAACTGGAGACCAAGCTGAAACAGGCCGGCTACAAGGTGACGCAGGACGAGCCGATCGAGGGCTACGACCGCCGCCACGTCGAGGATCCGTTTGGCAACCGCATCGAGCTGATCGAGCCACTTTGAAGGCGCGAAAACTCGAAAATCCCCGCTCGCCTCCGCGCCCTTCCTTCGCCTAAGATGAGCGCCCCACCCAGAGGCGTGATGCGTCAGTCCCCTATTGCCATTATCGGTCTCGGCCTGATGGGCGAGGTCTACGCCCAGCGGCTGATTGACGCCGGTTACCCGGTCATCGGTTACGACATCGATCCGGCACGCCGCGCGCGGCTCGACGCCATCGGCGGCAAGGCGGTCGCCTCGATCGCCGAGCTCGCCGCGCCGGCGCGCGCCATCCTCATTGCGGTGTTCAACACCGCGCAGGTCGAGGACGTCATCGAGAACGATCTGTTGCCGGCGCTCGGCGAGGGCTCGCACAAGATCGTGCTGTGCATGAGCACCTGCGACCCCGACCAAGTGGCCGCGCTCGCCGCCCGCGTCATCCCGCGCGGCATCCGCTATCTCGACGTGCCGGTGTCCGGCACCAGCGACCAAGTGCGGCGCGGCGACGGCGTCGCGCTGATCGGCGGCGATGCGGCGATCGCGGCGGAGATGCAGGACGTGCTCGCCGCGCTGGTCAAGCGCAGCTTCCGGGTCGGCAAGATCGGCGACGGCGGTCGCGCCAAGCTCGCGGTCAATCTGATCCTCGGGCTCAACCGTCTGGCCATGGCCGAGGGCCTCGTCTTTGCCGAGCGGCTCGGGCTCGATCCCGCCGCCTTTCTCGAGGTGGCGAAAGGCTCGGCCTCCTACTCGCAAGTGATGGAGACCAAGGGGCCGAAAATGCTGAGCGGAGATTTCTCACCGGAGGGCCGCGCCAAGCAGACCTTGAAGGACGTGCACCTGATGCTCGATCAGGCAGCCAACGTCGGGCAGAAGCTGTCGATGCTCGAGGTGCACGCCGACGTGTTGGAAGCCTGCGTGCGCGCGGGCGAGGCCGATCTCGACAACAGCGTGATCATAAAAGAAGTCCGGCGCCGAGGAGCCAGATTTTGACCGATACGGCGGCCGCGTAGTCGAAGGAACCAGACGATGGACGACAGGGAGCAGCACGAGCGCGGCCTCAAGCTGCGCGTCGAGATGTTCGGCCGCGAGGCGGTGGAAAAGCGCATGGGCGCGTTCGGCGAGTTCGGCAAGCCGCTGCAGCATATCATCAACGCCTATGCCTATGGCGACGTCTGGCAGCGCCAAGCCTTGCCGCCGGCCAGCAAATCGCTGGTGATGATCGCCATGATGGCGGCGGCCGGACATCCGAACGAGCTGCGCGTGCATTTGAACGGCGCGGTGAAAAACGGCTGCACTGCGGAGCAGATCCAGGAGGTGCTGCTGCTGTTGACGCTCTACTGCGGCATACCCTCCTCGAACGAGGCGCACCGCATTGCCGCCGAAGTATTGCGCGAGCACGGCAAATTGTGAGCCGGCGCGGCCGCGCAAGGCCCCAAAATTTGCTGGCCAATCTGCGCTTAATGGCGCATAACCGCGCGCCGAACGCGACGTTCGAAAGCGATGTCGCCCATGGGCAGCCCGCATCCCGATTGGACGCAGCCGGCCAACTACACGTCCGCGCTTGAGGCCCTGTCGTCGCTTCGCTCAAACCGCGAGACCGGCCTTGCCGGAAGCGAGGCCGCGGCAAGGTTCGAGCGCGACGGGCCGAACGAGGTGGCGGAAAAGAAATCGCATCCCGTTCTTCGTCTCGCGCACAAATTCTGGGGCCTATCGGCCTGGATGCTCGAACTCATTGCCGGGCTCTCCTTCATACTCGGCAAACAAGCGGATTTCGCCATCGCGCTGGCGCTGCTCGTCGTCAACGCCGTGCTCAGCTTTCTTCAGGAGCAGCGCGCCTCGTCGGCGGTCGCCGCCTTGCGAGGCCAATTGCAGGTGACGGCGCGCGTCCTTCGCGACGGGCTGTGGCAGCCGATGCCGGCGCGGCAATTGGTCGCCGGCGACATCATGCGATTGCGTTCGGGGGATTTCGTGCCGGCCGACGCGCAGATCATCGACGGCAAACTGAAGATCGATCGATCCGCGCTTACCGGCGAATCCGCCGAGCTGAGCAGGAGCGCGAACGACCCCGTCTATTCTGGCTCGATCGTGCGGCAGGGCGAGGCCACCGCGGTCGTCGTCGGTACCGGCACGCGCACTTATTTCGGCCGCACCACCCAGTTGGTCGAAAGCGCGCGGCCAAAGCTTCACATCGAGGAAGTGATCGCGCGCGTCGTCAAGTGGCTCTTTGTCATTGTCGGCAGCATGGTCGCGGTCACGCTGATCGTGTCGATCGTGCAAGGCTCGCGGCTCCTCGAAATCCTGCCGCTCACGCTGGTGCTGCTGATGAGCGCCATCCCGGTTGCGCTACCGGTCATGTTCACGGTGAGCATGGCGATCGGCTCGATCGAGCTGGCGCGGCGCGGCGTCCTGGTCACCCGGCTGAGTGCGGCGGAAGACGCCGCGAACATGGACCTGCTTTGCGCGGACAAGACCGGCACGCTGACGCTGAACCGGCTGTCGCTCACCGGCGTGCTGCCCGAGCCTGGTTTCAGCGAAGACGACGTCGTCCGCAGCGGCGCCTCGGCTTCAAACGAAGCGGATCAAGATCCGATCGACCTTGCCTTCCTGCGGGCCGCCGCCGAACGAGGTCTTCGCAACGGGAACGAAAAAACTCTGTCATTCGTGCCTTTTTCGCCGGCAAGCCGCCGCACGGAAGCCGTTGTCGACGTTGCCGGAAGCCACATCCGGGTCATGAAGGGAGCGCTGCGCACGCTTGGGCAGGCCGCAGGCCTCGACGCTCGCGCGCTCGCCACGCTTGAGGAACGCGCCCAGCAAGAGGCGCAGAAGGGCTACCGCGTTCTCGCCGTCGCGCGCGCGGCCGGGCCAGGGCCCCTGCGCCTGATCGGCCTTGCGCTGTTGTCCGATACCGTCCGCCCCGACTCGCGCCATTTGATCGCCGAGCTGCGCGCACTCGGTGTCACGATCAAAATGCTGACCGGTGATGCGCTTCCGGTCGCCCGCGAGATTGCCCATCAATTGGGACTTGGCAACATCGCCCGTCCCTTGCACGGCGCGGCGAACGAGCGCGGCGGTTCCGGCGCGGGGGAAATGATCCGCAGCGTCGACGGCCTCGCCGAAATATTCCCGGAGGACAAATTCTCCGTTGTGCAAAGCCTGCAGGCGGACGGCCACGTCGTCGGCATGACCGGCGACGGCGTCAACGACGCACCGGCGCTGCGGCAAGCGGAGGTCGGCGTCGCGGTAAGCGGGGCAACCGACGTCGCCAAGGGAGCGGCGAGTGTCGTGTTGACCACGGAAGGTCTTTCCGGAATCGTCGATCTCGTCACCAACGGCCGTGCGATCTATCAGCGCATCCTCACCTGGATCATCAACAAAGTCAGCCGGACCATCCTCAAATCGGGCTTTGTCGTTATCGCTTTTCTGGTCACCGGCAAGTTCGTCATCTCCGCGCTCGGCATGGTGCTGGTCGTGTTCATGACGGATTTTGTGAAGATCGCGCTCTCGACCGATCATGTGCGCGCCTCGCGCGAGCCGGAAAGCTGGAACAAGATCGGGCCATTAGTAAAGCTTGCCGTGGTCATGGGCATCCTGATGCTGGTCGAATCGCTCGCTCTGCTGGCGGTCGGCTGGCGATGGTTCGACCTCGCCCACCATGCCGGCATGCTGCAGACATTCACCTTCGAGACCCTGCTCTTCTTCGCGTTGTTCTCCATTCTGTCGATCCGCGAACGGCGGGGGTTCTGGGCCTCGCGGCCGAGCACGACGCTCGCGTTGGCGCTGTTTTTCGATGCTTGCGCCGGCGTTCTGATTGCCGCCTACGGTCTGGCCGAACTGCGGCCGTTGCCGGCGGGCTGGACGGCGTCGATTGTTGGCTATGCGCTGGTCTTCGCGCTCGGCATCAACGACCTCATCAAGTCGACTTGGCTCGCCCGGCAAGGCCCCGAATTTGCTCGCCAATCCGCGCTTAACGGCCCCTTAAATCGCTAGCTCTAGCGTGCCCCTTCGGGGGCCGGCTTTTCAGGCCGGTTTGTCTATTCGGGTCGCGCATGGCGTCGGGACGGGGACAATCGGGCGGGCGCCGGGAGCCAGTGTTTGACAGCGGGCCCGAGGTGCGGGTCGCCCCAGACGAGCGCGCCGCGGGTGGCGGCAAGCCAGCCCGACGCAAGCGCGCCAAAAAGACGCCAAAGCGCGGCCGCCGCCGTTCCCTCATCGGCCGGACGATCTACTGGGGCCTGGTGCTCGGCCTCTGGTTGATGATCGGTGCTGTCGGCGTCGTCGCCTGGACCGGCGCGCATTTGCCGCCGATCCAGTCGCTGGAAATCCCCAAGCGGCCGCCTTCGATTCAGATCGTCGACGTCAAGGATCGCCCGCTCGCTGTGCGCGGCGATGCCGGCGGCGCCGTGCTGCCGCTGAAGGAACTGCCGAGCTACGTGCCGCAGGCCTTCATCGCCATCGAGGATCGCCGCTTCTACCAGCATTTCGGCGTCGACCCGTTGGGCATCGCGCGCGCGCTGATCGCCGATATTCTGCACCGCGGCGTGGCGCAGGGCGCCTCCACCATCACGCAGCAATTGGCCAAGAACCTCTTCTTGACGCAGGAGCGCACCGTCCATCGCAAGCTGCAGGAGATGCTGCTGGCGCTGTGGCTGGAGCGCAAATTCACCAAGACGCAGATCCTCGAGCTCTATCTCAACCGCGTCTATTTCGGCTCCGGCGCCTACGGCATCGAGCAGGCGGCGCAGCGCTACTTCGGCAAGCCCGCCAAGCAATTGAGTCTGCCGGAGGCGGCTCTGCTCGCCGGCCTGGTGAAGTCGCCGTCGCGGCTTGCGCCGACGCGCAATTTCGACGGCGCCGAGCAAAGAGCGCAAATCGTGCTCGCCGCCATGACCGATCTCGGGTTCATCACGGCCGCGGGCGAGAAGGCCGCGCTGGTGCATCCGCCGCATGTGGTGGCGCAGGCTGGCAACGGCTCGATCAACTACGTCGCCGACTGGGTGATGGACGCGATCAACGACGTGCTCGGCCATGTCGACGAGGACATCGCGGTGAAGACCACGATCGACACCTCGCTGCAGGCGGATGCCGAGCAGGCGCTCGACGATGAACTGGCGCAGAAGGGCGGCAAGAACGGCGTCAGCCAGGGCGCGCTGGTGGCGATGGCGCCGGATGGCGCGGTGCGTGCCATGATCGGCGGGCGCAATTACGCCGAGAGCCAGTTCAACCGCGCGGTTGCCGCCAAGCGGCAGCCGGGCTCGGCCTTCAAGCCGTTCGTTTATCTCACCGCGCTCGAGCACGGACTCACGCCCGACACGGTACGGCTCGATGCGCCGATCAAGATCAAGGGCTGGCAGCCGGAAAACTACGGCCATCAATATTACGGCCCGGTCACGCTCACCCAGGCGCTGGCGATGTCGCTCAACACCGTGTCGGTGCGGCTGACCATGGAATTCTCGCCCGATGCGGTGATCCGCACCGCCTATCGGCTCGGCATCGCCTCCAAGCTCGAGCCCAATGCTTCGATCGCGCTCGGCACGTCGGAAGTCTCGCCGCTCGAACTGGTCAGCGCTTATGCGCCCTTCGCCAATGGCGGCCTCGCCGTGGTGCCGCATGTGATCGAGCGCATCACCGCGAGCAACGGCAAGGTGCTCTATGCGCGTAACGAACAGCCGCTCGGCCGCATCGTCGAGGCGCGCTACGTGGCGATGATGAACGAGATGATGGCGCAGACCCTGACCATAGGCACCGCGCACCAGGCCACGCTGCCCGGCTGGCCGGCCGCGGGCAAGACCGGCACGAGCCAGGATTTCCGCGACGCCTGGTTCATCGGCTACACCGCCCGCCTCGTCACCGGCGTCTGGCTCGGCAATGACGACGGCACGCCGACCAAGAAGGTCACCGGCGGCGCGCTGCCGGTGGAAATCTGGAGCCGCTTCATGCGCAGCGCGCATCAGGGCGTGCCGGTCGCCGCCCTGCCCGGCGCGCCGGCGGGCGGGCTGTTGTCCGGCCTGTTCGGCACAAATGCTCCGCGTGAAACGAACGGCATGGCGCCGCCGGCGCCGATTCAATCGGCCGGCAATACCCCGAGTGCGCGCGGCGGCAGCCTCGACGGCTGGCTGCTCGACAACCTGTTCGGACGCAACAGAAACTAGTGATGCGCGGCGACACGCGCGCGCACGGCGCGCGTGACGATCCAAATCATGAGGGTCGCACAGCCCATCGCCGCCACCATGCCGGCCAAGGGCCGGGCGGTTGCGCCGAGCAGCGCGCCGACCAGCGCTCCGGCGAGCGCCGCCACACTCTGCTGCACGAAGCCGAGCAAGGCGGAGGCCGCCCCGGCCCGCTCGGGAAACGGCGTCATGGCGCCGGCGATCGCCTGCGGCAGCACCATGCCAAGCCCGGCCATGTACAGCGCCATGGGCAGGACCAGCGCGGCAGCGGAGGTGAGCGCGAGCGCGACCGCCGTCACCATGGCGAGCCCGCCCGCGGCCATCGCCGCGGCGCCGACACCGAGCGTGCGTTCGATGCCGTGCCGCATCACCAGGCGCGCGGCCCACGTGGTGCCGATCATGTAGCCGACCGAGCCGACCGCAAAGGCAACGCCGAACTGGAACGGCGACAGCCGATAAAGATATTGCAGCACGAAGGACGAGCCGGAGATCCAGGCGAACAATCCGGCGAAGCTGGTCGAAGCGAGGCCGAGATAGGCGAGATAGGCCGAGTTGCGCGCGACCAAGCGATAGGACTTGAGCATGCTCGCCGGCGATACCGGCTCGGCCGCGCGCGACGGCAGGGTTTCCGGCAACAGCGGCCACACAATCGCCGCCCCGGCCAATCCGCCGGCGACCAGGGTGAAGAACACCGAACGCCAGCCGAAGGCGGTCTGCAGCACGCCGCCAATGAGCGGCGCCAAAACCGGTGCCAGCGCCATCACCGCGCCGATCAACGACAATTCGCGGCCGGCGCGCGCGCCGGAATAAAGATCGCGCACGATGGCGCGCGCCAGCACAATACCGCCGGAGCCGCCGAGCGCCTGTAGCGCGCGCGCCGCGATCAGCATGTCGATCGAGTTCGACAGCGCGCAGGCCAGGCTTGCCGCGCAGTAGAGCGCCATGGCGGCGAGCAGCACTGGCTTGCGGCCGTGCCGGTCGGCGAGCGGGCCGTAGATGATCTGCCCGAGCGCGAAGCCGATCAGATAGGAAGAAACGGTGAGCTGCGCCTCCGCGGTCGTGGCATTAAGCAGCCGCGCGATGTCCGGCAGCGACGGTAGATACATGTCGGTGGTGAGCGGGCCGATCGCGCTCAGCGCCGCCAGCAGAACCGTGAGCGCGAATGTGCCGGGGCGCAGCATGATACTTCCTTTGTCATGCCCGGGCTTGGCCCAGGCATCCTGCTGCGGAGGGCAATGTGCGTCCCTGCGCGAGATGGCCGGGACAAGCCCGGCCATGACGGCTCATTAGCTGAAGCATTTCCGGCGCGCTAGCGCCGATCCGACATGCCGTAGCGGTGCAGATCGGCGCCGTGCGCGTCGAGCCAGGATTTGGCGCGCGCGACGTGCGGACAGACGCCTTCGACCACGCGCCAGAAACGGCGCGAATGGTTCATCTCGACGAGATGCGCGACCTCATGCGCGGCGAGATAGTCGAGCACGAAGGGCGGCGCGAAGATCAGCCGCCACGAATAGGACAACACGCCAGTGGTCGAGCATGAGCCCCAGCGGCTCGACGGATCGCGGATCGACACGCGGCGGAAGGTGACGCCGAGGCCGCAGGCGGCGCGGCGGCTGGCCGCTTCCAGATCGGCTTTCACCTCGCGCTTGAGATAATCGGTGATGCGGCGCGCGATGTGCGGCTCCGCACCGGCGACGCAGAGCAGGCGCTCCTCGGCCTCGCCGCTCTCGAGCCACACCGTGCCGCGCTCCCCGCGCCGGTGCACGATGCGATGATCGACGCCGCGCAAGGGGATCACGGTGCCGTGCGCAAAGGGGGCCGGCTCCGGCAGACGGCCGAGCCGCGCGGCGATCCAGCCACCGTACTTCTGCGCGAATTCCTGCGCCTGCTTGAGGCTGCCGCGCGGCGGCATGGTGAGCACCACCTCGCGCGTGACCGAATGGATGCGCAGCGTATAGCGCCGCGCCTGCCGGTGGCGGCGCAGGCGCACCAGATAGACTTGCCGCTCGAAGACGATGCTGATGGCCGACGGTTCGCTCGGCCGGCGATAGAGCAGCGCGCGCAGAGGCATTCGGTCAGTCCGCCCGGGCAAATCAACGCGGAAATATTGCCATATTCGCCGCGCTTCGCCACGAGCTATTGCGCGGCCGGAAATGCCGCAGCAGGGCAAGGGCTTAAACAGCGAGCAGCGCGCCGCTCAGTGGCCGGCCGAGGCCGCCTTGCTCAGGCTGCGCAGGATGCCGCGCTTCCGGGAACCATCATGCGACAGCACGAAGTCGGCGATGCGCGGGGCGATCTCGGCGCGGAAGCGCGAGCCGTTGAACACGCCGTAATGGCCGACCCCCGGCTGCACATAGTGCGCCTTGTTCTCCGCCGGGATATTGCTGCACAGCCGATGCGCCGCCTCGGTCTGCCCGACCGCGGAAATGTCGTCGTACTCGCCTTCCACCGTCATCAGCGCGACGCGTCTGATCTGCGAAGGATCGATGGCCCGGCGGCGATGCTTCATCTCGCCCTTGGGCAGCGAATGGCGGATGAACACGGTGTCGACCGTCTGCAGATAGAACTCGGCGGAGAGATCCATGACGGCGAGATACTCGTCGTAGAATTCGCGGTGCTTCTTCGCTGAGTCGCCGTCACCCTTGACCAGGTGCAGGAACAGATTGTGGTGCGCCTCGATGTGGCGGTCGAGGTTCATGCTCATGAAGCCGTGCAACTGCAGGAAGCCCGGATAGACGTCGCGCATGAAGCCGGGATGCGGGAACGGCACCTTGGTGATGACGTGGCGGCGGAACCAGTTGATGCCGCGCGTCTCCGCCAGCTTGTTGACCGCGTTGGAATTGATGCGGGTGTCGATCGGCCCGCCCATCAGCACCATGGAATGCGGCACGTAAGGATCGTTGTCGGCCTCCATCAGGGAGAGCGCCGCCATGACCGGGACCGAGGGCTGGCACACCGCGATCACGTGCACGTCCCCGCCGAGCACGTGCAGCATGGAGATGATGTAGTCGATGTAATCGTCGAGATCGAAGCGGCCTTCCGAGACCGGCACCATGCGCGCGTCGGCCCATTCGGTGATGTAGACGTCGTGATTGGGCAGGAAGGTCTCCACCGTGCCGCGCAGCAACGTCGGATAGTGGCCCGACATCGGCGCGACAATCAGCAGCTTCGGCTGTGGCCGGCGCGGCGCATGCACGAAGGCGCGCTCGAAATGCAGCAGCTTGCAAAACGGGCGCTCCCACACGCCGGTGATGTGCACCGGCACGTGCTCGGCCCCCATGGTCACCTTGTCGATGCCCCATTCCGGCCGGCGATAGCGGCGCGTGGAGCGCTCGAACAGCTCCGCCGCCGCGGCGACCGATTTGCCATAGGTGGTGTGCGCGAGCGGATTGGCCGGGTTCTTGAAGAACAGGCGGGTGGCGTCGGCCACCGCGCGCGACGGATTGAGCGCGGCGTGGCCCATCTCGTAGAGCCAGTACATTGGCGTCGCCAGCAAAAAACCGCTGTCGCTGGGCAGCGTCGCTGCCCCGTCAAATTCCCCAATCGGCATGGACTGTGTCCCCGGCCCCTGCTGCGATGCAGCACCGTGTCGCTTTTCTGTCATATCGTCAACATAGCGATGAGTTCTTCGCGTCCCCTTTACACCCGGGAACCTGCCTGTAAAGCCCTATAATCACGGGGCTTTTCGGCTTATTCACCGGCCTGCAGCAGCGACCCCTGCACCCGCGCGCTTTGCAGGAGTTTGAGGAATGCGACCGACGCGGCCGCGAACAGGGCGACATTGAACGCCAGCGCTTCCAGCATCAGATCGGCGCGGAACACGTGATCGATCAGGAGCGCGCGCATCCCCTCGAATACGTAGGTAGGCGGCAGCGCCCACGCAACATATTGCAGGACGGAGGGGAGCACCGTCACCGGGTAGTAGACGCAGGTGAGCGGCAAGAACAGGAACATGATGGTCCAGGCCATGCTCTCGGCGCCCATGCCGTTACGCAACAAGAGGCCGGCGACGAAGATACCGATCGCCCAGCTGGTCAGGATCAGGTTGACGAAGAAGGCGGCGAGCGCCAAGCCGAGCGACCATAGGTTAAAGCCGAAAAAGGCGACCGCGAGCAGCGTCACCGGCACCATGCCGATCGCCAGGCGGATGATGCTCATGATCATCAGCGCGGCGATGAACTCGACCGGCCGCAGCGGCGACATCATCAGGTTGCCGAGATTGTGCGACCACATCTCCTCGAGGAACGAGACGGAGAAGCCGAGCTGGCCGCGGAACAGGATGTCCCACAGGAGCACGGCGCCGATGAACACGCCGCCCGCGCGAACGAATAGCCCGCTCTGCTGCGAGACATAGAGCTGCAGGAAGCCCCACATCAGCATCTGCACGGTCGGCCAATAGATCAGGTCGAGCACGCGCGGCCAGGACGAGCGCAATAGGTACCAGTAGCGCCGCACCATGGCGGCGACGCGGTTGAAGGAAAACTCGAGGCCGGAGTCGCTGCCGGTCATGGGGCCGCCTCCCGGCTGTCGTCCCGGCCGAGCCAACGGGTCGGCGCGAAGCGCGGCCCGATGATAAACTCCCCGACGGCCAGGGCCCGTACTCCGCAGCCCATCGAGATGACACGGCGGATGGGTCCCCTCCTTCGCGAAGACGACGAAAAGGTCTTCATTGCGCCGCCTCACGCAGTTCGACGCGCCCGCGCGCCACGTCGAGGAACACCTCTTCCAACGTCTCGCGCCCGTAGCGGTCGAGCAGATGCTGCGGCGTGTCGTCGTCCTCGATACGGCCCTTCTTCATGATGATCACGCGCTCGCATAGCCGCTCCACCTCGGTCATGTTGTGCGAGGCGAGCAACACGGTCGCCCCCTGCCCGCGGCGATAACGTTCGAGCCGTTCGCGCACCCAGTCGGCGGTGTCCGGGTCGAGCGAGGCCGTCGGTTCGTCGAGCAGCAGCACTTCCGGCCGATTGAGCAGCGCCTTGGCGAGCGAAACGCGCGTCTTCTGCCCGGCCGACAGCTTGCCGGTCTGCCGGTCGAGGAATTCGCCAAGCTCGAGATCGGCGGCAAGCTCGGCGATGCGTTCATCGATATCGGCGACCGCGTAAAGCTGTGCGAACACCGACAGGTTCTGCCGCACGGTGAGCCGCATCGGCAGCGCCACATAGGGGCTTTCGAAATTCATCCGATGCAGCACGTGATAGCGCTCGTCCGGCATGCGCGCGCCGAGCACGCTGACCGTGCCTGAGGTCGGGGTGACCAGCCCCATAATCATGGCGATGGTAGTGGTCTTGCCGGCGCCGTTGCCGCCGAGCAGGCCGGTGATCGAGCCGCGCGGCAGGCTGAAGGAAATGCCGTCGACCGCCGCCACGCCCTTGTAGAGCTTGACCAGGCGATCGACGGTGATAGCTGCCGTGTTCTGCGCGTCCATGTGGGGCAAGATGTGACGCTCCGCCGCAGGAAGCGCAAGCCCCGCCGCACCGGGCCATTTTGAGCGGCCGCCCGCGCGGCGCTACACTGCGCCCATGCCTTCGTTCGGCCTGCCCCGCAATCATCCGCGCCGCAATGTGCGGCTCGATACCCTGGTGCGGCTGCGCTGGCTCGCCATCATCGGGCAGACCACCGCGGTGCTCGGGATCTATTTCGGGCTCGGCTTCGCGCTGCCGCTCTGGAGCTGTCTTGCGGTGATCGCGTTGTCGGCCTGGCTCAATGTGGCGCTGCGCCTGCGCTTCCACATGACGCAGCGGCTCGATCCCGACCGCGCCGCCTGGCTGCTCGCCTTCGACATCGGCGAATTGGCGGTGTTGCTGTACCTGACCGGCGGGCTGCAGAACCCCTTCGCCTTTCTCTTCCTCGCGCCGGTGCTGTTGTCGGCGACTGCGCTGCCGCCGCGCTTCACCTTGACGCTGGGTGCATTCGCGGCGGCCTGCGCCAGCGTGCTGTTGTTCGCGCATTACCCGCTGCCGTGGAGCAACGAGGACGTACCGCAATTTCCGCCGGTCTACATGCTCGGCGTCTGGCTGTCGTTGTTGCTCGCCATCGGCTTCATCGGCGTCTATGCCTGGCAGATCACCGAAGAATCACGCCAGCTCACCGACGCAATTGCCGCCACCGAACTGGTGCTGGCGCGCGAGCAGCATCTTTCGCAGCTCGACGGCCTGGCGGCCGCCGCCGCGCACGAGCTCGGCACGCCGCTGTCGACCATCGCAGTGATCGCCAAGGAATTGGAGAATGCGATTGCCGCCGACTCGCCGCACGGCGACGACGTGCGTCTGTTGCGCGAGCAGGCGACGCGCTGTCGCGATATCCTGGCCAAGCTCACCGAATTGTCGGCGAACGACGCGCCCTTCGATCGCACGCCGCTGTCGGCCCTCATCGAGGAAGTGGTCGCGCCGCATCGCAATTTCGGTGTCGCCATCGAAGTGACGGCGCCGCCCGTGCGCGGCGGCGAGCCGGCCAGCGCGCGCAACCCGGCAATCCTTTACGTCCTCGGCAATCTGTTGGAGAACGCCGTCGACTTCGCGCGCAGCCGCGTCAGCGTCGGCACGCGCTGGAACGAGGACATCGTCGAGGTGGCCATTGGCGACGACGGTTCGGGCTTTGCGCCGGAGATCATGGACCGCATCGGCGAGCCCTACCTCACCAGCCGCCGGCACGATGCCAAGAGCGACGCGGAATCGGCCGGGCTCGGGCTTGGCCTGTTCATCGCCAAGACCCTGCTGGAACGCTCGGGCGCGACGCTGAGCTTCGAGAACCGCGCGATGCCCGAGCACGGCGCCATCGTCACCGTGCGCTGGAGTCGGCGCGGCTTCGAGCGGACGGCCGCCTTCGCGGCAGCTTGAGCTTGCCCTGCGCTGCACCTATTTTTATCCTGAGTTTATGCGGCGACGGCCCCGGAAGATGCGTGGCAATGCATAAAGGTGCAGCGTGGACATGGCCGTAACTGACGCCGCCGCAGCGGCGAGCGAACAAATCCCCAGCGAACGCTCCTTGCTGATCGTCGAGGACGACCGCTCCTTCCTGCAGCGGCTAGCGAAGGCGCTCGAGCAGCGCGGCTTCACGGTCGCAACGGCGGAATCAGTGGCCGAGGGCTTGCAGCAGGTGCAACAGGCGGCGCCGGCTTTCGCCGTGGTCGACATGCGGCTTGGCGACGGCAACGGCCTCGACGTCATCTCCGCGCTTAAGCGCCGCCGGCCGGACGCGCGCGGCATCATTCTCACCGGCTACGGTAATATTGCCACCGCAGTGAACGCGGTGAAGCTCGGCGCCGTCGATTATCTGGCGAAGCCGGTCGACGCCGACGATGTGGTCGCCGCCCTGCTCGCTCGCGACATGAGCAAGATCGACCCGCCGGAAAATCCGATGTCGGCCGACCGCGTGCGCTGGGAGCATATCCAGCGCATCTACGAATTGTGCGGCCGCAACGTTTCGGAAACCGCGCGGCGGCTCAACATGCATCGCCGCACCCTGCAGCGCATCCTCACCAAGCGCGCGCCGCGTTAGCCGATCGCCTTTGTGACGATCATGACGCTGTTGCGACGCGCGGAAGCCGAAAGCGGGGAAGAAGAAGCGGCGATAGGCTTAGACCAGGTCGCCATAGGGCCCGTTCGGATCGGCGAGCGACTGCAGCCGCAGCGCGGCCGCGCGCGCGAACAGCAGCATCATGGATTTGCGCGTCGGCGCCGGTAGCCGGTGCTCGGGCGCCTCGCTGATCATCTGCGCGCCGAAGGCATCGGCCACGATCAGGCCGGTGTCCTTGGGGAAGATGTCGCAGGGCACCTCCATGCAGGTGGCGAAGAACAGCCGGTCGCAGTGCAGCCGGTAATCCTGCCATTTCTGATCGGCGCGGAAATCGGCGATCGAGGATTTGATCTCGACGATCCAGATCTCGCCGCCGGAATCGAGCGCCACCAGATCGGCGCGGCGGCCGGACGGCAGCGGCAGTTCGCTCACCGTGGAGAAGCCGTGCGCGTGCAGAAGCCGCGCGGCGCCGCGCGCGATGGCGAGCGCGGTTTCCGATTGGCGGCCGTCGACCGGGACTTCCAACGGTTTTTTGGCGGCGAGATTCATCAAATAATCTTAGCACGGATTGTGGCGCGCTCGGGGAACGCCTGCGTCAGCGCCTCGCGGGTCGCCTTGAGCACGCCGCGCTCGGTAATCAGCCCGGTGACCAGGCGCGCCGGCGTGACGTCGAAGCCGTAATTGGCCACGGCCGAGCCGTCCGGCACGACCTGCACCGTTTCGATGCGGCCGTCCTTGGTCTTGCCGGTCATGCAGGCCACTTCCTCGGGCCCGCGCCGCTCGATTGGGATTTCGGCGACGCCGTCGCTGACGGTGAAATCGATGGTCGGCGACGGCAGCGCCACATAGAACGGCACCCGGTTGTCGGCGGCGGCGAGCGCCTTGAGATACGTGCCGATCTTGTTGCAGACGTCGCCCTGGGCGGTGACGCGGTCGGTGCCGACGATCACCAGATCGACCAGCCCGTGCTGCATCAAATGGCCGCCGGTGTTGTCGGGGATGACGGTGTGCGGCACGCCGTGATGGCCGAGTTCCCAGGCGGTGAGCGAGGCGCCCTGGTTGCGCGGCCGCGTCTCGTCGGCAAAGACGTGGATGGCGAGCCCCTTGTCGTGCGCCATGTAGATCGGCGCGGTCGCGGTGCCCCAATCGACGGTGGCGAGCCAGCCGGCATTGCAATGGGTGAGCACGTTGACGCGTTCGGCTTTCTTTTTCGCGGCGATCTCCTCGATCAGCTTCAGCCCATGCCGTCCGATCGCCCGGTTGATGGCGACGTCCTCCTCGGCGATCTCGTTGGCGCGGGCGAGCGCTGCGGTGGCGCGCTCGGGGCGCGGCCGGTTGCCCACCGCCGCCAGCATCTGGTCGAGCGCCCATTTCAGATTGCTGGCGGTCGGCCGCGCCGAGAGCAGCGCCGCGTAGGCGCGCTCGAGATTCTCGTCGGAAGCGTCGGCGGAAAGCGCCAGCCACACGCCGTAGGCGGCGGCGGCGCCGATCAGCGGCGCCCCGCGCACCTGCATGCTCTTGATCGCGTGCACGGCATCGTCGAGCGTCTTGAGCCGCAGCGCGACGAAGCGGTGCGGCAATTGCGTCTGGTCGATGATGCCGACGCTTGCGGCATCCTCCACCCAGATCGTGCGCATGTCCTTGCCGTCGACTTTCATCGTTCCAACAGATAGCGATGTTTGCAGGGAAGGCAAAGCCGGGTAGCTTTCGCGCCATGCCGATCGACTACGAAAAGGAATACGACAACCGCGGCCGGGTACCCGAGCATCCGGAGATTTTCGCGCGCTGGGAACGCGAGGGCGCGGCCTATCGCGCGGCGGCGCGCGGCGACTACGGCCTGAAATACGGCCCTTCGCCGCGGCAGACCATCGACGTTTTTCCGGCCAAGGATAAAGGCGCGCCGCTTGCCTTGTTCATCCACGGCGGCTGGTGGCGCTCGCTCGATCCGTCTCTGTTCAGCCAAGTGGCGGCCGGGCCGAACGAGCACGGCGTCAGTGTCGCCGTGGTCGGCTACAGTTTCTGCCCGCAGGTGATGATCGCCAGCATCATCGAGGAAATGCGCGTGGCCTGCCTGTGGCTGTGGCGGAGATATCGCCAGCGCATCTTCCTCTACGGCTGGTCGGCTGGCGGCCATCTCGCCGCCTGCCTGCTGGCGCAGGACTGGACAGCGCTCGCCGCCGATGCGCCAGCCGATCTGGTGCCGGCGGCCTATGCAATCTCCGGCGTCTACGATCTTGCGCCGCTCTTGCACGTGTCGCAGAATGCGGACCTCAAGCTCGATGCGGCGGAGGCGCGCCGCCTGTCGCCGCTGTTCTGGAACGTTCCGGCCGGCCGCACGCTCGATGCGGTCGTCGGCGCGCTCGAGTCGAGCGAGTTCCTGCGCCAGAGCAAAATCATCGCCGAAACCTGGGGCGCGCGCGGCGTCGCCACGCGCTACGAAGAGATCGCCGGCGCCAATCATTTCACCGCGGTCGATCTCTTGCGTGAGCCCGACAGCGCGATGACGCGGCGGGTGGTCGAGCTCGCCGCGCTGACCGCCGCGCGCTAGAACCAGTAGCGCCGCGCGAACGAGACGGTGAGCGCGGCGCCGACCGCGACCACCAGCACGCGCACCACGGTGCGCGGCAAGACGCGCGCAATATGCGCGCCGGCCAGGCCGCCGGCGACAGTGCCGGCCATCAGCGACAGGGTCTGCGGCCAGATCACCGCGCCCTGCAAGATGAAAATGATCGACGCCACCAGGCCATTGAGGCTGGAGACGAGATTTTTCGCCACATTGGCCGAGCGATAGTCGCCGCCGGTGGCGATCGAGAACACGCCGAGGATCAAGATGCCGACGCCGGCGCCGAAATAGCCGCCGTAGAAGGAGACCGGCAGCAACACCTTCAGGCTCGACACGTTGAAGGTGACTTCGTGGCCGCGCCCTTCCGCGCGCCGGCGGATATGGGCGCCGATCTTCTCGGCGAAGGCGAACAGCAAGGTGGCGAAGCCGAGCAGCAGCGGCACGATGCCGTTGAACAGGTGTTGCGGCGTCACCAGCAGCAATACGGCGCCGCAGCCGGCGCCGACCACCGAGGCGAAAATGAGGCCGACGAAGGCGCGATTGAACGGCGGCAACTGCGTGCGGTCGGCGAGCGCGGCCAGCATGGTCGCCGGCATGATGGCGACCAGATTGCACACCGCGGCGGCTTGCGGCGGTACGCCGGCGACGATCATCGCCGGATAGACGACGACCGCCGCGCCGCCGATGACCGAGGCGAGCAGACCGGCAAACACGCCGGCGCCGAGCAGAAGGGCGATGGTGAGGAAGTCCATGGGAACCGGGTCGGAATTCTCGTGTCATGGCCGGGCTTGCCCCGGCCATCGCAAGTATTATGGCACAGCTTGGGCTTCCTTACCGGGTCACCAGGACAAGCGCGCTGCTTGGTGTTCATTCGTTCTCCATCTGCGGTGGCCCCTTTCTGCACCGAACCGATGTGGCCACCCCACCCTTCGAGATGTGTTCCGACGCGACGTTTCTCGGGATGAGGGCGGATCAAGGCTGCGGCGTATGAATCCCCGCCGGAGCATGTCCCCGCGAAGGCGGGGACCGGAACGACCGAAGAAAAGCGAAAACCCCGCCGGCGTCCCAGCGGGGTCTTGGCGCAACACCGAAGTGAGGGCGATCAGATCGCCAGCTTGAGCTCCTTGGTGGCGCGGAACGCGACCTTCTTGCTCGCCTTGATCTGGATCGGCTCGCCGGTCGCGGGATTGCGGCCCATGCGCGCCGCGCGCTTGCGCACCTGAAGAACGCCGAGGCCGGCGATCTTCACCCGCTCGCCTTTCTTCAGATGCTTAGTGATCAGGGTGACGAGGTCGTCGAGCATTTCCTTGCCCTGGCGCTTCGACAGCTCGTGCTGTGCCGCGAGCGTATCGGCCAACTGCTTGCTGGAAATCGGCTTGAATTTCGCGTCTGCCATGGACGTCTGCTCCTCTTTGCGCACCATGCGCCGTGAATCAGCCCTATGAGATTCGCGGCCTTTCGGGAAGGGCAAGCCGGCGGGAAGCGCCTTTAACCACAGAAACCGGGGCTTTTGTGCACTGCGGTAGGGCGTTGCCGCTGGCCGCCGTTTCGTCTATTCAGGCTTCTCAAGCGCCCGTAGCTCAGCTGGATAGAGCGTTGCCCTCCGAAG
>Ga0187771_10000212_pt1 | contig 32590 bp, 38 predicted proteins | sample 0116_SJ02_MP15_1_FD_133139 | JGI IMG/M metagenome (GOLD analysis project Ga0187771, IMG submission 133139) | Tropical peat soil microbial communities from peatlands in Department of Meta, Colombia - 0116_SJ02_MP15_10_MG | ecosystem: Environmental > Terrestrial > Soil > Wetlands > Peat | place...
CTCGCGCCGCTCAGAGCCACCATTCCGAGTCGTATCTTCTCGTCCAGAGTCATCTAGTGGACACCCCATCCGCCGATGATCTCGAGTGGTCCGGCCCTTATGCCCAGCGTCGCAAAGACAAGGCTCGCGCCGCTCAGAGCCACCATTCCGAGTCGTATCTTCTCGTCCAGAGTCATCTAGTGGACACCCCATCCGCCGATGATCTCCAGCGGCCCCGCCTTCAGGCCCAAGGACGCAAAAACAAGGCTTGCGCCACTCAGAGCCACCATTCCGAGTCGTATCTTCTCGTCTAAGGTCATGTTGCCAGAGGGTATGTTCTCGCAGTTTTTAAGAACTCGCCTACGCATGAGCGTAGGCTTCCGAAGTTAAGCGAATTCTAAGACTGATTCCGCCAGATTGGGCAAAGGCCGCCTTTCGGCTGCTTCTGGAGGCCTGTCAAGGCCTAAATAAGAACTGGGAACGGCTGCTTTGAACAGAATAGGCCGTGAGTGCGACCGAGAAGCATCCTCACATACCCGCCCGGAACGTATTGGACAGAATAGTGCTCGGGGGGAGCGACGGGGCGATTGAGGGGCTGGCCATGACGTCTGCTCTCAACGGGGCGGGAATCGGGTTCGGGACCATTGCGGTGGCTGGCCTCGCCTTCGCCCTGGCCGGGGCCCTCTCTATGTTCTTCAGCAGCTACCTGTCCAGGAAGTCCGAGCTGGAGTCCCTAAAGACCGACATCTCGAGGGAAAGCCTGGAGATCGAGACCGAGCCAGAGGAGGAGATCTCGGAGATGCGGGAGCTCCTGAAGAAGGACGGTTACGACGACCAGGAGGTGGAGGTCATCCTGCAGAGGCTGAAGAAGGACAAGGCCCTGTGGCTTAGAGAGATGCTACGGCGGGAGCTCAAGGTGAACGTGGAGGATGTCGAGTCGGACCCGTTCCGACGGCCCCTTGCGGCCGGACTGGCGTTCCTGGCCCTAGCGCTTCTGGCTGTTTCCCCCTACGCGCTGGCTATCCCCAGGACCACCGCCCTCCTGGCCTCGATAGCGCTCTCCCTGATTGCCCTCTTCGCCTTGGGATCCAGGCTGTTCGTCCCCAGGAACTTCAGGCCAATGGCGGGCATCGAGTCAGCTGCGGTGGGAGGAGCAGCCGGCGGGCTCCTGTTCGTCGTCGGCCTCCTCGTCTCAAGGATCTAGCCGCTTTCACCTTCATTAACGGGGGGAATCCTAAGAGACGGGATGTCAGAAGCACCCGGGGTACACGAAGCAGCACCTGCGCCGGAGCCCTCACGGAGTGCCCTATCCGAGCTGTTCGACAGGCGCCGGCTTTTCGTTTTCCTCATCGCACTCCTGGTCGAATTCGCGATATTCGTGTTCGGGCTGGTTACGCCCCTGTCAGTCCCGGCCCAGCAGACCCTGGAGAACCAGACCAGCGCCCAGTTCGCCGCAGTGCCTACGGCCAGCGCGCAGCAGCTAGTCACTCTGATATTCACTCACAACGTCGTGCTGGCGTACCTGGAGCTAGTCCCAGTGCTGGGGGCCTTCGTGTTCGTCTACTCCATCTATGTCACCGGTCTTGTGGCACAGGTGCTGGCGACATCGGCGGGGTACCCGGCCCAACTTGGGGTCATCCTGTTCCTCTTCCCCTACTCCCTGGTGGAGTTCTCCGCCTACGCCATAGCCGTGTCGTCCGGGGTGATGCTCGTACGGGCCTGGAGAAGGAAGACGCTGGGCCGGGAAGTCAGGGTGCTCCCCTTGGAGCTGGTGGCAGTGGCGGTGGTCCTCATCCTAGCGGCGGTGATGGAGACCGCCACAAGGTTCTATCCGCTCGTTGGGTTCCTCCTCTGGCTCCCGACAGGTCTCGGCGTGGCAGGGGTGGTTCTCTTCTCGAGGCGAAGACGGGCGTGAAGTACCGGTACCTGACATTCGACTGCTACGGCACTCTAATCGACTGGAGGGCGGGAATCGAGGCAGGGCTGCGTTCTGCACTGGGTCGGGTCGGCCTCCAAGGCCAGGACCTCCTCGACGTCTACGTTGAAGCAGAGAAGCGGCAGGAGTCGAGGTACATTAAGTACAGAGAGGTCCTGGGTAGGACCGCCCTCTCGATGGCTAGGAGCCTGGGCGTTCCTGTGAGCAGGAGCGCTGCGGACAAGTTCGCTGCCTCCGTCCCAAGCTGGCCCGCATTCCCTGACAGCGGAGGATTCCTTCGTGAGATGGGGTCAAGGGGGTACAGGAGGTTCATACTTTCGAACGTGGACAACGACCTCCTAGAGGCCACCATACGAAAAAATGGACTGGAGGTGGACGGGTACGTGACCGCCGAACAAATCGGGAGCTACAAGCCCAACCCCGCCCACTGGAAGGAGTTCATGAGCCGAACGGGAGCAAGGAAGGGGGAGATGCTTCACGTGGCCCAGAGCGTCTTCCACGACATCATCCCGACACAACGGATGAGGATCGGCTCGGCCTGGGTCAACCGGTACCACGAGAAACTCCCGCCGAACGCCTCTCCGCTGATCATCAGTGACACCTTGAAGAGCCTCGGGGAGCTGCTCCAATGAGCGAAGTGAGACCCCTTAGGGCCTCTGTTCCAGGGTTGTGGCCATTCGCAGCACCTCTGTTCCTCTCCTCGTGAGTTCGTAGACGACCCTCTCTCTGCCTTTGGCTGTGACAGCGCCCTCTCTCCTGACAAGCCCGAGCGCCTCCAACTCCTCGAGATGCTGGTAGACGCTCGCGGTCGTAATCGGCCTCTCTGAACGAAGCTGGCGCCACATGTCATAGCCGTATCCGGAGCGCCCGCTCAGGAGCCGGAGAAGCGCCAGCTTTGTCCCGCCGATCTGAGAGACGGGAACGAGGTAGGGCGAGCCCATGGCGACCCTCCTCGTCTCACGTGCGACCCGCGAGACAGCTCTTGGGTCCTTCAGGCCTGCTCCGGTGACAACGCAGACGACGGTCTCGTCGCGATGTATCAGGCCGCCTCGGGTGGCTTCGTTGAGAGAGGCGATGACCGAAGCAGATGCGGCCTCTGCAAAGATCCCTTCCGTCCGCGCGAGCAACCCTGTTGCAGCGAGAGTCTCGCTTTCAGTGGTCGAGATGGGAGAGCCCTGAGAATCCTTGATCGCCTTGGCTGCTTTCCTGTGGAAGTATGGTTCCGAGTCTTCGAGCTCTGTGAGGGAAGCGCCTCTCGGTGCGGCACTTCCCCCTCGTTTTCCTGCTGAACCCCTTTCGCCTTCGACCTGGACCCCAATCAGCCTGCACCCGGAGCTGCCTATCAGCCCGGACTGCCGCAGTTGGGTTATCGCCTGCCAGATCATGCTGAGGTGCCCTCCCGTCCCGACTGGAACGACAATGGCGTCAGGGGGCAGCCATCCAAGATCCTGGACTATCTCGAAGGCCGTTGTCTTCTCCCCTTCGAGCAGGAATGGATTACCGGCCGTGACAGCCAGAGAGCGAGGGGGAACCCTCCTCTCGGGCCGCGCAGACATCGTCGTGACCTCGGCACCGTAGGCGAGCATCTGATACAGCTTCCCCTGGTCGGTGTTGGGGTGGACCCTCACTCGTGAGTCTACTGCAGCCTTGGCGCAGTACGCCGCGAGGGACGCGCCGAGGTTGCCCGTCGTGACGCAGGTGCACTCCTTGATTCCGCGCTCCCGCGCGAGGCTGAGGAGGACTGTCGCTCCCCTATCCATGAAGGAGCCTGTGGGATTGCGACTCTCGTCCTTGATCAGAAGCTTCTGGAGACCGAGCTCCCGTCCGAGCCTCTCGGCGCGGAGCAGGGGGGTCCCCCCTTCGCCAAGGGTGACAATCTGCTCTTGGTTGACGGCCGGGAGGAATGCCCTGTATCTCCAGACTCCTGCCGGGGCCGCTTCCAGTTCACCCCTCCTTACGTCCGGCCTGGCCTCGCTCTCGAGCACGACGGCCGAACCGCAGCGGGAACAGGCGGGAGAGAGGTCCGCGGACTCCATGATGGCCGCGCAGTTGGCGCACCTGAACCTCTGCATCGAGCTTGGCGCCCGGGTCGCTAATATATAGGTTGGAACTTATATGTCCAGGAGGCAGGCTCGGCCAGAGAATCTGAGATGAACACCAGGGAGGTAGCCGGGGCGACTATCTTCACCGCCTTTGTGTTCGCTGCCACGTTCAGCTTCGCCGCAACCACTTCAACGGGAGGGTACTTCGATATCGGCGAGGTGATGGTCTACATCACGGCGCTGGTAATGGGGCCCTACGTGGGGGCATTCGCCGGCGGAGTGGGATCGATGCTGTCCGACGCGCTCCTGGCCCCTCAGTTCGCTCCAGGGACTCTCCTGATAAAAGCGGGGGAGGGGTACATAGTGGGTTACCTTGGCCAGAAGGGCTTCCGTGGCCTTCCTGGAGTCTTTCAGAAGAGAATGGGAATGATACTGGGGTTCGTAGTCGCGCTCATCGTCCTTGTAGTGGGGGTTGTCTCCTTCCCGGACGTCTCGCTGTCCCTTGGGCAGGGTGGATTCACCCCCACAGCCTCGACCCCCGACGTCTCGCTCTCGCTGGTGGTCTGGCTCTTCGCGGCCGTCGCCGCCTTCGCCCTCACCGTCTTCGCCAGCTCGAGGATTGGGCCTAGGTTCACCTGGGTGGCTCTGGCGATATTCGCAGGAGGGGCGGAGATGGTTGCAGGGTACTTCCTCTATGAGACTCAGGTCCTTCGGCTTGGACTCGTGGCTCCCACTGCGGAGATTCCAGTCAACGTCCTCCAAGCAGTAGTCGGCCTAGTGATTGCACCCCCGGTGGCCACGCGGGTCCAGAACATCTTCCGAAAGGACCTCCTGGGGGGAGCCAGGCAGGGGACCGGAGGCCTTGGCCAGAGGAAAGGCCAGTCATGACCAGAAGGCTGCAATCGGGCAAAATACCCATCAGCGTCTTGGACCGCACGGTCCTCAGGCTGACGGGGGCGCCATCCCCCTACGTGGTCACCCCGCCTCGGGCGGGCCTTGACTTCGCAGCCGTCAGGCTGAGCAGGGGTTACATGATAATCTCAGCCGACCCCATTACTGGCGTCACTCCGAGAATAGGAGAATACGCAATCAAAGTAAGCGCCAACGACGTCGCAACCAGCGGGAACAGGCCGCAGTTCGCCGAGTCCGTGATACTGCTCCCCGAAGGGTCGTCCGAGGATTCGGTATCCGAGATAGCGTCGGAGATGGACGGCGCGGCCAGGGAGCTGGGGATGGCGATAGTCGGAGGGCATACGGAAGTGACCCCGGGGCTGACCAGACCAATCGTCGTCGTAACGGTCATCGCCTTCGCCGAGAGGTACGTGTCTTCGATGAACGCCGGGCCTGGAGACACCATCATGATGACGAAGACGGCAGGCATCGAAGGGACTGCGGTCCTGGCCAGCGCCTCGGGCCACATGGGGCTCCCGTCAGAGACTGTGTCGGGTGCCAAGAGGCTCCTGCGCAGCCTGAGTATAGTGGACGAGGCCGTGGCAGCCAACCGAACAGGACTGGTTCACGGGATGCACGACTGCACTGAAGGGGGGCTGCTCGGTGCAGTCTACGAGATGTCCCTCGCCTCGGGTCTCGGATTCGAGCTCTGCGAAGATAAGGTTCCGCTGGCGCCGGAGACTTCGGTCATCTGTCGGAAGTTCTCAGTCGATCCCCTCCGTCTGATCGGATCGGGTTCGCTCCTGTTGGCCGTTGAGCGTGGGGGCGAAAGGAGGGTCGAGAAGGCGCTCGCTTCGGTCTGCAGGGTCACCACTGTGGGGGAGTTCAACCGCGGGAGGAGGATCCTGGTGAAGAAAGGGGGCGCGAGGGAGGTGGTGAAGGACGCCCCGGAAGACGAGCTATGGCGGTTGCTCGCGAGAGTGCCGCGAGGCAGGCGCAGGCTCTAGTTCTGCCGAGCCTTCACTCTCCCATTTGGCCATGGATTGCGCTGCCCAGGAGAACTTCCTCTGGAGGGACTTGCTGTACACCTTAGCCCACTCCAGGCCGACGTGGTCACACCAGGCCTTGAAGAGGCGCGGGTCGATGTAGTTCTTCATGGATGTATTCAGGTTGTAGTTCTTGGTCCGGACGAAGAAGTCCACCTCGCGTCTGAGCCGAGCTGCGCGTTTGGCGTCGTTCTTCTCCTCGGCCGCCGCGAGCTTCTCGCGCTTCTTTCTCAGGGTCTCCTCCCAGGTTTTGGGAGGGGTCCTCTGGTGGTTGCAGAAAATGGCCGCCTGCAGGTTGGCTTCCTTCGCATGGTAGAGCTTGTCAAGGTCGTCCGTCTCTCTGACGTCCCTCGAGCCCAACACCTCCCGGGCCCTTGCCGTCGCGTGATAAGTTCTGAACACCTTGGCCGTCGCCCCATGTACTACGGACGACAGGTACTGGTTCACGAGTCCCGAGTTGACATTGTGGAAGATTTCCTGGCTTGGCTTCTTCCCGGCCATGAACTCTCTCAGGTTCCTTGCGACTGCGGGGGGGACGGGTTCAGATTTTGTCCAGGCGACACTGTCCTTGCCCAGGAAATCGAACTCTGCTAGGTTCCCCTTCAGCTTGACATGCTCGACCCGCAGGGTGCTGGCCCCCACGGTGTCGGCCTCGTCCTCCTCCTTCTCGTCTCCGACTCTCATTCCCATGGTGTCGATGAGGTAGCAGACGGTGGCCACCTGGCGGATGGTCTCGTCGCGCGAATCAAGGTCCTTGAGGATCCTTGCCTTGAGCTTGTGAATGTTCGAGCCTACCCTCCGGGCGTTGTCGTACTTCGCCTTGCTCCTGGACTGCTGGATAGGAGAACTCTCGTGCAGCCACACATACTTCTCTTTGTCAGTGAGCTTGTCGACCCACTTTGCCATCCACATCGAGCTGTGGTCGTGGGCGACCTCCTTCCACTTCCCGGCTGGGACAGGGGAGGATTCCCCCAGGTTGAGCACCACATCGGACTGCTGTACCCGCGGCTTCCACTTCCCCCTGAATGGGTGCTGCCCCCTCCCCATGAAGAGGCCCGGCGGCTCAACCATCCAATTAGCGATGTCGACCTCCTTGCCGTCGAGGACCGCCCTGCCGAATTTCGCCTTCAGCGCCTCTCTCTGCTCCTTCCTTGATGCCGCCTGAGCCTTCTTGGCCTCCTTCGACATGCTCTCCTTCGCTGCCTTCTCCCCGTCAACTTTGGAGTAGAGCCGCGAGAAGTCGACTTCGGTGAAGCTCGCACCTTTGCACGAGGAGGGCAGCTGCTTCAGGAAGTCCTTCATGAAATTCGAAGTAAACACCCGGTCCTGGATGTACGCCGTGTCTTTCTTCTTGGCAAGCTGATACGCCATCTCCTCTGCCAAAGGGGAGAGCTGAACCTGCGTCCCCCCTACGGTGACAGCGAGTCCTTCGGGTTCGTAGGGAGGCGGGAAATGCACGCCGTTGTGAGAAAGGGTCGTCCAGTATGCCTTCATGAATCGGTATTGCTGGTTTCTGGGCTGCGTGTATTAAAATCCATCAGCGGAAAATCTTGGGAGGGTTAAATACGCGAGAGGCGGAGTCGTCCAAGCTTCTAGCTTGTGGATGGACATACAGGAGTTCGGCGTCCGGGCGCCGAAGAACCCGTTGATGATTGTGGCGGTCTCCACATCCATCCCCCAATACAGGCCGCTCTACTCCCAGGCGAAGGAGCTCGGGGATTATGTTCTGCGAAAGATGAAGTTCGAGAAGCTGGCGACCGTCCGCACATCAGCCTTCCCCCCGGAGGTGTTGGTCAGGGAGGGTGGAGCCACCACCCTGCCCGAGTGTAGCTTCTACGTGAGCAGAGGGAGGCGAGACCTCGTGCTTTTCACGGGCGACACCAGCCCCATGGACGAGCAGTACGAGTTCGCCCAGTTCTTGCTGGGAAGGGCGAAGGAGATGGGGGTCGAGGAGCTCTACTCTGTGGGTGCCCGGTGGGCAGAGAACCCGCTCCCCCCTGAGGCGGACCCTCAGCCCAGCGGCTTCTCCACCGATTCCAAGGGGGTGGCTAACCTGAAGAAGCGCGGGGTCAAGATCCTGGGGGAGGAGCCGGCCCCGTTCTTCGCGTCCATGGTCGTCGCCATGGCCAAGGACTACGGCATTAGAGGGTACAAGCTCTCCGTTGACCACGGGGAGCCGAGCCCGCACGTCAAGTCGGTCATGAAGATGCTGGAGCTGCTCAGCGACATGGCAGGGTTCGAGGTAGACCTCAGTGAGCTGAAGGCCAGGGCACTTCCGTCCTCGCCCCCCAGGATGCAGGGCGACAGTAGCATCTACCACTAGTCATAGTAGGTCCGAGTCGGTTGCCCAGTGCCGGGTTACGCGCCCTTTGCGAAGCGTCTGCCGACGACAGCTATGGTGAGGCCGACCCAGTAGGGGAGGTAGTAGAGCACGGGGTCGATGCCCCCTACCTTGTAAACCGAATAGCCGAAAGAAATCAGCAACCCCAGGAAGCCCCCGGCGCCCCCCAAGAGTATGACGATCCTCCCGCCGCTCGTGTGCTTCGCCAGGACGATCAGGCCCCCAGCGATGACCGTGAGGCCGCCGAGCCCTATCACGAGCTGTACGAAGGTGATCGCCAGGATGGCGGCGTTGGCCATGGCCCCACTGAGGAGGTCAGAGACGTGTGGCTCGGCGTACCCGAGGGCTTGATACATGAAGCCCCTCGCAGCGTATCCGCTGATGACCATGAGCACCCCTCCGCTCACTGCCAGTACGCCGGCAAGGTAGCGCCTGAAGCTCACTTCAGAGCGTTTTCTGAAGCGGCTAGAATAGCCTTGCGCTGAAGTTGCAGGTCTTGCAGCTGACCGAGATGTTTATCCGTATCATGGATTCCGTGGGCGAAGAAAAATGCACGCGGCCAACACAGATAGCCTCCTGCAGAACACCCTTGACTGGGCGATGGAAAGGATGAAGCAGAAAGGCTACGTCGTGAGGTCCAAGGTGACCCTGAACGTCGAACCGAGTCTCGCGATAATGGGGTACGCGAGGAAGGAGGGGCACATACACAAGATCATGATCTCGGAGTGGGCTCTCGATTCGGAGATGCTGGGCGGGCTCGTGCTACACGAACTTTCTCATGTGTACTTCACCGAGCGTGGAGCCTGCACGCACGACAGCCGAATCTTGGACGAGGTCCTGGATGAGCTCAAAGCCAAGGACGGGCTCCAGGTTAGGGAGACGGAGTGCCTCGTGGACGCATTCAACCACCTCCAGAACATACTGGTGGACGACATCGTGTTCGCAGTCATGGGGGAGAAGGAGCTCGGCACGGTCACGAAGTTCTTCTCTGAATGGGTCACGGACAGGCCTTCCGGAGACCCTGTCGCAGATGCACAGCTGGTTTCGAGGAACGCCTTCGCCGTGGCCTCGCTTCGGAGGAGAGGGCTGCTGGACCTTAGCCCGAGAGGAAGCCCGATCGAAAGTGAAATCTACTTCAGGAACAAGAGCATCTTGGGGTCCCTAGGTCCCAAGTCCGAAGACGAATTCAACCGAATCGAGAAGTTCCTGGAGGAATCGAGGTCGGATTGGAACGAGAAGGAGTTCCGCGCTTCTCTCGAAGCATACTTCGACATGGTCCTTGCCCTGATGAGGGCGGCTTCGAAGCTTGACGACCTCAGATAGGAAGAGCCAGCCCGCTGTGTCGGGGCGCCCCTCACTGGCGAAGATAATCGTCGTGCTCGTGGTGGTGTTCGCCGCAGTTGTCGGTCTCGTCCTGGGCTACCTCGCCTTCGCCAACAACAGCTTCCCGACCCAGCAGATGCCCTTTGGGAACTATGCGTCGGTCGTTTCCTCGACCTTCAACGGGACAGAATACGCCTTCACGATACAATGGAACAATGCGTCGTACATGCCGCTCTATGCCCAGCTGACATCGCCCGCTACGGACGCGGCAAACACCCCTGTTTGCTGGACGGGGCTCTCTGCTGTGAGCGTGGGGCAGCGGATCTTCCTGCCCTTCACTATCAGCCCCGCGACAGCGACGCTTTCCAACGTGGATCTGTCGATCGCGGTGGGGAAGTCTCCCTCGTCTCCGTCCTTCAAGATAGTATACAACGTCCCTAACGTAGCCGCGACTAATTCTTCGATAATTCCATCTAACATCACTTGTGAAGAGACAGCTGGAGAGTGATCCCCTCGCCGTCGCGCTCATTCGGGCGAAGAGACGAAAGCAACACCCGGGGAGCGCCAGGCGCTGGCTTGGGCGCTAGCTGACTATCAACTCGCCGCTCTGCATCGCCCAGTGAACGGTGCACGGGATGTCGCAGTAAATCCTGTAGGTGCCCGGCTTGTTTGCAACGAAGGTGACATTGATGCTCTGCCCTGGAGCGATCACCTCCACTGGGCTCTCCAGATAGTACTGCACCTGGAATCCGTGCGCTTGCTTGTCGATGTTCCTCACCGTGAAGTTGACTAGTGTTCCCGTGGGGACTTGAACCACGGGGCAGGGCATTTGGGGTTGGCCGTTTGCTGCGCAGGGAGGGAGCGCGCTGTCGTTGAACCCGTCGATGCTCGCAATAATCAGGACATCTTGCGTCCGAACCTTGCTCCCTGCGCTTCCCTTGAATTGGGAGAGATAGACAACCGTCCCGATTGATATGGCGATTCCGGCTGCAATCAGAACCCCGATGAGGATCTTACTTCTTGGCGTCACGATGCATCGCCAAACTGGGGTGAATTTGTGAGCACTTGTATTTCAGGTTGAAGGAACGTAAGCATGGCCGGTGCAGCAACGTTCAAAGCCTTCTACCGCCGCCTCCGGCGCGGTTGCTACCATTCCTTCCCAGCTTCGTGGCAATCGTCGCAGCTCTCGTTTTCCCCACCATTGCGGGGCTCTTGGTGGTTTCCGCCGCCGCGAGGTTTGCCAAGGCGAAATACCTTGCTGCCTTCGCCTTGGGGCTGTACTTCTGGTTCTTCTCTGACACAATCGGTGACGCAGCCTACCTGGACGTGAATTCGGGCTTCGGTGGCGGCGTGGAGCAGGTTGCCCTGGTACTTCTTTTCATTGCTGCCATCATAATCATCTTTTCGCTGGACCGGACTGCCTTCCGTAGTGACTCGGCCGGAGCAAGCCTTGGTTTCGGCATTCCGCTTCTGGTCGCCCTTGCCGTTGGCTTCCATGGATTCGGAGAAGGCGCAGCTTTCATCGCTACCGCGGGTGCTACACCCGCGAGTGGGCTGTTGGATGCGTTCGGTGGCCTCTCAGCCGCGTCTGCCTTTATCATACACAAAGCCCTTGAGCCGATGATGGTCGGGGTGGCCTACTGGATCTACGCCAAGGAGCACGCCAAGAGCACCACCGCCCTAGCCAAGGACATCTTGTTGCTGGCGCTGGTCTTTGTCACTCCTGGCATCATAGGAGCGGCGACAGACTACTCGAGCCTCTACGACACTACCTACTTCTTCGCTTTCGGCCTCGGGACATCATTCTACGCGGCGGCCAGGCTCGCGAGGCCGCTGTTCTCCGAATCGGACGGTACCCCATGGGAATCCCTGAAGGTCGGTTTGGCAGTGATCGTTGGATTCCTGTGCCTATACTCTGCTGCGCTGCTGCACTCCTAGCAGAAAGAGTGCCTAGGTTCCGGTAATTGGCTGGATCGGCAGGGGCTCTCCGTGCTCCCCCGCTGCGCACCCGCACCCTTGGACGTGGCCGCCGCGCCTTAGAGTCCCTCTGTAGAGACCGTCTTCCAGCTTCCTGCCGGTCTTGGCCTCCCAAGCCTCGATGGGCATGCCGTACTTCTGCTGGATGCGGTCCCTGTACCATTCGGGGATGACGTTGAAGCTGCAGAAGGGTATGATTCTGAGGTCTGGTGTGAGGTAGTGGATGTCGCACCTCTGGAGCCTCTCCTCGTCTTGGTTGTACTTGTCCTGGAAGTGCATCATTCCGAGGAACATGCTCTTCAGGTGGAACTGCCCTACGGCCGCGTAGTCATGCTTGACCAGCGCGTCGGTCAGGAGCTTGGCGAAGCTGAGGCTCTTGGGCTGCTTCTCCTTGTTGACGAAGGACGAGATCTTGGTCAGAACCTTGGCCGCCACTATGTAGCGGTTGGTCCCTGAGTAGATCTCCTCGCTCTTCTCGTCTAGGTATTCAATCATCCCCGCGATGTCCACGAACTCCGGCAGAGGCACCAGCCTCTTCTTGTCCGGGTCGTTGAACACATAGGTGCCTGCGCCGCAGGCGAAGTGTATGGAGAGCTCGTACTGTTCCTTCTTGGTGAAGGCCTCGATGAAGCCGGTCACCGGCGAGCAGGACGGGACCGGGAACCACCCGTCCTTGGTTATCATTCCGTCCGTCTGCTCTTCGATTCTTTCGATGCAGTCTGGAATGGTGATCCTGTACTTGGCCCTCTCGGTCTTGGTCAGCCTTCCAGTGAGTGACACCGGCTGGAAGTTGACCGCGTGGACGGTGTCGATGTTCTTCTGGCCGAAGCGGATGATGCCCCCCAGCTCGTGGTCGTTGATGGACTTGATGACCGTCGGGACGAGGACGACCCCGACGCCTACCCTCCGGCAGGCATCGATTGCGTAGGGCGCCTCCCAGTGGTTCTTCGGGTTGGTCTTGGGGGTGACGCCATCGAAGCTCATGTAGAGGTTGGACACTCCGGCATCCTTCAGCCGCTTGGCAAGCCCTGGGTTCAGGGCCAGGTTGATGCCGTTTGTGTTGAGCTGGATGTGGTCGACACCCTCCTCCTTGAGTATCTTGATGATGGTCGGAAGGTCCTCCCTGATGGTCGGCTCGCCCCCTGTGATCTGGACCGAGTTGCCGGCGACCGGCCTCTCTGCCTTCAGAGAGCGGCCCATCTCGCGAATCTGGTTTAGGGTCGGCTCGTAGACGTAGGCGCCCTCCAGGCCCTTCTTCACGTAGAAGAAGCAGTACCAGCAGGTGAGGTCGCACCTGTTGGTCACGATTATGTTGGAAAGGCCGGTGTGCGAAAGGTGGTTCGAGCAGAGGCCGCAGTTCGCAGGGCAGGAGCAGACGTCCATCGGCACGTTGGCCGCGTGTGTCCCCTTCCCGTCCTTCCAGTAGCGTGAGAACTTGCTGTACATTTCATAGGAGCCGAAGTACAGCTCTTCGGTTTCTCCGTGCTCCGGGCAGGTCTTCGTCATCCAGACCTTGTTGTCCCTTTCGAAGACCAGAGCGGGGAGGATCCGGTTGCAGTCTGGGCATATGGACTGTGTCTGGCGGATGAAGTTCCCCTTGGAAACTTCTCTCTTCAGTTCTAGACTAACATCTGCGATTTGGGCCAACGTAGACTCACTAGGATGAGTCCCTGCGCGTTAGCGCATATAAGCATTTTAACTTTTCAGAGGGTGAAAGGTTAAGAATTCCTAGCTCTTGCCCGAGGGCGCTTGGCCCGGCTTGACGCCTTTGACGGCAATGAGCTTCCCCGATGGGGTCAGCACGAAGAGGGTCCCGCAGGCCTTGCACCTGCGGTAGATGTTGACTCCGTCGTCGGTCTTCTGTTCCCCCATGTACTCGAGGGATTCGTGCTTGCAGGCAGGCATGAATTCATCCCGCGTGCCGACCGGATTTTAGCTTTTAGGCGAGGAGAGGAGCCGGGAGAGTCAGCCCCATGAGCCTAGGCGAGAGAGCCTCGGCGTCGCTCGAAGGGCTGGGCCTAAACGGGAGCGAGGTGAAGGCGTACGTCGCCCTCCTCAGGGGAGGGAGCATGACCGCCAACGATGTCAGCAGGGAGGCGAGGATTCCGTACTCCAAGGTTTACGACGCGCTTGAATCCCTGCACAGGCGAGGATGGGTCGAGGTGCAGAAGAGCAGGCCCATCGTCTATACTGCCAAGCCGCCGGACGCGGCCCTCGAGGAGCTCAAGGCGAGGAGCGAGACCGAGAGGAAAGAGAGGGAGCAGGTCGCCCTCGAGGAGCTGATGGCGATCTACGTCAGCAGGGGAGAGCAGGAAAAGCCGGACATCTGGATCTTGCGCGGGACCAACGAGATCCTGTCGAGGGTCAAGAACCTGCTGTTGAACTGCAGGACTGAGCTGCTTATCGCGCTCCCGCCCCAGCTGGTCTCGTTCACGGACAGAATCGAGCCACTCATGGCTGCGCTGAAGGAGAAAGGGGTGAAGAGTCTGGTCCTCACGTCCCCCGAGCTCCCGCACGAGGCTGCGGAGCAGCTCGGCAGGTATGCGGAGATCAGGACCCGCAAGACGATGTACGGGGGAGGGCTGGTGTCAGACTCGAGAGAGGTGGTTCTCCTTCTCGCGGGAGGAGAGCAGGGCGGGCTCCCGCTGGCGATCTGGGCCTCGCACCACGGGCTGGCAAGCTTTGCCAAGGACTACTTTGAGTTCCTGTGGGACTCGCCGGAGACGACGAAGATATGAGGTCCGCCATCAAGGACCTCCGGGACGAGCAGGACGTCATACGGCGGCTCGGAGCAGATGCGGGACTCGCCCAGAGTGATGCCCGGCTGTACCTGAAGCTGCTCCGCCAGGGCCACATTCCAGTGTCTGACAAGAGCAGGGCCACGACTCTCTTGAACAGAGGGATGGCCATCGTTTCAGGCGACGGGAGGCGGATAATCCCAGTGCACCCTAGGCTGGGAATAGCGAACCACTACAGGACCTGGAGGGAAGCGATGGTCAGGGAGATCAATGAAAGGAGGATGAAAGTAGACAGGCTGATAATCGAGCTGATTCCGCTATATGAGGCCGCAACGGAGAAAAACACGAGGCCTGGGGGCGGGTAACTGGCCTTGGCTAGCGACGGGCACCAACATGAGATAGTATTCGTGGGCATGGTTAATGTTAATCGGGATAACTACCTCCAAGGAGTCGTCGACGTCTGGAGGTGTCGCGGCTGCAAGAAGCTCTTCTGCGACGACAAGAGGTACGGCGAGCCTCTGAAGGCGAGTGTGGGGTTCGAGACGATACCGGACGATGAAGAATGGGCGGTGCTGACCTGCACAACCATGAAGGACGTTTACATGAACAGCCTAGGGGCCAAGCCAGGCAAGAAGATCACCCACGCGTGCAGGGGCGGAGCAGTCCATGAGTTCATTGTGGGCGAGGACTATTCCCTGTCCCCGAAGGTTCCTGACCCAATCCACCGCCTGTATCTCGTCAAAGACAACATCAACAAGAATATCGAAGCCGGCTACTACAAGCTCACGATGAAGTAACTTGGCCAGATTCGGGACCGCAAGTTCCGTAGTGGGTGTCATAGCTGGTCTAGTATGCATAATCGAGCACGCCTACTCCTGCCATGGCCCACTTTGCCTCGAAAGCACAATTGCGCCGCCAGGGAACCAAGGTGTCCTTTTCGTCCTCCTTGCCATCATACTGACCTTGGCGTCGCTTGGAACCTATGTGGGGCCTCGGGTGCTGTTCTACGTCTGTGCGTTGGCGGGGGCTGGTATCGAGGCAACAGAGCTTCTCAACATCTCTTCCATCGTGATGGGGTGGCTTGCCATAACGCTCGTGATAGTGACCGCTAGCGTGATCCTCAGCATCCTTGCGGCTGTGCAGAAATCAGGGGTCTCGGAGCAGTCTCACCCAATGAATCTGCCAGTATTTGGCTAGACCTGGAAGTTTGAGAACCTCTTCGAAGCCAATATCGCTGTGACATTCTTCCTGAGGGGAGCGACCACAAACCCTCCGTAGGCGGGGCTTGGGAAGTCCAGCTGTCGCGATGACCTTTCAAGGACGCTCAGTGCCACCTCCTCTTCGCCCTTCTGATGATGGACGAACGCGGCGCAGACGAGGATTACTCCCTGGAGGAACCTCTTTTCGTCCCCTTGCTTCTGCCTCCAGAGCCCCTCAAGGACCTCGTGGCACTCCCAGTACCGCTCCTCGTTGAATAGCTCGCGCGCTTCTGAGAGGAGTTCTTCGTCTGTCTTGTGAGCAGGAGCCGTGTTTAGGTTGCGGATGAACTCGAGCTCGGCCAAGGGATCCATCAGGGACAGGAACATGTCGAGGTCGGCCTTCGTCGGCGAGAACAGGTCTATCTCGAGTGCACCATATGATGTCCACTTGGGGTTCCGCGCTTGTACGCCGACCGAGCGGGCGAGGGACCTGACCGAGGCCAGCAGTGCGGTTCTTTCGACGTACGGAGCCACGAACCTAGCCAGGAAGCGCAAGCTGCGGGACGGTTCCTGTGGAACGCTTTAATCTTCAGCGTGGGTCCGTTCGTTCGTGGGTGATGACCGAATTAGCATGTCGGAAGCACCAGATGTCGACGATTTTGAGTTGGAGAACCCACGTCTGTTTCGGAGAGCAGGGCTGGAGAAATCAGGAATTACTTTATAACCTTAGGAGGCCGCGCGTGAAAAAGGCGACTTCGAGTGGTAGAGCTCGACCTGACCTGCAATCTTGAGGGGTTCAGAAGGTTCCTCATCAACAGCACCTGCCGGAGCTTCATCCCCGAATCGTACCTGAGAGATCCGGAAGTGTTCCCGGAGAAGCAGGGGGACCAGGGGTCGATCTACGTCGAAGCAGTGGACAAGGTCGACCTCAAGAAGATTCGAGACATCACTTTCATCAACGCAAGAGACGTTCTTGGCATAATTTACACCTCCAAGAGCGGGAACACCAAGCTGAAGTGGCGTGAGCTGAGAGGGAGGGTCGGGCGGATGTCCGGCACCGCCTCGTCAAACTCACTGGTCAACCTCTCAATGGCGAGGATAATCTCGCCGGACGACGTAGAGGCGATAATGGCGAACCAGCCCGCTGCCCAAGAGGAGGCCGTGACGGAGGGTCAGCGAGAACAGGCAGAGCAGCCGCAGGTGGACACCTCTCAAGAAGGGACGGTCGTCAGCGAGTAGGCAAGCCGAGATAGTTTTCGGTTAGTTTATACCCGTGCAAATGCGTGATTCAATCAATGGGAAAGGTCAAAGTCAGCAGGATAAGCGGCGTCACTGACCCCCTCACAGGGCTCCCCGCGAAACAGATCGAGCTTGTTGAGGTTAGGGACGCGAGGAGGCCTGATATGTTCCCATCGAGCGACGAGGGCAGGGTGGTGCAGGGCATGGTGTCTCAGCTGCAGTCCATGGGATTGATGCCGCAGATGCGTGAGTTCGGGTTCTCGAAGATTCTGATGACACTTACTGAATCGGAATACGACATGCTCGGAATAAGACTCGACGTCAATGAAGTGTATGATTTGGACATCCGCAACGGCTCGATTACTCTCAAGAAAGTAACTGAAGGAACCTAGGTCCAAGGGCTCGCAGGAGGTATGCTGCCTCTGAAACCTGGATGGTGCGGCCTCCGGGATTCGGACCCGGGCGAGTGGCTTGGGAAGCCACTATCCTAACCACTGGATCAAGGCCGCTCCGCCAGACCCCGTCGCTGGAAATACTATAAACAGAACCGTTTCCCGCCTTCGGTAGGTTTGAGCGGGCGGCTACTCGGCGACCTCGCGCCTAGACTCCGAAGGCTGGACCAGGGGGGGTATGAGAGAGGCTACAGGTCCGGAGCAGGGATGAGAAAGACTGCGCTGCACCAGCTAGTCGGGGACCTGCTGGATTCGCTAGACGTGTCGTACAAGGAGAACTCGAAAGTCCCTGTTGAAGGGAGCCTGACTGCCGACTTCGTTGTGAATGGCACCTTCGTTTTCGTGAACCGGGATCTCGGGGCGGCGCAGGAGAGGGCCCTCGCCGCGAAGAAGCTCAAGGTCCTCATGATCCGGCAGGATTCCCTGCGCAGCGACCGGGAGGACCATGGCATCCGGGTCTTGGGAATCGGAGGGGAGGGGAGACTGCAGACCATCTTCCTCGACGACCCGTCCTTCAACTTCGACTACGCGCACATTCTCCCAAAGACTGAGAAGTGCTCCGTGATGCACGGCCACACTTCGAGCGTACTAGTCGAGGTGATCGGGCATCCCATCGACGGGATGGTCGTGGACTTCGGGGTGGCCAAGCCGATAGTGAGAGAGGCGGTGAGAGAACTCGACCACAAGCTCTTCATCAACGAGAAGTACGTCACCCAGATGGATTCGAAGAGCGTGACCCTGAAGTTCGACACAGTCCACGGAGAATTTGCAATCAAGGCCCCAAAAGGGACGACTGTCATGCTTCAAGGAGAGGCGACAGTCGAGAACCTTGCGAAGGAGGTGCTGGAGAGAATTGCACCCGGAATGCCCAAGAACGTAACGGCGGTAGGGGTATACGTCTACGAGGGGCTAAACAAGGGAAGCCACCTTCTGGCCAAGCTCCATCAGGACGGGGCGGAAATCAGACGAAAGAAGCGATAGTGCTTCTTTCCGGCGGAATTGATTCGGCGACAGCGCTGTACCTCACCCTGAAAGCCAAGCCGGCCAGGGCCCTGTCCTTCGCGTTCAATGGGATCGCGAAGAGTGAGCTCGGAGCGGCTCGAAGCATAGCTGCCCGTGCCGGAGTTGTCGAGCATAGGATAATCCGCCTCCCGGACCTGAGGGAAGCCGGAGACATCCCAGGCTTCAGGCTCCGCGGACGCCCCCCAAGCTACATTCCATTGAGGAACAGCATTTTCTACTCGTTCGCGGCTTCCTACGCCGAAGAGGTTGAAGCCGACTCCATCGTGGGGGGACACAACAGGGATGATGAGAAGGTGTTCGCCGACGTCGGTCCACGGTTCTTTGCCACACTTCAGAGCTCGCTGAGGACCGCCTCCCCTGTGCTAGGGAAGAACAGGTTGAGCATCGTCCGGCCCCTCAGCCGTCTGACCAAGCCTGAAGTGATCAGACTAGCCTCGTCGCTGGGGGTGCCTCTGGAGCTGACCTGGAGCTGCCACAGGGACACGAAGGAGCACTGCTGGGAGTGCGATGGGTGCCTCTCAAGGAGGAGGGCTTTCAGGGCCGCTGGGGTCCCCGACCCGTTGAGTGGCAATCTGTAGAAAATTACTTAAGCAATCGAAAAATCGAATCTACTGTCCTTGGCGAGGCCCAATCGCGAAGAAGCTGATACCATAGGCTTCATAGATGCGACTGCGGACGTGCAGTCAGAAACCGCCCGGCTGCCCATAGACGCAGGAATAGCGAAGCTCAGGGTGCTTGGGAGCGCCGGGGGCATAAGGATGCCCGTGGAGCTGACGATTCAGACCTCGACCGGCCTCCACAGGGGGGTCCACATGAGCCGGCTGGTGAAGGCGGCCTCGAGCCATAGGGCGAGAGGGGTGGAAGAGTGGCTAAGGTGGATCTGCCGTGAGGTGAACAAGACCCAGCCGGGGTCTAGTGTTACAGCGAACTTCGAACTCCCCTACGAAGACCAGTTCGCGAAAATCACCATGAGGGCCACCCAGAGGGGCGCGGTGACGTACATGTTCACGGTGGACGGGATGACGGCCTGTCCATGTTCGAAGAAGATGATAGGAGTCGGACACATGCAGCGGGCGGAGCTTACCGTGATTCTGAAGAGCGAGAAGCCGCTGGACTCGATGGCCATGGTCAATAGGATTGGCGAGTGCTTCTCGGCCATGCCGAAGGAGCACATGAAGCGCCTTGAGGAGGCGAAGAAGATTCTCGAGGCCCAGGCTAACCCGAAGTTCGCCGAGGATCTGGTGAGGGACTGCGTGAGCAGATTCCCCAATGCCCTCTTCGTGAGTGGAAGGTGCTTCGAGTCCATACATGCGCACGACGCCATAGCGACCTGGTCTGCGAAGCCTGGCTGGATGCCGGTCCTGTAGATTCGGCTGCCGGTCAGCTTTAAATCGAGAACCGCAAGTCGCCGACCAGCTTGAGCGAGCTCCGCATTGGCACCTCCGGATGGTCCTACAACGAGTGGGCGGGGGTCTTCTATCCGAGCTCCAGCACCAACAAGCTGTCATTCTATTCCAAAGTCTTCGAGACGGTGGAGGTGGACTCCTCGTTCTACGGCTATCCTTCCAAAGGGATAGTCCAGGGCTGGGCGCGGTATACGCACGAGAACTTTGTGTTCTCAGTCAAGCTCCCGCAGTTAATCACCCACGAGAAGAAGCTGGACCTCGACAGAGGCGTGGAAGCAGACCTCATTCGATTCCTAAGCCTCCTCAAGCCACTGATTGCAACCGGAAAGCTCGGGCCTGTACTGGTGCAGCTACCGCCCAGCTTCGCCTTTCAGTCCGACTTCGAGAACTTCAGTCGATTCATCAGCAGGATCCCCGAAGACGTCAAGTTTGCTGTGGAATTCCGCCACCCATCCTGGCTCCGCGACGAAGTGTGGACTCTGCTCCGAGAGAGGAATGTGGCCAACACGATAGTGGACGAGCCGCTCCTGCCCCCGGACACCGTCGTTACCGCCGACTTCGCCTTCATCAGGTGGCACGGACGCGGGAACAGGCCCTGGTACAACTACAGATACAGCGACAAGGAGCTGGAGGGATGGGTGCCGAAGGTCAAGGAGGTCGCTTCGAGAGTGAAGAAAACGTACGGCTACTTCAACAACCACTTCAGGGGGTTTGCCGTGGAGAACTCCCTCAAGATGATGGAGATGCTGGGGAGATCGAACCCGCAGCAGCAGGAGACGAGGGAAAGGGCGACGAAGTTCCTGAAAACGGGAAGGACATCTGATGGCGAAGGGAGCATCCTGGAGTTTGTGGATAAGAGGTCGGGCTAGTTGAAGGCGAAGATGCTGCTGGACGGGGGAGTGCCGAAGGTTCCTCCTGAACAGTTGAAGAGAGTCATCCAGCAAGCGGGAATCGAGGTCGGGGACACAAGGGCCGACTTTGGCGTCGTTGTCGGCGGGGACGGTAGGTTCAGCTGGTATGGCCGGACTGAGGAGATTCCGCTACTGTTTGTTGGGGTCAGGAAGAAGGGCGCGGGTGGGTCGAAGGCGCACCTGGCTCAGACCACTTTCGACAAGCTCCCTGAGGCCCTCAAGAGGGTCAGGGACCGCGACTATTCGATCGAGAGGCACAAGAGGCTCGATGTGCTGAAGAATGGAGCCAGCATTGGGGAGATCTTCACCGATGTCTATCTTCAGCGTGGGAGCGAAGGAGGGTGCATCAGATACAGGGTCAGGATTACCGGAAAAGGTGTAGGAATCGAAGAAGCAGCGATCGCCGACGGCCTGGTGATTGCAACACAGGCGGGTGCGACGGGATACTATTCTTACCCGGAGAGAATCAAAGGGAGTTGGATGGACCCCGACGCCTTCGCAAAGATAGGAAGAGGGAAAGTGGGAATCTGTCACATCAATCCGACTTTCACCGAACGCGACGGTATCGACAGACACCCTCTCAGATACGAAGTCCCATGGGGTTCTCGAATAGAATTCTTCCTCTTCCGACAAGCAGACGCCCGGCTGTATGGGACCACGGATGCCCCTGCTGGGGTCAAAGTGTCCTTGGGGGACGTGATAGCCGTCGTGCCTGGCAAGAGAACCACCAATGTGTTGGTTTTCAACGGCTGAAAGGATCTATGTCAGACCGGTGGCTCTACGCCCGTGACTATGTAGTCCACAGACTCCGCGATGTAGGTCGCGTGGTCTGCAATCCGTTCCAGGTACCTGAGTATGAGGGCTGCGGAGAGTGAGCATTTCAGATTCCCCTTGGAACTCATCACCTTGCGCAGGTTGTTCCTGTAGTTCTCATCGACGGTGTCATCCATCTCCGGAATCTGGCGTGCGAGAGTGACATCCCGCCTGGCGAAGGCGTCCGCGCTCATCCGGATCATGTCCTTGGTCACTCTGGCCGTCTCGATGACCGGCGAACGGTCGCACTTCCCCAGATCCCCGAAGATTTCAAGGACCTGCATGATGTCGAGGGCGTAGCGGCCGTACCTGAAGAACCCGTAGGAGATCTCCATGCACGCCTTGATGTACCTGAGATCCGTGGCTACCGGCTGGTACCGCGCAATGACTTCCATGGCCAGGTCGCTCACCTGCCTGTGGAGTATCTGCAGCCTCTCCGCCATCTTCCGCACTTCATTCCCCTTCACGCCGTGAACGTACGCTTCGAGTGCCGCATTCACCGCAGACTGCGAGAGTGAAGCCATGTCGAGAAGAAGGGAGTTCAGCTGGTCGAGCCCCATGTCCATTAGTCTAGGCATGCTCTCTACCCGAACTTCCCCGTGATGTACCGCTCAGTGAGTTCCTCCTTTGGATTCTCGAAGAGGGTTGCGGTTTCGTCGAACTCTATGAGCTTGCCGAGGTAGAAAAAGGCGGTGTAGTCCGCGACTCTGGACGCTTGCTGCAGGTTGTGCGTGACGATGACAATCGTGTAGTCCCGCTTTAGCTGAGATACCAACTCCTCTATTTTGGCAGTCGCAGTGGGGTCAAGGGCAGAGCACGGCTCGTCCATGAGGAGCACCTCGGGTTCGACAGCAAGGGCCCTTGCTATGCAGAGCCTCTGCTGCTGGCCTCCGGACAGACTCGCACCCGAGTCAGTGAGCTTGTCCTTCACTTCGTCCCAAAGGTAAGCGCCGCGGAGGCTATGCTCAGCCGCGTGGTCCAGTTTCTTTTTGTCCTTCTCACCGTTCAGGGTGAGGCCCGCAACAACGTTGTGGTAAATCGACATGGTGGGGAAGGGATTGGGCTTCTGGAAGACCATCCCAATCCTTCGACGCACGGCCACGGGGTCTGCGCTCCTGTCATAGATGTCCTCTCCGTCAAGTAGAGCCTGCCCCTCGACCGTCGCGCCGGGGGTCAGCTCGTGGAGCCGGTTCAAGCACCTCACGAAGGTCGTCTTCCCACACCCCGATGGCCCCATGACGGCGGTGACCCTGTTGGGGGGAATCCTGAGGTCGACGCCCTTGAGCACCCAGGTGGACCCGAAACCAGCCTTCAGTCCTATCGTCTCGAACTTGGGCTGGACCCCTCTAAGTGACTTCGGCTCCGTCACTTCAGCCTCCTCCTTTCTTTGCTCAAGGCCTTCTTGTGTCTCCACGCATGCTCACCTAGATTTCAGCCCTGACCCCCGCGAACTTACGCCCAATAAAGAGCTTGACGGAGAGGTTCAATACCAGCATAAACAGCACAAGAGCCAGAGCCGCCCCCCAGGCAGTAGTTACCCAGTTGGAGTAGTCGCCCCCGGTGCCGAAGTTGTAGATTATGTAGGGAATCGAAGCAGTCGGTTGGAAAAGTCCCGAAGGGGGGAAACCGAGGTAACCGGCTGTTACCACGAGAGGAGCCGTCTCCCCGGCGGCTCGGGCGACTGCAAGGAGGATTCCCGTTACCAAGCCTGATCTGCCCGTGCTGATGACGATGCTGAATATCGTCTTCCACCTCGGGATGCCCAAGGCCATCGAGGCCTCGCGCAAGGTAGTGGGCACGAGCTTCAGTGACACTTCCGTGGTCCTCGCCACAATCGGGAGCATTATGATCGCCAGCGAAGCGGCCCCTGCCACCGCAGAGAACGTTCTTGTCGTCTGCACGATGAGGACGAAGATGAACAAGCCAATGGTGATGGTGGGGAACTCGGCCAACACGTCGTTAGTGAAACTCGAGAGGAATGAAAGCCTGGACTCGGGCCACTCGGAGAAGTATATCCCTGCGCCGACCCCCACGGGAACGGCAATCAGCGCCGCCAGCCCAACCATCAGAAACGACCCCTCGATCCCATTCAGGATGCCCCCGAAGCACATGGCGCTTCCGCTGGAAATCTCACTAGCGGAGCAAGGGGACGGGGGGTTGTGAGTGAAGAAGTTCAAGGATATCGCAGGCAGGCCTTGCGTCACCACGTCCCACAGGACCAAGAAGAGTGGGATGACGGCCACCACTACGGCAAGAATGATCAACCCCTTCATTATCCGGTCGAACGCCTGGCGCCAACTCTGACGTCTGCCTTTTTGGCCGATGGATGTCAACCGCGATGCCGCCTCATACCCTGAACCTCGTTGATCGGGTCATCCTCCAGACCAGCGCTCTTGCGAAGAAGTTTATCACCAGGGCGAGCATGAATAAGACTAGTCCTACTTCCACCAAGGCGGCGTCGGAGAGCGGGTCCGTCGTAGTCCCGAATTGGTTTACGATGAGAGAAGTCAAAGTGTATCCCGGTGATATGAGGGAAGTCGGAATGGCGGTCGCGTTCCCTACAACGAAGGTGACCGCCATGGTCTCGCCTACAGCCCTTCCCAAGCCGAGAATTGTGGCTCCGAATATGCCTGACCTGGCGTACGGGAGGACGGCCTTCCGTATTACTTCCCAGTCGGTCGCACCAAGCGAATACATCGCCTCTCGCTGGCTGTTGGGCACCGCATTCAGTACGTCTCTCGAGACAGCAGAAATTGTCGGGATTATCATGATGGTCAGGACGACTCCCGCGGTGAGTAGGTCCAAGCCGAAGGGGGCCGCGTTGAATAGCTGTGTGAAGCCGAGATAGGTCTTGAGGGTCGGTTCGACATACTCCCTCATGAACGGGACCAGGACTATCAGCCCCCATAGTCCGTAGATTACGCTCGGCACCGCTGCCAAGAGCTCGACGAGAGAGCCCAATACAGTCGCGCCTGCCCTGAACCCCCTTCTCTCGGAGAGGAAAATGGCCACGCCGAGGCCGATAGGTAGACCAAGGAGGAGCGCCAGCGCCGAGGTTACTATTGTACCAAGAAGGAACGGAAAGATGTTGAAGATGTCAAAAGCAGGATTCCATGTCGACCCGGTGATGAATCCAAGACCAAAGGTCTTGATGCTTAGCCACGAGCCGTTGGTTAGTTCGATGCCCAGACCCACGAGGATTGCGACTACTCCGATGGCAGCCGCGCCTACCGCCGCCTTCAGTACGAGATCGCCCTTTGAGCTTGAGCCGCGTTTTCCCTTCGGAGAAGCCGTCAATGGCGCTCCCCTGAGGTTAGCACTTCATCACCCATAAAAGAGGAGCAGGGTCCTTGCTTCGAGCTAGGACCCTAGAGGACAGGAGTACCGTTGTAGGTGATGCTAGCGAGTAGTTGGTTGTCGAGGGTGACGGCCGACGATGGGAGGGGTGGGTACCCCAGAGTAGCCCCTGACGAGTATGAGCTTGTGCCCTGACCGTTGTTCACAATCCACGACAGGAAGCTGAGAGCGGCGACCGCCTGCGCCTGAGAGGTCGATGCATATGATGCACTGAGGTCCTGGTAGACCAGAGCGTAGGTGAATGTCGAGACAGGATAGATGTACTTGTCAGAGGTGTCGTTGAAGGTCGCTTGGATCACAGAGAAGGCTGTCCACTGCGCGTCAGTAGAGGGGAGGCCATTCTTCACGCCTGCCGATAGTGCTTGCGATATGTTCGTGAGGTTTGCCACGATGAAGTTGCCGTAGTGGTTCTGGACCGCTCCGTAATTGATCTGATTGGGGTTGGCGATTTCGTAGGCAATCTCCAGAGGTCCGATCGAGTATGGGGTGGTAGCTATGCAGTCCGCCACACCGGCGTTGTGAAGGCATCCGATCCCAACGGGCCACGCCAGGGTTTGAGTGGAGTAACCCACCTTCGCCTTCCAGGTAGAGTTCGAGTCTGAAAGGAACTGGGTGAACCCGTACATGGTTCCGCTGCCGTCTGACCTGTGGTAGACCTGGATCGCGTGTGATGGCAGCTGCGCTGCGACGCTCGCAGACTGCAGGTGTGCGATGCGAGGGTCGTTCCACATGGTGATGCTTCCGTAGAAGATCTCCGCGAGCAAATTGCCCGTGAAGTTCAGGTGCGCGGTTATGCCTGGGAGATTGTAGGCAGGTATGATGCCGCTGTCAGATATGGGTATTGTCAGGAGGGTCGACCCAGAGGGGAGGGCAGAATATTGCGCCGAACTCAGTGGTGCGTCGCTTTCCCCGATGGTATACAGCCCAGTGGTGATGCCTGATATGCCCTTTCCACTTCCGACCGCAGAGTAGCTGACCTGGATGTTCGGCTGCACGTAGCTGTACGTGTTGATCCACGCCTGCATCAATGGATATACCAGGGTGCCCCCGCCGGCGTTCACCGTCGCGGTCGCGAGATACGAGGAGCTCGCGGTCGTTGTTGATACTACGACGCTTGTCTTTGTCTGAGTCTGAGTGTTGGTGCTGACGATTGTGTTGGTGCTGACCACTGTGTTGGTGGTCACGACTGTGTTGGTCGTTGTGTTATTCTGCGTGATTGTTGTGGTTCCACCGCTCCCGTTCATGGCGATGTAAGCACCCGCAGCCACGACAACCACGATCAGAACGACCACTAGACCGATTGTAGTTCCGCTAATGCCAGTCTTGTTGACGTTCATCTTCGGGCTCCGTCGTACCCAGAGGTAATTTATTGGTAGCCGACAGCTTCTCTATTGTCGCCCATATACTATTGTGGCTGGAGCACTCCCTAATGGTTTCGGATGACCAGAGCGGTCAGTTTGTTCGGGAGTTGGTCGATGTGGACGCCCTATTGTTTCTAAAGGGGCGGGAATTGAGTAAGTACCCCTGCCCCCCGGAGTTCATCCGTTGTCGGGCCTAGTCGATAATGTGGCAAGGAAAAATATATAGAGGGTATGGCGCAAGGGACGTGTCGTGGCGGTCGAAAGTAGGCGCCCCGACTTCAGGAAGGTGCAGGTCACAGGCGGCAACAGTTTCGTCGTCTCCCTCCCGAAGACCTGGGTGAACGACGTTGGACTGCATGCAAAGGACCCCGTGGCGGTTCTGGTGCAACCTGACTCCTCCCTTCTGATCGTTCCTCGGCGTGACATCCGTGCCGCGTCGAGATCGGAGGCTACCCTGGAGGCATCGCAGGGCCTCGACAAGGACTTTCTTCTCAGACACTTCATCTCCTACTACCTCGCAGGTTACGACACAATCAGAATCACCATTGGACGGGCAGACTCGGGTCTGAGGGGGTTCATCCGTGAGGGGATCAGGAGGAAGCTCGTGGGGGTCGAAATCATAGAGGAGACCTTGAGCGGGATACTGACGCAGTGCCTCTCGGGATACGTCGACCTGCCGCTGAAGAAGGCGCTCGAGCGGATGGCAATCATAGCCGGGGGGATGCTTTCTGACTCCGTGCTGGTCCTGCAGGGCGGAAACAAGGACTTGGCCAGCGAAGTCATCGAGCGCGACGACGAAGTGGACAGGTTCTACCACTTCCTGCTTCGGCAGCTGAACATTGCTGTGAGAGACAGGTCTGTCATCCAGGAGATTGGGCTTACGTCAACAAGGGACTGCCTCGGGTACAGGCTGGTTGTCAAGAGCGTAGAGAGGGTGGCCGACCATGCCGCAGGGATCGCGTCCCAGGCGGAAACGCTGCAGGTGCTTTCAGAGGCTTCCATCAAGAAGATTACGGAGATGGCGACTATGTCGAAGAAGGTCTTCGACAGCTCAATCACGGCGCTCCTGAGGTTGGACGGCAGGATGGCAGAAGAGGCGATAGGAAGGACGAAGGAGGTGGTTCAGATGGAAGGGAAGCTCACCAGCGAAGTCCTCACCCCAAAGATGACCGGAACGCAGGTCGCCTCAATCAAGCTCATGCTCGAAAGCATCCGGAGAGCGGCCGAATACGGCTCGGATATAGCCGAAGTTGCAATCGACCTTACCGTAGCAGAACCCACGTCTGTCTGATTACGTAGGACTAGCACTAGGCTGCCTAGTGAAGTTCAGGCAGCTCGCAGGTCTGCTCCAAAATGCTGACAAGGACTGACTCGCCCTTGTCGGTCAGCTCCACCTTCTCTTCGACGCGCTCCCCGTCCAGTGTTGAGACGACGTCCACGAGATACTCCCGCTGGAGCCATCCTAGGAGGTTTCCGAAGGCGAATGGGCTCAGCTTGATCCTCGTCCGTAGCGCCTCCACGTCCATCCGCTTTGTCCCGACCAGTGCCAACAAAGCTACCAGGCTCTGGCCCGACAAAATGTCCCATGGACCTGCGGTCACGGGACCGACTGTGCTTGTTTCTTGCATCATTCGGTTTCGTCTGGCCCGGACTCGCTAAAACGGTTCCCGAATGAAGCTCTAGGCCCCTACAGAAAATATAGAGATTTGAGGCACCTATTGGGGAGACCCCCCGAACGGGAGGCATGAGGGACGCATGGAGGCCGACTTCCAAAGGTCTAAGAACACAGCTGGGAATCGCCCGACGAAGCGTCGTCTGGAGTAGTGGATGGTGTTGCAGTTTCTCATAGCCGGCGGAGGCACGGTCGGGTCCCGCATGGCAGTCTTCCTATCTCATCGCGGCGAGAAAGTGACCCTGATAGACTCCGACGCCGATCGGTGCGAGTGGGTCTCCAAGCACAGCGACGCAGTCGTCTACCGAGGGAATGCTCTCGACCCGGCCATCCTCTCTCAAGCGGAGGTATCTAGGGCGGACTGTCTCATCGTCGCCCTGGCGAACGACCAAATTGGGAGGGAGCTGGTGAGACTTGCGAAGTCCCAGTTCGCCGTTCCAAAGGTCATTGCCGTGGCAAAAGACTCTCAGGGCAAGGAAAGGATGCAGAAGCTCGGCGCCGAGTTCGCCATATGCAGTGAGGACGCGGTGCTCGACGAAATTAAGGAGCTGCTTCAGGCGAAGAGCCGCAGAACCCTGTTCTCCGAGCGGGAGGGGCGATACCGGATTGAGCAGGTGACGGTGAGGGCCACTTCAGCCATGCTCGGGAAGGATGCCTCGAACCTCGGGAACGCGCTGGCGCAGGTCGCAGGCGTCGTGAAGGGAGGGAACCTGCTCTTCCCCAAGGCCAAGATGGTGCTACAGCTTGGCGACGAGGTCATAGTGATAGGAAAGGAGTCTGCGGTCGACAGGGTGTGTTCCCAGATAGAGGAGTAGATCCAGATTTTGTTTGACGTGTCTCCGTGGCTCGACGCGCTGATCAGGCTCTTTCTGGTGGCGGTGATCCTCACAGCAACCTGGCTCATCAACCAAGTCTTTGGAAGAATCGTGATAGGGGCCATTTCGAAGAGGAACCGCAACGTCGCCTACGAGGTGAGCAGCGTGGGAGGCATAGTGATCTGGATGGCAGGGGTCCTGCTGACCCTTCCCGTCCTGGGAGCCTCGGACACGGTCGTTTCAGTGGTGATTCTCCTCGCCGGAGCGTTCCTGATCCTTGCCACGCGGGACTTCGCTGGAAATTGGTTCGCCGGCCAGACGATCAAGAAGATCATCCCATTTCGGGTCGGGGACTGGATACGGACTTCGGGCGTATACGGCAGGGTCGCCAAGATTGACGACCTGTATACGACGCTTGTGACTCCTGAGAACGAGACAGTCGTGATGCCTAACAGCAAGCTCACATCCGATTTCATCGTAGACAGGAGCGCCAACGGTTCGATCAAGGTGCCGGTGGAGTTCGAAGTCCCCTCGACGGTCGAATCAGGCGTCATGTCGCTCGCGGTCGGGAGCATCTTGCAGGAGCTGTCTTCGAAGTTCTCGGAGGTCGGGGACAACGAGCAGCCTGAGATCCACCTGCTCTCTCAGACGCGGGAGGCGGTCCGAGCGAGGGCGGTCCTCAGGATTGCAAACCCAGCCAGGGAGGAAGAGGCGAAGTCGGAATTCCGGAAGAGACTGTCGATGCTGCGATGGCCGGAAGGCACGAAGCCCTAGCTCGGCCGCTGGGCACCGCCGGGAAATTCAATCGCGTGATTGGCTGCTCCTCTTCGCCGCTGCACTCGTGAGTACAGGTAGAACAGCAAGAGCCCAAGGACAATCCAGGCCGTACCGACCTCCCTCCCCACAGGGTGGAGGATCACCACCAGAAGCCAGATGGTGAGGTCAGCCACGAAGCAACCAAGGGCGAATACTGGGACCTCGTACTGAACTGCCTCGCCTGCTATCCTCCTCCTGATCTTGAGGCTCCACGGGGTCGAGAAAGGGCGGACCAGGTTCTTCTCCCGGTTCCTCAGAACGATCAGACTGAGCCCCACGATCATGTAGGCTATCAGCGCCCCGAAGTTGTACATCTCCGCGAGCACGTCGAGTTGGGCCGAGAAGGCGACCACAATTCCGATGGCAACAGATGAGAACGCGACTATGGCGACATAGGGGGTCCTGTATCGATGGTGGACCTTGCCGAAGACCGTGGGGATGGCGCCGCCCTCGCTCATGGCGTAGACGATCCTCGAGATCCCGACGACACCGGCGTTGGCCGCGACCAACAGCACGGAGATCCCGAGGACTGCCGTCAGCCCTCCCAGAATCCAGCCGTAGGGGAGCCGGGACGCGATGAAAGAGACCGGGTAGTTGATGGCTGTAGGGTTGCTCTGGATCGCCTGGTAGGGGACGACTCCGAGCGCCAAGGTCGAGTAGGCCAGAGTGGCGATGACCACAGCGGTGCTGATTAGGAACACAGCCCGGGGGATGTTGGTCCCGGCGTTGCGGGTCTCCCCGGCGCTCTGGGAAACCACCTCGATGCCGAGGTAGGAGGACATGGCGATTGTGACGGCATAGAGGAAGTTCGGGTAGCTCGGGGCGGTGCCGAACTGGGCTGCCTGGTTCAGAGCGGGGTGATAGGAGAAAGCGAAGCCGATCGTGAGCACGATTGCCTCGCCTACAAGGTCGAAGAGCACCAGGAGGTATGAGAAGCGTGCGGACCCTGCAATCCCGAAGATGTTGAGGAAGAGGAGCCCCACTATCACCGCCACGGTGATGGCCGTCGCCACTTGGCTTGCAAAAGGGAAGAAGTACCCCACATACCCTACGGCGGCCACCGTGGATATCGCGGTCGTAACGAGGTAGTCCAGGAGCAGCGCCCAGGCCGCCAGGAAAGCGACGTTCCGGCCGAAGGCCCTGTCGGCGAAGGTGAACGCCCCGCCGGCCTGGTGGTATGAGCTAGAGAGCTCTGCATAGCAGAGCGCAGTTAGGACGTAGGCGATGGTGGCGAACAGGTACGCGTATGTAGCTGCAGCGTTGGCATAGACCAGGACCAGGCCAAGGGTGAAGTAGATCCCCTCTGAAACGTCCCCGTAGGCAAAGGCGAAGTTGCCGAGAATTCCGATGTCGCGCCTGAGCGAGTTTCTAGCCCTTCGGGCCACTAGCTAGTCTCCCTCGCCGGATGGAGGAGGGGCGAGGCGCTGATTCCCCTTGTTTTCTCTCTGGATTTCGCACTCGAATGCCGGAAGGGCAATGGCCCGGCGTGGCCGTGATTCTACTTAAGCCTCAACGGGCTAATAGCGGTAGGTGGAGGTCGAACGGGGCGTCCGTGGGCCGGAAGGTATGCAATTAGAAGATTGAGCGAATCTTATCCTTGGTGCCCTCACTCGACAACATATGAAAGGCGGCAAACGAAATCCCTCGGCGATGAGCCGAAATCAGATCTCTGCTGGGTTCAGTCTTTCATAGAACTGAAGTCTCACACCGGGAAACGCTTCCGAAAGATGGTGCACAAAATCCGAGTACACCGCTTTTTTCCCGGCCTCAATCTGGTCGTACGCTACCTTTCTCCTTTCAGGGTCAGTATCGAGGGCGTTCATGCGAGCGCGGTAGTCGGCGAAAGACTCGCCTTTTCTTGGTCCCAGCTCGTTGGACATCGCATTTACCTCCAATTCGACGGGAGGCTGTGATGGCCTGTGCTTCCTCCTGTAAGAGAAGTCCGTCATAAGAGAAAACCTTTCATTCCTTCCATGAGAAGTAATCTCGATGGTCCGGACAGTCTCGCCATCCTTGTCGATGACGTCCGAGCATGCTTCGACCGCATCTTTGAGGTCCATCTTCGCCTGAGTTTGCCCCAGAGGAATAGCGTTCTGATTGACGTCTATCTGCGTAGGGCCGTCCAGCCCGACTGACCTAAGAAACTTCTCGGCGCCACCGAGAAAGGCGGAAGGCGAAAGGGTCTCTACGTGCACATGAATGGAATCCTCCACCTTCTCGTACCATCGCTCGTCTTTGCCCACCGACTCGATTAGCCTGACATCCTCTCCCTGCAGAAGCTCATCTTCCTTTCCTTTCATTGCTGCTGTCATGCCGATAACAAAGCCAAGCGCCGCGCCACCACCGCTCCCACTGTTCCCCGCTTGTTGTGCCACCCAGAAAGACATTGGCAGGACATCATTCCATGTCTGACCAGTCGTGCTGTGAGCAGACTCGTCGTGAGACATGGCCTTGAATCGTGCTCCCCGCTTTTAGATTTATGTCAACAGTTAACCTCGAGACTTCGATCTCTCACAATGCTAATACTGGCAGACGGAGTCCGAGCAGGATTAGCTTGGAAAGCTGATTCCCATCTGTTCCTTGACAATGGCCAGGGCCCACTTGATTTCCTAGGCGAATCCCTGTGCGGGATTAGACCAGGCAACAAATCATCCATTATGAAACGCTCGCATTTGCCTATCGTTCCAAACAGCCCGATTCTGGCTCTAATTACTAAACAGAGCCAACAATAAGCTAATCCAGAGTGGGCCGGAAGGGTTGCGCTTAAGAAATTAAGCGAATCCTCTCCGCTCCTGCGTGATTCGAGTACCATCGTTGATTTTTGAGTTCGCATTGCAAAACATAGGAAAGAGTGCGAGGATTGGAGATCTTCCACGCTCCGGTAGGCCTCGTGGCTCAAGGCTTACCCCCTTTAATAGGGGGCAATCCGGCGCTCCCCTATCGGACGGAATAACGGTAGGACTGGTGATTTCTATTGAGTTTCGGTCAACGAGGAGGATATGGCAATAGGGGAGGTTTCGGAAGAGGCTCCGGTTCCTTCAAGAAGCCTGTTGAGGTCGGGAAGGAGTACAGTGTCAGCATCTCCGACACCAGCAGGCGAGGGGAAGGCATTGCCAAAGTCGAAGGATTCATCGTCTTTGTCCCTGGCACGAAGGTCGGCCAGAACGTGAGGATAAAGGTCACGCAGGTCAGCGAGAGGTTCGCATCCGGACAGGTCGTGGAGAGTTCAGCGGCACCAGCCTCCGAATCCAGC
>Ga0187771_10000213_pt1 | contig 32500 bp, 31 predicted proteins | sample 0116_SJ02_MP15_1_FD_133139 | JGI IMG/M metagenome (GOLD analysis project Ga0187771, IMG submission 133139) | Tropical peat soil microbial communities from peatlands in Department of Meta, Colombia - 0116_SJ02_MP15_10_MG | ecosystem: Environmental > Terrestrial > Soil > Wetlands > Peat | place...
GATCTTCCTTCGGATGGCAGCTCGGCGCTGCTGGCCGCGTTGCGGGGGCGAACCGAGTGGGAGAGGATCCCGGTCCTGGCGCTGGCTGAATCGGCCGAGCAGGTGCGGGCACGTTCCGGCCAGGCGATGGATTTTCAGGATTGCCAGATGAAATTCGACCGCGAGGCCATGCTCGAATCGGTGACGCGGCTGGCTTCGGCGCTCAGTTCCCCGGAAGCCGTGCCGATGCGCGTGGGAGATGGGAGATAACCAATGTCGACCGACACGATAACCATGAAATCCGATCTCGCGCAGACGAGCGGCCAGTTCTCCACATTTTTCGTGGCCGATCTGTTCTTCGGCGTGGACGTCCTGCGCGTCCAGGAGGTGTTGCGCTTTCAGCAGATGACGCGCGTGCCTCAGGCGCCGGAGGTGATCGAGGGGCTCATCAACCTGCGCGGCCAGATTGTGACCGCCATCGATATGCGGCGGCGGCTCCGGCTGGCGCTGCGCGCGGACGGGCAGGCGCCAATGAACATGGTGGTCCGCACCGAGGACGGCGCGGTCAGCCTGCTGGTCGATGAGATCGGCGACGTGCTGGATATGGATGCGGCCACCTTCGAACGGCCGCCGGAGAACCTCGACCCGGCTGCGCGCGAACTCATTCGGGGTGTCTACAAGCTGAAAGACCGCCTGCTGCTGGTTCTCGATGCGGAGCGGACAGTGGATCTGGCGGCCGGCAAGGCAGCCTGACGAAATGGCGGTCCCCGCGGGGGGCCGGACGGCGCACGGCGCCATGCAATCGAACACGGCGCGATGCGCCAGCGAAGGAAGAGGAGTAACGAGACATGTACAACGAGAAGAACAGGAAGACGGCAGCGGGTGTTCGGCGCCCCCAATCGGGCGGCGGCGCGGCGGTGGCCGATTGGCCGGAGCAGGCCGAATCACCGCGAGCGGAGCACGTGAGCGTGAGCTGGCCGTCGCTCGCAGCCGACTCCGCAATTCGCCGCTTCGGCATGGACGAACACAGTCTGGCGCTGCGCAGACAGTTCGTCAGGCTCAGCGAACAGGACCGCGCGCTGCTGGCGGAGATGGCGCCGTGGGCCCAGCGGGTGGCCCCGCAGATCGCCCGCGAGTTTTACGACTGGCAGTTCGAGTTCCCGGCCACGCGTCAGTTCTTCGAGCGGACGGCCGCGCAGCGCGGGATGCCTCTCCCGGCACTTCGCCAGCATCTGGAGGCCGCCCAGACAGGGTATCTGACCGAAGTCTTCGCCGGCGCATCCGTGGGCTGGGATCAGCGCTACTTCGAAAAGCGACTGCAGGTGGGTCTGGTGCACGACCGGATCGATCTGCCGTTCAAGTGGTATGTGGGATCGTACGCCGAGTACCAGCGGCTGCTGGCGCTCTATTTACGGCGCGACATCGGGGACGAAGAAAAGGTTGTCCGGATCGAAGGCGCCGTTGGCCGAGTTTTCAACCTCGACCTGCAGGCGATCGGCGACGCGTTCATTCTGAGCACGTTCCATGGCGTGGCCTCGGCGGGCGGAATCCGGCTGGGCGAGGTGTGTTCCAACGCCGACCAGTCCGATCAGGTGGGCAAGATCAAGAATGCGGTCAAGTCGCACCTGAACAGCCTGGTCGACTATCAGGGCCAGGTAGCCGCGATCAGGCGGTCGCAGGCGGTGATCGAGTTCAACATGGATGGGACGATCATCGACGCCAACGAGAACTTCCTGAAGGCCCTGGGCTATACGCTCGAAGAGATCGAGGGACGTCATCACAGCATGTTTGTTGACGAGGCCTACCGGCTGAGCGGGGAATACAAGGAATTCTGGGCCAGGCTGAACCGGGGCGAGTATCAGGCGGCTGAATACAAGCGGATCGGCAAAGGCGGCAGGGAAGTCTGGATTCAGGCCTCGTACAACCCGATTCTGGATGTCAATGGCAAGCCCTTCAAGGTGGTGAAATACGCCGCCGATGTTACGCGGGAAAAGCTCGCGCTGAACGAGATGATCGCCGATGTCACCATGCTGGCAAAATCGGCCGCCGATGGAAGACTCGGGACGCGCGCCGACGCCTCCAAACACAAAGGCGAGTTTCGCACGATTGTCGAAGGCATCAACAGGACGCTCGATACGGTCGTTGAGCCGCTCAAGGTCACCGCGCAGAATGCGACAACGCTCGCTTCCTCTTCCGAGGAGCTGACCGCGGTCAGCCAGCAGATGGCAGGCAACGCCGAAGAGACTGCCACGCAGGCCAATGTGGTTTCGGCGGCCAGCGAGCAGGTTTCGAAGAACGTCTCCTCGGTCGCTTCCGCCTCCGAGCAGATGCAGGCGTCCATCCGCGAGATCTCCAAGAATGCCAACGAGTCGGCTCGCGTCGCCAAGAACGCGGTCGGCGTGGCGCATTCGACCAACGAGACGGTCAAGAAGCTTGGCGAGTCGAGCCAGGAGATCGGCAACGTGATCAAGGTGATCACCTCGATCGCCCAGCAGACCAACCTGCTGGCTCTGAACGCGACCATCGAGGCAGCGCGCGCCGGCGAAGCGGGCAAAGGGTTTGCGGTGGTGGCCAACGAAGTGAAGGAACTGGCCAAGCAAACCGCCAAGGCTACCGAGGAGATCGGCCAGAAGATCGAGGCGATTCAGGGCGATACCAAAGGCGCAGTGAAGGCCATCGAGGAGATCGGCACGATCATCAATCAGATCAACGACATCTCCAACAGCATCGCCTCGGCGGTGGAAGAGCAGACGGTCACCACCAACGAGATCGGCCGCAGCGTGGCGGAAGCGGCAAAGGGAGTCGGCGACATCGCCAGGAATATTGGCGGTGTAGCCATCGCGGCCAGGAACACCACGCAGGGCGCCAACGACACGCAGAAGGCGTCCGCGGAGTTGAGCCAGATGGCGGCGCGCCTCCAGACGGTCATCGCGAAGTTCTCTTTCTGACAGCATCAGCAGCCGGGACGTGGCATGCCGGAATCCGGCCGAGCCACGTCCCTCTGCGCAGTCACCGGACCTCCAAAACATGTCTAAAGCCCTGGTTGTCGACGATTCAAGAGCCGTTCGCATGATTCTGGCGAAGACCCTGAGAGAAATCGGGTTCGAGGTGCGCGAAGCGGCCAACGGAAAAGAAGCCCTGGATCTGATTCAAGCTGACAGGACTGACGTCAGTCTGGTCCTCGCGGACTGGAACATGCCGGAGGTGAACGGGCTGGATCTGGTCAGGCGATTGCGCGAGGATCCGGCTCTGGGATCTCTGGTGGTGGTCATGGTCACCACCGAGACGGAACTGGATCAGATGGCGGCCGCGCTCGAGGCCGGCGCCAACGAATATGTGATGAAGCCCTTCACCAAGGACATCCTTGTCGAGAAGCTCCAGCTGGTGGGAATCCATCCCTGAGGGGTCAGGAATGGCAGCGTTGAACAAGCGATTGCTTCAACCAGGAGAACGGATTCGTGTGCTGGTGGTGGACGACTCGGTGGTGATCCGCCGCCTGGTCACGCATGCGCTGGAGCAGGATCCGCTGCTGGAGGTGGTCGGAGCGGCGTCCAATGGCGCGATCGGGCTGCAACGGATCCCGCAGTTGAATCCGGACGTCGTCACCCTGGACATCGAGATGCCGGAGATGGACGGCCTCGAAATGCTGCGGCGCGTGCGCCGTGAGTATCCCCACCTCCGGGTCATCATGTTCAGCACGCTCACCGAGCGGGGCGCCACGACTACGCTCGACGCGCTGACCCTCGGTGCGGACGACTACGTAACCAAAGCCTCCAACGAAGGATCGCTCGATCGCTCCATGGCGCGCCTGCGGGAGGAGCTCATTCCGAAGATCAGGCAGTTCTTCCACGTGCCGGCGCAAAGCCGCAGCGCGGCAGACGCGGCGCCGGCGCAGACCTCGCCGGCGATACCGGCATCGCAGGGGACACCGCTGAAGCGAACTGCCGGGATGCGGCCCAATGCGGTCGTGATCGGGGTTTCCACGGGGGGCCCGACGGCGCTGGGAGCGATCCTTCCGGAGTTGCCGGCCAGCTTCCCGCTGCCCGTCCTTGTGGTGCAGCATATGCCACCGCTGTTTACGCGGTTGCTGGCCGAGCGCCTGCAGTCCACTTGCCGGCTGGCAGTTCAGGAAGCAGGCCAGGGAGAGCCGGTGGACGCAGGCAAGATCCTGATTGCGCCGGGGGATTTCCATATGAAAGTGGCTTCAAACGGCAGCGGGGCGCATGTGTGCCTCGATCAGTCGGCGCCCCAGAATTCCTGCCGTCCCGCCGTCGACGCACTGTTTGCGTCCGCCGGCGAGGTCTATGGGGGAGCAGCCATCGGCGTGATTCTGACCGGAATGGGGCAGGATGGCTTGCGTGGCGCGCGGATTCTCAAGGCCCAGGGGGCGAGCATCCTTGCGCAGGATGAGGCATCCAGCGTGGTGTGGGGGATGCCGGGTTCCGTGGTCGCCGCCGGTCTCGCCGACCGCGTCCTGCCCCTCGGTCAGGTTGTGCCGGAGATCCTCAAAATGGTGGGCCGGAGTTAACAGAGGGTGGATGAAATGCCTGGCCAGACTTCACTCGCGGAAATCGACTCGCAGAACTACCGCTTTCTCCAGGAGCACGTTTATTCGCAAGCCGGCATCGTGCTCGAAAAAGACAAGCACTATCTGTTTGAAAGCCGGTTGAGCCCGATCGTGAGGCAACGCGGCCTTGGATCGATCAACGATTTGTGCGCGCTGCTCATGGCGACGCACGAAGCGGAGCTGGGCCGTCAGGTCGTGGAGGCCATGACGACCAACGAAACCTACTTCTTTCGCGACCCCTCCCATTACGATGCCATACGGTCGGTCCTTTTACCCCGCTTGAAGCAGGAGCGGCAGGACAGCAGAAAACTGCGATTCTGGTCGGCCGCGGCATCGACCGGCCAGGAGGCTTACAGCCTGGCCATGCTTCTCCTCGAGGAAGGGCTGAACGACTGGAACGTCCAGATTCTGGGTACCGATTTCTCCTCACAGGTCCTCGAGCGTGCCCGCTCCGGCATGTACCGGCAGATCGAAGTGAATCGCGGGTTGCCGGCGGCCCTCCTCGTGAAACACTTCCGGCGCACCGGGGTGGACTGGCAATTGGGCGAGCCGGTACGCCAGATGGTGCGCTTCGAAACCATTGACCTGCGCAGGAGCATGCGCGCAATCGGCCCTTTCGATCTTGTCTTCTGCCGCAATGTTCTGATCTACTTTGACGCCGAAACGAAGAAGAAAATCCTGACGGAGCTTCACGGCACTCTGTTTCGCGGCGGCTGGCTGCTGCTCGGCGGGGCGGAAACAGCGTTCGGGTTCGAAGAGTGCTTTGAGAGACAGACGGTCGGAAGCGCGACGGTGTACGTCGCCCGCTGAAAGGACACACCATGCCAACCGAAATGAGCGTCGAGATATTGCCGGGCGAAGTGACCCAGATCGTCGAGTCCGTTTTCGCAACAATGATGGGTCTGGAGGTGAGCGAGGGCTGGAGGCAATGGTCCCCGAGCGGCGACAGACTGACAGCGGCTGTCCACTTCGCAGGGCAGTGGAATGGCGCTGTGCTGGTGGAGTGCGACCGCGGTCAGGCTTGCCGCCTGGCCGGCCGCTTCCTCTCTCTCGATCCACCGGACACCGTGGATGACGTCGTTTGCGACGTGCTCGGCGAGCTGGCGAACATGATCGGAGGGAACCTGAAGTCTGTGCTGGCGCGGGGGATCAAGCTTTCGGCGCCATCCGTGATAGACGGCAGCGACTACAGCTTGCGGATCTGCAGAGCCGAAGTTCAGCACCGGCTTCCCTTTCGATGCGCCGAAGGCGACTTCTGGGTGACGGTCCTGACCACGCCATGACGCTCGTCAGAGCCTTCACCGGGCCGGAATCAGACTGAAATCCGGCACCTCGACCGTCTCTCCGATCATGCTGCGAACGATGCGGTTCCGGCCGTTGTGCTTGGCCTGATAGAGCGCCTTGTCGGCCGCCTGCAGGAGTTCAGTGGCGCTGGCGCCGCGCGACGGCGCCGCCGCCACGCCGATGGAGACTGTCACTTTGCCCAACGGCTGACCGTGGTCGCTCACGACCAGACTCTCGACCGCCTGGCGGATTCGTTCGGCGCGCGCCATTGCCTCGTCAAGGCTTGTCTCGGGACAGACCACGATCAGTTCTTCGCCGCCGAACCGGCATGCCATCCCTCCCGGAGGGGTCTGGCTACGCAGAACCTGAGCAATCTCGCGGAGGATCACGTCGCCCGCCTGATGGCCGAATGTGTCGTTGAACCGCTTGAAGTGGTCGGCATCCAGCATCAGGAGGGCAAAGGGACGGCGGCAGCGCGCGGCGCGCAGCAGTTCCAGCTCCAGATATTCTTCGAGGAACCTCCGGTTGTAGAGACCGGTCAGCGGATCGATCATCGCCTGTTCCTTCAGGACGTCGCGAAAACGGAGATTGGTGATTGCCACGCCGATCCGTTCCGTTATCGCCGAAATCAGCTCGAGGCCGGATTCCCCTGCCGGTACGGATGACGCGCTTTCGAGATGCAGCACCCCGATCATTTCTCCCTGCGCGCTCATGGGCACGCAGATCCTGCCCGCCTCGGCGTGCATCCCGCATCCCGAACATGGCATGGTTGCGCTCGTATGCAGTTTGCCCCGGCGCAGAGCCCAGCAGTCAGTCAGTGGAATGACCGGGGGTGACGAAAGATCGGCTCCCCAGCCGACCACTCGCTCGAGGGCCGTCCTCGAAGCCGTAGCCAGAAGAATGGCGCCCGAGCAGCCAGGGAACAGGCTCGCCCACATGGCGCCTGCCACAGGCTCCACCTCGCGCAGCGTGAAGCAGGACTGAAGAAGTTCCCCGAATTCGCTCATGTGGCGCAACTGGGCCGTCAACGCTTCATGCATCCGCAGGCTGTGCTCGAGACGGCTGTTGATCTGCACGATTTCATTGCGGGCCTCCTTCTGCCGGGTGACGTCGCGCACGATGCAGATCACGACCGCGTGCCTGCGCGATTTGTCGCCCTTCATCCCGATGGAGTTGAGACTGACTTCGACCGGGAACTGCTCTCCGTTCCGCCGGCGGGCGATCAGGTCCATGCGGACCCCCATCGGCCGCTCATGGGGGTTGGCTTCGTAGGACTTGCGGTGACGAACATGGGCCTCTCTCGAACTTTCCGGAATCAGAAGCTCGATTTCCTTCCCGAGCAATTCTTCGCGCGAGTAGCCGAACATCCTGCAGGCGTGTTCATTGACGGACTGGATGCGCCCGTCGCGCGCCACCTCGAGGATCCCTTCCGGGGCGGCATCGAGGATGGCTCTCGACTTTGCCGCGTCCGCGCGAATGCTGGCGAGTATCGGCCGGAGGGCAAGGAGCCAGAGGAGAGTACTGGTCAGCAGCGCGAGAACCGGACCGTGCAACCACGTTGCGGTGAGCGGCAGGACCCTCAGAACCGGACTGACGAGAATATCGGCAAGAGAAACAACCACGAACGCGCTCGCCAGCGGAGCGGCAAGCCGCAACCTGCGCAGGCTTGTTCGCGAGGCATCAGTGACAGGGAGGCCGGGACGAGGGGCGTGCATCGAAGTGTGTATGAGTCATATCGGGCAGGCTGCGTGGAATTAGAGAGAAACAGCGTTCCGGCGGGGGGGGGGTCTCAATTATGAGAAAGCCGCTCTTCCGGTCTTTCGGAACGGGCGCTCTTTTGTCTGCCGGCCAGCTCCTGGCGCAGAGCCCGGTTCTCGAGGAGCAGCTCGGCCACAATGGCTTTCAGACGCTGGTTCTCGTCTTCGATCTGCCGCAGGGGGCGGGCCTCGGCGGAGCCATTCCCGTTCCTGCGAAGTTTCCAGCGATAGAAGGTTCTCCGGGCGATGCCGTACCGGCTGCAGATTTCCTCGAGTGGCATGCCCTGGTCAAATTTCTCCAGCGCCTCGGCGATCAGCTGCTGGTCATGACCTTTACGACCCATGTCCCCTCATTGTCCACGAGGGTTCATTCGTCTTGCAAACAGGAACGCGTCCGCGCTCTTATTCAGAGAGGATTTCTTCTTTTTTCCGGGAAATCCGATCGGGCTTTGAAGCGCGAGCTTCAGAGCCGAATTTTCTCTTGTCAGGACTTCAACCGCGTACCGCAGCGTTACGTTCTCACGAACGGCCTTCTGGAATCTGCGGTTGCCGGCGCGGTTCTTGAGCTCAGTCCCGGCTCTCCGGTTTTCTGATGCGTTGCCCACGGACTGCTTATGAGCATTCGCAGTGCCAGGCCGGACCGGGCTTGAAAATGAATGACTTGCATGGTTCCCGCCCGCGAAATATCTCAGGAATGCACAGGTAAAGTCTCAATTCTGCGACATTTTACTTACGTAAAAATCCGGCTGGCCTCGGTGTAACATTCCGGGATAAGATACGGCTTCCTGAATCCAGCGACGCCGTCGCGGGCAATGCCACGAACCAAAAGGCCGCATTATGACGACCAGGGACTTCCTCCAGGGAGGGATGCCGCCCTTTTCCAGGACCTCTGGCAAGGCTACCCGGATGCCATCGTAGTCGTGAATCAGTCGGGCGTCGTCGTTCTCGCGAACAACGAGTCTGAGCGCATGTTCGGCTGGACCCGCGAAGAACTGCTGGGCCAGCCGGTCGACACCCTGATACCGGAGGATCTGCGCCACCGCCATTCCGGCCACATGCGGAATTACTTTGAACATCCGCATGTGCGCCCCATGGGCCTGGCGATGGAACTCTATGGGCGGCGCAGGGACGGATCCCAGTTCCCGGTCGAGATCAGTCTCAGTCCGTATCGGACGAAAGACGAGCTTCTCGTTTCCTGCGCCATTCGGGACCGCACGGACCGGATGCAGGCACTTTCGGCCATCTACGAGAGCGTTTCCGACGCCCTGTTTCTTTTATCCGTAGAGCCCGGTGACCGCTACCGGTTTCTGACAGTCAACAGAAGCTATCTGCGGCTGACCGGACTCAAGGCGCCTCAGGTCGAAGGCAGGTATGTGAATGACGTGATACCGCCCGATGCCCTGCCTCAATTCCTCGCCCATTGCAGGCGCGCTGTAGCCAGCCGTGCGGATATCAGCTGGGAGCACGAGATCACGAATTCCTCCGAAACCAGATTCTGCGAAATCCGGATCAGCCCGGTCTTTGACAATCGCTCCGTGTGCACCAGCATCGTCGGGGCAATACGCGATCTGACGGAATGGAAACGCTCGCTGCTTGAAAAGGCCCACCTCGAAGATCAGCTCCTGCATTCGAGCAAGATGGAAAGCATCGGCCGGCTGGTGAGCGGCGTGGTGCACGATTTCAACAATCTCCTGACGGTGATCAACGGACAGTGCGATCTGCTCGTGGCCAGGCTCGCTGCCGACGATCCCATTCGCAGGAGAATCCTCGAAGTGAGAATGGCGGGCGGGAGGGCCGCATCTCTGGTCGGTCAGCTCCTGACGTTCAGCCGGAAAGGGCCGGTCGATTCGCGCGTGCTGGATCTCAATGGCTTCGTGAACGAGACGAGGGGCATGCTGCGGCGTCTTCTGGGCGAGGATATCGAGATGACGGTCAGGCTGCATCCGGAGCCGCTTCCGATCCGGGCGGACCGGACCCAACTGACCCAGGTGATGATGAATCTCGTGGCAAACGGCCGCGACGCCATGCCGCAAGGCGGCGTTCTCCGCATTCAGACGAGCGTTCTCGACCGCAGCGCGGAGCCGGGAACAGGGCCGGACGATCTGCCGCCCGGCGCCTGCGCCGTGCTGACGGTGGCAGACTCGGGGGTTGGCATTGAAGAGAGTCTGCAGAAGCAGATTTTCGAACCGTTTTTCACGACCAAGGCGGGTGGCTCGGGTGTCGGGCTCGGTCTTTCCACAGTCCAGAGCATTGTGACGCAGGCTGGAGGAACCCTTCGCCTGCTGAGTCAGCCGGGGCGCGGCTCGGAATTCCGGCTTTACTTTCCGCTCCTCGAGGATGGGATCGACTTCTGGTACGAAAAGGACTCGGAGTCAGAGTTGCAACGCGGAAATGAAACCATTCTCGTGGTGGAAGATCAGGCCATGCTGCGCGAGACGATTCGCGAGATTCTCAGCGACTGCGGATACAAGGTCCTGACAGCCGTGAACGGGAGGGATGCTCTGGCTCAGGCGGAGAATCTCGTGAACCCGGTGGACCTTCTGCTGACGGATGCGGTGATGCCGGGGATGGGCGGCTTCGAACTGGTGCGCCGCCTGAGGCTGCGGTGGCCGGATCTGAAGGTGCTGCAGATGTCCGGCTATTCACAGGAGTCCCTGGCCCGCCGGGAGAAGCGGAGCCTCGCCGGCCACTGGCTGCCAAAGCCGTTTACCCCCGAACAACTGGCAGCAAAGGTTCGCGAGGTGATCGACTCGGAGGCAAGGACGGAACGGCCCTCCACGGCCCAGAAGTGAACGCCGCTGCCTTTACAAAATCCGAATCGTTCCGCCTCGGACTTGCATCTGAACGCCGAGTGGAAGGAAACAACCGGCGCCCGGATCTCCGCGGATCACGGATTCTGATCGTCGAGGATGAACGGATTGTGGCCGCCTCGATCAAAGCGAGCCTTGAGCGCGAAGGCTACGTCGTGGCCGGGCATACGGGTTCCGCCGAGGAGGCGGCCCCGCTGGCCGAACGGCTGAAACCGGATCTCGTGTTAATGGACGTCTGCCTGGAACGCGGAGGGGACGGAATCGAAGCAGCAAGGGAGATTCAAAGGATCTATCCCGTGCCGGTTCTTTTCCTGACCGCGTTCGCCGATGACGAGACGCTGGCCCGAGCCGGTTCGGCCGCGGCTTTCGGTTATCTGGTCAAACCGATTGAGGACAGGATGCTGCGTCCGGCCATTGAAATGGCGCTGTACCGGGCGCAGGCCGAACGCGAACGGGACCTCCTTGCGGCGCAGATCGGACGGCTGCGCTCGTTCCTGCCGGTCTGTGCGTGGTGTCACCGGGTGCAGGCCGATGATGGTTCGTGGATTGAGCTCCTCGATTACCTGATCCGTTACCTTGACGCCAACATCACCCACGCCATCTGTGACGACTGCCGCAGAAGCCGGCAGTAGAGCGCGGGAGGGTGGATCACTGGCTCACCGGGAAATCGACAGAGAGTTCGAGCCCCTCGTTTCGTGAGATCTGAAGTTTTCCCCCGAGCTGCTCAGCCAGCAGACCGGCGAGCTTCAGACCGAAGTTGCCGCGGATTTCCTCAACCGGCACACCGGCGCCGTCATCCCTCACTCCCAGCCGCAAATGGCGCGGGCCCGAGGGTTGAAGCGAAACGAAGACCCTGCCTTCGCGCCTGTCCGGAAAGGCATACTTGAAGGCGTTCGAGACCAGTTCCGTTACGATCAACCCGCATGGAATGGCCTGTTCGATGGCAAGGCACAGATCCGTTACGGACAACTCCAGGGTGACCTCGGTGGTTTTTGTGTTCAGCGTCGAAACCAGCGCGTCAATCAGCTTGCGAAGGTAAACATCGATCCTGGTCGCGGAAAGGTCGGAAGACCGGTACAGCGTCTCATGCACCAGCGCCATGGCGCGGATTCTGCGCTGGCTGTCTTCGAAGAGGGAAACCACATCAGGGTCGTTGCCGTCCGCGGCCTGCAGACTCAGCAGGCTCGAGACAATCTGCAGATTGTTCTTCACCCGATGGTGGATTTCGCGCAGCAGGACCTCCTTTTCTTCCAGCTGCTTGCGGATCCGGTTCTCGGCTTCCGCCAGCAGGGTCACGTCCTGAACCGTGCCCACGGTTCTGACGGGGCTGCCATCCTCGCCGTAATCGGAGCGGCCTCGCGCCCGCAGGTATTTGATGCGGCCATCCGGCATGAGCAGGCGATGCCGGAAATCGTAGGGTTGCCCTTGCTCGGCGGACGACTTGCAGACGCGATCCACCTCTTCCCGGTCGTCGGGATGCACGAGCTGGAGGAAGGCATCGTAGGACGCTCCGAATTGTGCCGGGTCGATCTCAAATATGCGGAAGGTCTCCTCTGACCACATGAGCGAGCCGGTCCTGAGGTCCAGCTCCCAGCTCCCGAGCTGTGCGACCGTTTCCGCTTCCCGGAGCAACGCCGCGCTGCGGCGCAGCGACTCTTCGGCGATTCTGCTTTCCGTCACGTCCACACCGGAACTGATGATGTCGACCACTCTGCCGTCGGCATCCAGCAGAGGAGAGAACACACTGTGCAGGATCCGGCGGTCTTCTCCCGGCATTCGCGCCGTAATCCCGATCGGGACGGTCTCTCCCAGAGCCGCCCGGCACACGGCCTCGCATACTTCTCCCTTTGTGTTCTCATCCAGCCAGGCGCCTTCGAAGAACTCCTGACCGGACAGGTGCGCGCGCTCACCACCGGTCATTTTCAGGAATGAACGGTTCGCCTCCACGATGCGGCCATCCGGCCGCATCACCGTGACAAAGCCGGACTGGCAGTCCAGAATCTGCCGCAGACGATCGCGCTCGGCAAGCAGCGCCTCCTCGTTTTTCCTGCGTTCCGAGATGTCCTGAAACGACCCCGCCATGCCGAGAAACTCACCGTCCGTGCTGGTCAACTTATGAAAAGTACCTTCGGCCGGAAAGACACTTCCGTCGCGGCGGCGGCGCTGGAGCTCTCCAGTCCAGAAGCCCGCGGTCTGGACCGAGTGGATGATCGCCTCAGCGTCGGCGGAGTGATCCACAGGCGATTTGCCCTCCAGTTCTGAAACGCTTTCGTAACCATGAAGCTTCAGCCAGGCTGGATTCACGTACGTATACTTTCCGTCCAGACCCGTGAGGCCGATGGCCGCGAGGGAGCATGCGATCGCCGCCTCTTTGAATCGCAGCTCGATTTCCGTCTGCTTGCGCGCGGCGATGTCGGCGATCGCACCCACCACCCGGGTGACCTGGCCAGCCGAATTTCGGACCGTTCCTCCGCGCGACAAAACCCAGCGCCAGGTTCCATCCCTGTGCCGCAGCCGCAATTCCACTTCGAATGAGTCGGTTCCGGTTTGCTGTCTTGAGGCCAGATTGGCGACGGCAGCGTGATCGTCCGGGTGGATGAGAAAAAGGAACGACTCCGCGCTGTCCGGCAACTCGTCGTCCGCATAACCGAGGATCTCTTTCCAGCGCGTCGAGATGTACGACCTGCCCGTGATGAGGTCCCGGTCCCAGACACCCTCATTGGTGACGCGGTTCAGCACCTGCAGCCTCTCGTTTTCCTCCGAGGCTCTGGCGGACTCGCGCTGCCGTACATCCCGGAAGACGGCGGCAAGGCAGAGCCTCCCTGCAAGCGTCACCCGCGAAAGAGAGATGTCGCAGGCCAGCATTCCTCCATCCCGGCCGACTAAGGGAAAATGCTCGATCCACTCGGCGCCGCTCGCCAGGGAGGCCGCGAACTCTCCGTTCGGATCCAGTTCATCGATCGTGCGGCCACTCAGTTTTCCGGCAGCATGACCAAGCGCGGCGCAGATCCATGGATTCGCATACAGGATCTCGCCGCTGCCGGCATCGAAAACCAGCACTCCGTCTCTGATGCCATCCAGTACACTCCTGAGCGCGGCGTCGCTGATCTGCTGTGTTTCACCAGTCCCCATGAATGTATAAGTCATCCTGGTCCTTACTGAGAAGTCAAGATTCAGGCATTCAAGAGCGTAAAATCCTTATGCGACATTTAACAGGCTTGGGCTAAACTTATCGAAGCTTTATGTTTTGAAGAGCGCGGAGCGCGGGGCTGACCGCCATGTCGATTCTGGTTGTTGATGACGATCCGGCCATGACCGAGTTCTGCCGGCTGGCGCTGGCTGACGCGGGCTACGACAGCCTCGTCGCGCACTCGGCTGGCGAGGCGTTGAGTACGATTCGCCGTCACGATATCGAAATCGTGCTGAGCGACGTGCGCATGCCGGGCACGAGCGGGCTGGAGCTTCTCCGGGCGATTTCGAGCGCCCGCCGCGACACCGATATCGTCCTGATGACCGGGCATGCGAGCATCGCGGCCGCCGTTGAAGCGATCCGGATGGGGGCTCTCGACTATATCGAGAAGCCGTTTCCGCCGCGCCGCCTGCAGAGTCTGATCGCGAGGCTCCTCGAGAAGCGGGAACAGCGAAGCCGGCTGAGACAGAAAGGGCCCGAATCGCCGTTCGCGGAAGATCGAACCGGTCTTGTCGGTGACTCGGCCGTCATGAAGGAGGTAATGGAAACCGTCCGGCGGGCTGCCGCGCGTCATCATCCGGTTCTGATCACGGGCGAAACGGGCACCGGAAAGGAATTAATCGCGCGCGCCATTCATCAGCTCAGCCGGCGAAGCACCGGACCGTTTGTGGCGGTCGATTGCGGCGCTCTTTCTCCGGGCACCATCGAAAGCGAACTCTTCGGACATGTGAAAGGCGCGTACACGGGGACGGTGGGAGACAGGACAGGCCTGCTGCGGAGCAGTGCCGGGGGCACGCTGTTTCTCGACGAAGTGGGGGAACTTCCTGTCTCGAGCCAGGTCAAGCTTCTGAGGGTTCTGCAGGAGCAGGAGTTCCGGCCGGTCGGAGCAGACAGAATTCTTCCGTTTGAAGGGCGGGTGATCGCCGCGAGCAACATGGATTTCGAAAAGGGGATCGCCGGGGACAGGTTCCGCGCGGATTTGTATTTCCGGCTGAACGTCTACGGGATCGCGGTTCCGCCTTTGCGCGCGCGGCGCGGCGACATTCCCCTGCTGATTCAGCACATGCTCGCGAAGCACGGAGAAGGCCGGGTGAGCACAGCCGCGAGCGAAGTCGTTCAGGTGCTTTCAAGCAGGGACTGGCCTGGCAACGTTCGCGAACTGGAGAACTGTCTCGTCAGAATGATCGCGAATTGCGACGGAGCCGCGCTGGAGGTGAAGCATCTTCCGCGCGAGTGGCGGAACGCCATCTCAAATCGGGAGATGGCGGGAACGAGTCTCAGAGAAGCCGAAAGGCTGGTGATCCTCGATGAACTGGACCGTGCGGGAGGGAACGTGGCTTTGGCCGCACAGAGAATGGATATGTCCCGCGCGACTCTTTACCGCAAGCTTCTTTCACACGGGATCAGGCCGGGCGAACACAGGCGGCTGGCCAGCCGGGCGCAGCATCCGACTGTCCAATAGGAAAGAGAATGGCGGCGAGGGTGGGATCGAAGCACCCCGCGGCTGCGAGGCTCTCCAGGTTACTGATTACAAATTCCCTTCAGAACCGGGGATGCCATCGTTGCGGTCGCGCAGTGCCCGATATTGCCGGATGACCACATCAGCAGCGGGACCGCCGGTTAACACCTTACGTTTGCAACGACCGGTCGGAGTATTCTCTCCGTTGAGGCCGGCTGCCCCGAAAAATCCTGTTCAGCCGAAGTGGAGCTCCGTTGCGGAAGCGGCCGGCAAAGACCGACCTGCGTTTATCGCCTGAGTCCCGGGACTTTCCGGATGTGCCTGCGCGAGCCCATGACGCAGCCAGTCCAGAGAACGTCCCGACAGTAAAGGAACGACACGCTCGAAATCGGCCTGGTCTTTCGGGAGGAGATGTTTTGCCTTGAACAACAGGGCGATTTCCGGCGCGAGTATCGGGAGGCCGCAGGGAGCCGTCTGGATGGCATCGTTCTTCGGGCACGAGAGGCGGCGGTCGCGCCGGTAGATCCAGCGCGCACCATCGCTTTCGCCGAGGAAAATATCGAAGCCGGAATCCACCGACCGGGCCCGCAACTGGTGCACGGATTCCTCAACGTTTTCGCCGGACGGCCAGGGCAGTTCCCTGCCTTCGACGATCCGGGCGAGGGCGAAACCGCACAGATGGCGCTGGAGCGCGAGCTGATCCTCGCGGAAGACGAGGATTTCGATATCCGCGTGGGCACGGGTAACGGCGTTCAGGAACAAATCAAGAGCCCAGCCGCCGGCGATGCACCAGGGCGCGACAAATCCCTGCATGTGCCTTGCGACCTCGAGGGGCGCAGCGAAGTGCATAAGCTCTCAGGTTAGTGGGCTGCGATTTCAACGGGATTTCAATCCGTATACGTATTTGTCGCCGTGCGTTCATTCGTCTGCAATCCGGCGCCCTTAGACTTCGAGTGTGATCCTCACGAACGCGCGCCTCGTCACGCGCACTGAGGTGGTGCATGGAACCATCGAGCTTGCAGACGGCAGAATCTCCGGAATCAGTTCCGGCGCGAGCTCCGCACCAGGAGCAGTGGATCTCGGGAACGACTTTCTGCTGCCCGGTCTGATCGATCTGCACACCGACGCGCTTCTGACACACCACGCGCCGCGGCCCGGCGTGACCTGGCCCGTTGCGGCAGCTCTTGCCGCTCATGACGGTCAGATGGCGACGGCGGGAATCACGACGGTCTTCGATGCGCTGCCGCTCGGAGCGGGCGGCGAAGAAGAAGATGACCAGCGCGACCGCCTGCGCTGCGCGGTGGCCGAACTGCACGAGCAGCAGCACCGGCATCTGCGGGCCGAGCACTTCCTGCATCTGCGCCTCGAAGTGTCGCATCCCGACACCGCGCAGGTGTTCCTCGAATTTGCCGGGCGCCCGTTGCTGCGCCTGATTTCGCTCATGGACCATACGCCGGGCCAGGGGCAATTCCACGACGTCGAACGCTGGCGCGCCCGCTTCGGCCGTTTCGCGGGAAAAACTCCGCAGCAGATGGATGAGACTCTGCGGAGGAGATGGGAAACGCGTGACCGCTGCGCGCAGCCGAACCGCGAAGCCATCTCGGCGGTGGCGAGAGAGCTGCAACTGCCCCTCGCCAGCCACGACGATCGAACCGCGGACGAAGTCAGAGATCGGGCGGCGCTGGGCGTTTCGGTTTCCGAGTTTCCGGTGACGCTCGAGGCGGCGGAAGCAGCGCGCGAGTGCGGGCTCAGAGTGCTCATGGGCGGCCCGAATCTGGTGCTCGGCGGCTCGCACAGCGGCAACGTGGCGGTGGCCGATGTTGCCGCGCGCGGCTGGCTGGACGGTCTGAGTTCGGATTACGTGCCGGTCAGCATGCTGCACGCGGCGTTTCTCCTCGCGGAGAAGCAGGGGATGCCCCTGCCGGAAGCCGTCGCGCTGGTGACTTCGGCTCCAGCGGCCATGGTGAATCTGGCGGACCGCGGCGCCATCGAATGCGGTCTGCGCGCCGATCTGGTGCGCGTACGCGTGACGCGGGATATTCCGCGCGCGATCTCGGTCTGGCGAGCCGGCAACCGCGTCGTCTGATTGACGCTACAGCGAGGCCTGGACCGGAGCGCCGGCTTCGGTGCGGGCGGCGGCCCTGCGCGTCATCGCAGGCCGTTTGCGGCTTTCGAGAATCTCTTCCCGTGTGTTTGTCATGAGCGCGCGCACTTCCTCGAGAATGCGGAACGCCTCCTGGCCGCCTTCGCCGGCGAAAATTTCGCGCAGTTTTCTCCGCATGGGCTCCCAGTCTTCAGAGAGCCTGGCATAGAGACGGCGTCCGGCCGGAGTCAGCGAGACGCGGCGCGCCCGCCCGTCTTCCGGACAGGTCTCGCGGCGAACAAGCCCGCGTTTCTCGAGCCGGACGAGCATCGCGGTCACGGTGTTCGGGTCCGTGAACAACTCGACGGCCAGTTCGTTCTGCCGGATGCCCTGACGGCGCTCGACCGTGCGGAGCAGGGAATACTGATCGGTCGTGATCTTGCGCGGAGCGAAAACGGCATCGCAGCAGCGCTGCATGGAAAGATGCGCGCGGCGGATTCTGCCGGCCGGCCCGGTGCCGGCGGAAGGTTCTGGTTTTGACATGGACTGAGGCATGTAACCTGGAGCTCGTCGCGGAGCCGTCTGACGCTGACAAGACGAAGTTTATCAGCCGGACATTACCACGTCATTGCGTTTTTCAGCCTTCCGGAAATATTTTTGCCGAAATCCCGGGCGGTGAAATGCTATGTAAACGTATTCTTCACGAGGCCGCAACGCGGAGCCGTTACTCTCGAAGACGCCCATGACCCTTCCTTCGCCCGCAATCGCGTGCCGGTGCGCGGCCTTTGCCCTCCTTTTGTTCACCGCCGGATGCGCCCGGGAGACGAAGGCTTCGATTGCAGGCACCCGCGCGGGATGGCCGCCGGTATTGCGCTACAACATCGCGGTGGGAACCGAAAATCCGGAGACGCAGGCGCGCCGCACCGGTCTGGTTCGTGACTACCTGGCCGGGCGGCTGGGAATTCCGGTCGAGATCACAACCGTGTCGAACTATGGCGCGACCATCGAAGCCATGCGCGCGAAAAAGGTGGACGCCGCGAGCATGGGACCGTTCGCCTATCTGATCGCATCGGAAAAGGCCGGAGCCGAAGCCATTGCGACGCGGGGCACGGGGAACGACGGCCGCGCGGGAGAGTATGCGGGAACGCTCTGCGTGCCGGCCGCGAGCCCGTTCCATTCCATCGACGAAGTGATCCGGCATGCCGGAGAGCTGACCATCTCGTTTGTCGATCCCGCTTCGGCTTCCGGATTTCTGGTGGAGCGGGTTTACCTCGATTCGCGCGGCGTCGATCCGGAGCGCGATTTCCGCAAAGTGGTTTTTTCGAACAACCATGTCTTTTCGGCCATGACGCTGGTCGCAGGCAAAGCCGATGTGGCTGCGATCTCCGAAAACACGCTTGTCACGCTCCACCGGAGCGGCAAAGTCGCGGAGGGCGCGGTGCGGGTGCTCTGGAAATCCCCCCCGATTCCGAACGCGCCCATCGCCGTGGGGCGCGATCTTCCGGCTACGCTGAAGCGCCAGTTGCAGGATGCGCTGATCGAGATGCACGATCGCGCTCCGGAGGCGTTTCGAAGCATGTTCACGGCAACGTCGAACCTGGCATCCAGCTCCGTCTTCGTGCGGATCGACGACTCCGCCTTCAATGGACTGCGCGCGATGGCGCGCGGCGTGAAAAACGTGCAGCTTCTCGAAAAATAGGGCGGTACGCGATGAACCGCTTCATCGAAACAGCGAAGGCCCTGTACCGGGACCGGTATTCCGGCGCGTCCGTGGTCTTCGCGGCCGGATCGTTTGTGCGCGGGGAAGCCACCGCCTTCTCCGACCTCGACCTGGTGGTCCTGTATCCCGCCCTTCCTCACGCCTATCGGGAGTCGCTGATTGTTGAGGGCGTGATGGTGGAAGCGTTTGTTCATGATCCGGCGACGCTCCGCCACTACTTCGAGGCTGCCACAAAAAAGGCGGCAGCCGCTTTGCCGTCGATGGTCAGGGAAGGAATCGAACTGCCGGGGCCGAATGCGGTATCGGAAGCGGCCAAGCGGCTGGCCGAGACCGTGCTTGCCGGGGGCCCGCCGCCTCTCGATGCGGAGGAAATGGCTGCGCGGCGCTATGGATTGACGTACCTGATCGATGATCTTCGCGATCCTCGTTCTCCGGTGGAAGCTCATGCGGCGGGCGCGCAGCTATACGAACTCGTGGCGGACTTTTTCCTGAGGTCTCACGGTTTCTGGTCGGCGAAAGGCAAATGGATCCCACGGGCGATGCACAGGGCAGATGCGCCGACGTGCGAGAAATTCCTCGCTTCCTTCGAGCCTCTCTTTCGGCAGGCGGATCCCACCGCCGCAATTGCCTTTACGGAAGAAGTTCTGGATCTCGCGGGTGGTCCGCTGTTCGACGGGTATCGCCGGGACGTGCCGCCGGAGAAGAGGAAGCCTTAACGGCGCGGAACGAGATCGTAATGCATCTGACCCCAGTAGATCGACGTTTCATACTCGATGACGACTTTGCCGTCCGTGTGAAAGCGATCGAAGATTTCCCTCAAAGCCGCGATCATCGGCTCGAATCCCGCCTCGCCCGGCAGAGGCGAGTAAGAAGACGACAGCAGACGTTCGCGCAGGCCCTCGAAATCGTGAGAATGTGCATTGGGCAGCCCATGGAAACCGCATGGCGCTGGCGCGAAGAACCGGGCACAGGCTTCCCCAACCACAGCGCGCTGTCTGCTCCAGCTCACCTTGTAATCCTTTCCGAAGCGCGCCAGAAGCTGTTCATACGCCTGAAGAAAAGGCGAGCTGGTCCCCCGCTCGTTCCAGAGAAGCACGACATGGCCGCCGGGTTTCAGAATGCGACGGAATTCGTCCCGGCAGCGATCATGGTCGAACCAGTGGAACGCTGTGGCCGCGACCACGAAATCAACCGAGGCGTCCGGCAGGGTCGTTTCTTCCGCTGTCGCGTCGATGAGGCGGAACCGCGGGTACTTCGACGCAAGCGCCGCAGCGGCGGCCCGCATGTCGGCATTCGGCTCGATGCCGATCACTTCGTTTCCATGGCGGAGGAAGAGCTCGGAAGAGATTCCCGTGCCGGCGCCGATATCGGCCACCACGGCGCGCCGCGTCCAGCCCGCCTCGCGCGCGAGAACCTGAATGACTTCATCGGGATAGCCGGGGCGGTGGCGCGCGTAGAATCCGGCGCGGCTGGTGAAGCGGTCAAGCGGACTGGCCATTCGATTCGTTCCGGGATTCGCCAGTATAGACCGGTTTTGCTGAACGCTTCATGAATTTACCGATACGTAGGCGTACTGAAATAATACGTTTACACCGAAATGCAACACTGAAACTCGCCCCGAGGGGCGTGAGGAGACTTTCCCATGGGATACGTGGCAGTCAAGGGCGGGCAGGACGCGATTGAAAATGCCAATGAACTGGTGGAATACTACCGGCTCAAAGGCCGGACGGAACCGGTAAAACTCGAACAGGCGAAGACGCAGTTCCGGCTCGCCATCGACCGCGCGATGGGCGAGGGATCGCTTTACGCTCCCGAGCACGCGGCGCTCGCGCTGATGCAGGTGGAGGGAGATTCCTTCGAGGCCGCATTCCATCTGCGGGCCTACCGGGCCACGCTCAAGCGGCGCTACTACTCGGAAATCATGAATACGCGCGAGATGGTGGTCGAACGGCGCATCTCTTCCACGTTCCGCGAGATTCCGGGCGGCCAGATTCTCGGGCCGACGCGCGACTATTCGATGCGGCTGCTCGAGCCGCGCCTGCTCGAACAGAGCATGGGGTCGATCGAAAAGTTTCTCGACCAGGTGCAGGCCAGGCTCAACCCGGCGAAGCTGCGGGGCATCACCACCTTCAGCAAAGTGATCGACCTGTTTCAGGCCGAAGGCATCATGCGGAAGGAAACGCCCGAAGGCGAAGACACGCGCGTGGTGGACGTGACGCGGGAAGCGATCAAATTCCCGGCGCCGCGCTCCGCCGTGCTGCAGATGCTGGCGCGCGCCGAAACGGGCGGGCTCATGTGCATGGGCTACAGCACCATGCGCGGATTCGCCGTGGCGCATGGGACGATCGGCGAGCTGCGCGTCGGCCAGGTGCCCCTGCGCGTGGTGGACGCGAGCGGGCGCAGGCGGTATCTCGGCAGGATCCGGGTAACGGAGTGCGAAATGGTGGGCGGCGCGAGAAAGCGCAGGAAGAAGGGCCCGCCGCTGCTCTCGGTCGGATACGGACTGTGCTTCGGGCAGAACGAAACCAAGGCGATCTGCATGGGAATGGTGGAGAGCGCGCTGCGCACGCCCGATCCCGCCAGTCCCGCGAGCAGCCAGGAGTTCGTGCTCTACCACACCGAGTGCATCGAAGGGTACGGATTCACCAATCACCTGAAGCTGCCGCATTATGTGACGTTCCAGTCGCAGCTCGACAACATCCGCAAAGTCGTCAAGGCCGCCGGTCAGCCGGAGGAAACGCGAAAACTCCAGGAAGTGACTCCAGGCGGGGAACCGGCGGGCGATGAAGACGACGATGACTGATCCGGGAAAGAGGCAGATTCTTTCCGGCGCGCTGCTGGTGTTGCCGGCGGCCGCGACGGAAGGATCGCTGATCATTGAAAACGGGCGCATCGCCGAAATCGCTCCGGGAAAGAGGTACCGCGACGGACTGGACCTGAGCGGCAGATACCTGATTCCCGGCGTCATCGACATCCACACCGATTACGTGGAGAAGGAAATTGCGCCGCGGCCGGAGGCGCGCTTTCCCTTTGAACTCGCCCTGCATTACATGGACCTGCGCGCCGTTTCGTGCGGGATCACGACGCTGCTCTCCTCGGCGCGCATTTCCGAAGAGCGGGCGGGAATTCTCGGTACCTGGACCGGAGACGGGCTGGAACTGGCGCGCCGCTACGAATCCTTTATCAACCGCACCAAGGCGAAGCATCTGATCCACGTCCGCTGGGACACGAGTCTCGAGCCGGTGGACGACGCTCTCGCGGAGCTGCAGAAACTGAAGAGCATCGGCAATCTCGTCTACAACGAAAACATTCCGGGTGAGCGCCAGTTCCGCGACGTCGAAGGCATCATCCGGCGCCAGGCGATCAACCGGAACATCTCGATCGACGAGTCGCGAAAGCTGATGGAGGCGCGCATCGCCAAAGCACGCTCGGTGAATAACCGCGCGAAGGTGAAAGCCGCGCTCGGCGGCAGGATTCCGCTCGGAAGCCACGACGATACGACTGTGGAGCACGTGGTGGAGGCATATGACGCCGGGGCCACGCTGAGCGAGATGCCGTGCACGATTGAAGCGGCGCGCAAGGCCAAGGAACTCGGCATGATGGTGTGCATGGGCGCCCCCAACTATTACCGGGGCGGCTCGCACTGCGGCAATCTCTCCTGCGCGGAAGCGCTCGACGAAGGGCTTGTGGACATTCTGTGCAGCGACTATCATTTCCCTTCGCTGCTGGCGGGCGCGCTGCGCATGATCGAGCGGGGCGTTCATCCCTCGCAGGCCATCAATCTCATTTCGCTCAATCCCGCGCGTTATCTCGGGCTGGGCGCGGAGACCGGCAGCATCGAAAGCGGCAAGCGCGCGGACCTGGCTGTGGTGGAACCGCGCCGGGGATACGGAGCCGTGAGCCAGGTGTGGGTCGAGGGGCAGCTCCGCTTTCAGGCGGATGAGCCGCTCGGAGAAGTGCTGGTCTCTTCAGGCCGGATGGTTGAGGAGTGTGTGCGCGCCTGACGCGCTAGAGAGCGAAACGGGCCGTCACGGGGAAGTGATCGGAAGGAAACAGGCCGTCGCGAGTGGTGCAGATCGTGGCGGCTTCGAGTATCCTCCACGGCGCGCGGCAGAGAATCCAGTCGATGCGGCGGGAGCCGGTGTAACGGCCGAATCCGTTCAGCGTGCCTTCCGGACCCTGGCGGCGTTCCGCGGTGAGCCAGGCGTCGGCGAAATGGCCGCACAGGCTCTGGTGGATTTCACCGCCTGCCGCGGAGTTGAAGTCGGCGGTCAGAATCACGGGAGTCTTTGAGCCGATGCGGTCGAGGATCAGGGCGGCTGTCCGGCGTCTTGCTTCCTGTTCCACCTGGCGGTAGGGAAAGTGCGTGTTGAAGTGATGGAAACGCTCGCCGGACGCCGTCTCGAAGTATCCCCACGTCACCTGCCGGGGGCGAATGATGTCCCAGGAAGAAGTTCCGGGGACGTCCGGCGTTTCCGAAAGCCAGAAATCCCCCTGCTCCAGCAGGCGGAGCGAATCCCGCCGGTAAAAGATCCCCACGTGTTTGTCGGCCGTGTCGCCGAAACGGCCCCTGCCGAACCACGCGTACATGGGCGCGCGCGCGATCAGGTATTCCGCCTGCAGCAGGAACAGCTCCTGGGTACCGATGAGATCCGGGTTGGCGGCCAGGATGGTTTCGGCCAGCAGGTCCCGCCGGTTTTCCCAGCAGTTCAGGCCGTCGTCCTGATCCGGCTGGCGAACATTACAGGTCATGATTGTGAGCTCGGGCACTCGATCAGGCTAGTCCCGCTGCGTTGCGCGGGTGTGAATGCAGGATAAAAATCCGGTTGAAGCGCGATTAAACCATTATTCACAATACGTTCACGTATGATTCACCTGCGGCAGCTATACCAGTAGAGACGCGAATGCGATACGACAACGATTACGTGCTGTGCGAGTGCGATCTCGAGCCGCTCGCGGGCCTGGTGAGCCGGCTCGAAAAAGAGCACACCATCACGGTCTCCAGGCAGCCTTCGGTCTGTCTGACGATGATCCGGACCGAGGATTCTCTCGAGAAGCAGGAATTTTATCTGGGCGAGGCGCTGACCACGGAATGCGAAGTCGTGGTGGACGGCACGGAAGGCCACGGCGTCTGCCTCGGCGAGGAGCCGGTGCGGTGCTACTCGATCGCCGTGATCGACGCGCTGCTGCGCAAGCCGCTCTCGCCGGAGGTCGCCGGGTTTCTCGATGAGCAGAGGAGCCTCATCGCCGAACGCGAACAGCGTGAATTCAACCTCACGCTGCGGACGCAGGTGGATTTCAAGCTCATGGAGGAGGAATAGCCGTGGTCCGCGAGCTGTATTACGACGAAGTATTCGACGCGCAGAAGCATTTTCGCGCGCTGCTGGACAGCATGGCCCGGCCGGGAAAGATCAATGTGCTCGAACCCGTGCCGCTCGATCCCCCTCCGGGGCTGAACGCCGCGAGCGCGCTCGCGGGCTTCGCGCTCATGGATGCGGACAGCACGTTCGAAGTGATCGGCATGATGCACGGCGAGGCGGCGTATCTTGCCTCCAACACAAACGCCCGCCGCGTGGAAACCGCGAAAGCGCACTTCATTTTCGCGCGGGGCTCGGAGTCGCCGGATTTTCTCGAATCGGCGGACTGCGGAACGCTGCTTTATCCCGATACGGCGGCGACGGTGGTCCTGCAGCTGGATGCGGCCAGCCGGTCGCCACTTCCCGGCGGACTGCGGCTGACTCTGGAAGGACCGGGAATCGACGGCCGCGGCGTGCTTTATGTGCGCGGCCTGAACGCGGATCTGCTGCTCGCCCTGCAGGCGCGCAATGCGGAATTTCCGCTGGGAATCGATACCATCCTCACTTTTGCAAACGAAAGCGGCGCACCGGCGCTGGCTGCGCTGCCGCGCACGACGCGCGTGAGCTGGGAGAACTGCTGATGGTGGAGAACGCGAAGTTCCAGTCGAGCTACAGCTACGGATTCATCGACGAGACGACGAAAAAAGAGATTCGCCGCAAGATGCTGAAGGCGATCTGCATTCCGGGATATCAGGTGCCCTATTCGTCTCCCGAGATGCCGATTTCGCGGGGATGGGGAACGGGCGGGCTGCATCTGACGCTCTCGCTGATGGGCAGAAACGATGTCTTCAAGATCATCGATCAGGGCAGCGACGCCAGCGTGAACGCGTGCAACCTGCGGCAGTTCGTCCAGATGATGACGGAGTGCGCCGTGACGTACGACACCGCGCAGGCAACCATCATCCAGAGCCGGCACCGGGTTCCCGAAGAGGTTCTCACCGATCAACAGATCCTCGTCCTGCAGGTGCCGCAGCCGGAAGTGCTGCGCGGCGTGGAGCGGTACGAGTTCCGCACGCGCCAGATGCATGCCGAGGCGGACTACGCGCGCATGTGGGTTTCGCTTTATGAATCGTATGTCCGGTTCGGAGCGCTGATGCGCGGCGCCGGCTATCCGATCAAAGTCAACAGCCGATATATCGCGACACCGTCTCCCATTCCGCGATGGGACACGCCCAACCTGAGCATGGCGAACTGCCTCTACCTTTTCGGCGCCGGACGCGAAAAGCGGATCCATGCGATTCCGCCGCACACCAGAGTGGAGCCGCTCGAATTCGAGGACGTGCGCTTCAAGGTGGAGGAATTCAGGGGAATTCTCTGCAGCGCGTCAGGGCAGGACAAGGCCTTCATGGACGAAATCTTCGACGACGCCGACCGGCGCAAGCACGTCATCAACGACAGCAACTTCCTCGACAAAGTGAAGACCGGGCCTCGTCCGCCGCAGCGTCTGTTTACCAACCCGGAATAACCAAACCATGGCTTACAACTCTGAAAACGACTGGCTGCTGCGCGTCCGCGGCCTGACGAAAATCTACGGCGAGCCGGTGAACAGTTCGGTGGACCGCACGGGCCCCGAATTCGCCAGCAACATATGCCCGGAGAGCGGCGCCATCGTGGCGATCGCGAACATCGATTTCGATCTCTATCCCGGCGAGGTGCTCGGGATCGTGGGCGAGAGCGGGTCGGGGAAGAGCACGCTCGTGCAGCTTCTCTACTTCGACCAGGCGGCCACGTCGGGGACGGTGCTGTTCCGCGGCGTGGATGAAGGCCGCACCGACATCCTCACGCTTTCCAATCAGCGCAAGCGCTACGTGAAGAACCATCTGATGGGGATGGTCTATCAGAATCCGCGCGACGGCCTGAACTTCAGTTTCAGCTCGGGCGGCAACATCGCCGAGAAGCTGCTGATGGCGGGCACGTTCCACGTGGGCAATATCCGCGGCCGCGCCAGCTATCTGCTGACGCAGACCGAAGTTCCCGTGCAGCGCATGGATGAAACGCCGGCTTCCTTCAGCGGCGGCATGCAGCAGCGCGTGCAGATTTCGAAGGCGATTGCGAACAATCCGCCGCTGGTGTTCCTCGACGAGGTGACGAGCGGCCTCGATGTCTCCGTACAGGCCAGAGTGCTCGATCTCATCCGGCGTCTGCAGCAGGAGATGGGCATCTCGATGATCGTGGTGTCGCACGATCTGGGCGTCATCCGCATGCTGACCGACCGGACCATTGTGTTGAAGCATGGCCGCATCGTGGAGCACGGCCTGACGGATCAGATTCTGCAGGATCCGCAGCACGCGTACACGCAGCTGCTGGTCAGCTCGCTGCTCTGATTGAGGAGAAGGATTCAATGACCAGGATTCTTGAAGTAGACGGCCTTGCCAAGGAGTTCACGCTCTACATTCTGGGCGGCAAGAAAATTCACGCGCTGGATGGCGTTTCCTTCCACATGGAAGAGGGAGAAATCGTCGGGCTCACCGGCCATTCGGGCTCGGGCAAATCGACGCTGATGAAGTGCATCTACCGGACGTACCTGCCGACAGCGGGCAGCATCCGGATGCGCAACGGGGAGGGCGAGTTCCTTGATCTGGCCGCCGCCTCGGAGCATAAAGTCCTCGAACTGCGGCGTTCGGAGATGACTTACTGCTCGCAGTTCCTGCACGCGATTCCGCGGGTGCCGGCACTCGAGGTTGTCGCCGAGGGATTGCTGGCGCGCCGGCGCGGGCGCGAGGAAGCGTTTCGCGCGGCCCGCCAATGCTTCGAACGGCTCGGCCTTCCCGAAGAGCTCTGGGACGCCTATCCTTCGACCTTCAGCGGCGGCGAGCAGCAGCGCATCAACATCAGCCGCGCCATTCTCTCGAAACCCCGCTTCCTGCTGGTGGACGAGCCCACGGCGTCGCTCGATCTCAGAACCAAAGACGCGGTGATCGACATGCTTCTCGAACTGAAAAATTCGGGAACGTCGATTCTTCTGATCACGCACGACGCGCATACGCTCAACCGGCTGGCGGACCGTTGCCTGCAACTCGAGAACGGGAGCATCCGCCAGACTCTCGAAACGGTGGTGTCATGAAACTCCCCGGCGTAATCGGCGCTCTGGCCGCCATGGCGCTGCTCAACTCATGCGGACCGGCCGGCGCGGCCGCGAAGACGGCGGGCGGGCGGCCCACCGTCCTCCGCTACGCTTTCACCTCGACGGCCGAGGAGCCCGAGGCGGCCAATCACCGCCAGGAACTCACACGGCGTTATCTCGAGCGCGAACTGCATATGGAGGTGCAGATGGTGCTCACCACGGCTTACGGCGCGGTGATCGAGGCATTCCGTTCCAACAAAATCGACGCGGCATCCATCTCGCCCTTCAGCTACGTTCTGGCCACCCAGAAGGTGCCGATTGAAGCCATCGTGATGCGCGGTTCAAAAAGCGGCGAGCCCGGCGAATACTCGGGCGTGCTGGCCGTTCCCGGCAACAGCCCGATTCATTCCGTGGACGATCTGGTCAAACATGCGAAGGATCTGACGATTTCCTTCGTCGATCCCGCTTCGACCTCCGGTTTTCTCGTGGAAAATGCCTTCCTGCAGTCGAAGGGAATCGAGCCGCAGAGAGATTTCAAGCGGGTCGTATTCTCCCTCAGCCATCCGGCCTCGCTGCTCACTTTGAAAGCGGGAAAGGTGGATGTGGCCGCGACCATGCAGCGGCTGGTCACGGGCTACGAGCAGACGGGCAAGCTGTCGCGAGGCGACGTGCGGATCATCTGGGTTTCGCCAAGCATCCCGAATCAGCCGATCGCCGTACGCCGGGACCTTCCGCGGGATTTCAAGGAGCAGATCCGCCAGGCTTTTATCGACATGCCGAAGAAGGATCCCGAGGTGTGGGCGAATCAGTCGTCTTCGGCGCTGCCCGCTTCGTCCGATCAGGTCTATGTCGCGGCCAACGACGCGATGTTCGACGGGCTCCGCGAGATGGCGCGAGGCGTAAAAAACCTCAGCCTGCTCGAACACTGACGGCGAGGGGAGACATGCTCCAGGTAAACGGCCTCTGCAAACGTCTTCCCGATGGCCGGGCCATCCTCAGCGATCTCAATTTCCGGGTAGAGAAGGGCGAATTCGTGGCGCTGCTCGGGGCCAGCGGCGCGGGCAAATCGATGACGATGCGGGCCATCGTCGGGCTGACATCCGTCGGCAGCGGCAGCGTGGTGTTCACCGGGGAAACCGGCAAGACCTACACGACCACGACGGCGAGCGGCAAGGAGCTGCGCCGGGCCAGGCGCAACATCGGAGTGATCTTTCAGGGCTGCAATCTGGTGCGCCGCCTGCCCGTCCTCGATAACGTGATGATCGGCCGGCTGGGCCGCATCCATCCGCTGAGGAGCTGGCTCTACGGCTTCACCGACCGCGAAGCGACCGAAGCCATGGAGGCGCTCGATCGCGTGGGGATGGCCGACTTCGCGTCCCGCGTCACGGGATCTCTGAGCGGCGGCGAAATGCAGCGCGTGGCCATCGCGCGCGCCATCTTCCAGCGTCCTCTCTGCTATCTGGCCGATGAGCCGATCGCGAGCCTCGATCCGAAGAATGCCGAAAGCATCATGCAGCTTCTGCAGCCGCTGGCGCGCGAAAACCCCATCCTCGGCGCGTTCCACCAGCCGGAGATGGTGATGCGCTACTGCACGCGCGTGATCGCGCTGCGCAAGGGAAAGATCATTTACGATGGCAGTCCCCGGCTCGATGCGGCGGAACTGGCGGAGATTTACGGCAGCGAGCTGAATCGCCCGGCGCTCACCATGGCTGCCCCGGCCGCGGTGGAACGCTGATGAACCTCGGGGACTTCTCGCTCGGCCGCTACCGGCGGCGCGTGATCCCGGCCGCTGTGTTCGTTGCCATCGTAATCGGCGCGGCGCTGCTTTGCGAAGTGAGTTTTTCGGACTTCGTGAAGGGCATCGTCAAAGGGCTCTCGCTTCTGACGTTCTTTTTCCCGCCGGACTGGGCGGCATTTCCGGAGATGATTCGCCCGGCGCTGGTCACGATCGTGATCTGTCTGATCGCGACTCCGATCGGCGCGGCGTTCTCCATCGTCTTCGGACTGGCCGGCGCACGCAACATCGCGCCGGACTGGCTGCGGCTCGTCTCGCGCTCGATCATTGCAGCCGAGCGCGGTTTGCCCGAGATCGTCACGCTTCTCGTGCTGGTAGCGGCATTCGGCCTCGGTCCGCTCGCGGGTGTGATGGCGCTCGCGATCGGCAGTATCGGGATGCTCGGCAAGCTGTTGGCGGACGCGATCGAGGAGATCGATCCGCGCATTCTCGATGCGACCGCGGCGGTGGGCGCGACGCACTGGCAGGTGATTCGCCATGCGGTGCTGCCGGAGGTTTTGCCGTCGCTCGTGGCCAACTCCATTTTCCGTTTCGAGGTGAATATCCGCGCCTCCGTGCTGCTCGGAGCGGTGGGCGCGGGCGGCATCGGTTATGAGCTGAACGCGGCCATCAACCAGCTCGAATACAGCCGCGCGACCGTTGCGGCCCTGCTCTCGCTGCTCCTCGTCTTTCTCTCCGAGCGGCTCTCCGACCGGCTTCGCTCCAGGATCATCGGCGCCGGGAGGTTGGGTTAACCGTATGGCGGCTGCCGTCGCGGTTCCATCTTCCATCCTGCCCTCGGTGCGCTTCCGCAGACGGATCCTGCTGCTCGCGGCCTCTCTCGCCGCGCTGGGGGCCGGACTCCTCTATCTGAAAATCGATCCGGTTGCGATCTTTCGCGACTTCCACTACGTGGTGGGGCTTCTCGACGAGATGTTTCCGCCCAATCTGCGGCTGCTGTGGGTGAAAAAGGGATTGTGGCTGTCGGTCCTGCAGACGGTCGCGATGGCGTTTCTCGGCACGCTGGTGGGCGCTTCGATCGCCATCGTGCTGGCGTTTCTCGCTTCCGTCAACACGGCGCCTTCCCGGCCGGTGCGCCTCATCGTGAGAACCCTGTTGGCCACCGAGCGCTGCACGCCGAATATCGTCGTGCTGCTGGTGCTGCTGGTTGCCGTCGGGATCGGACCTTTCGCCGCGATGATTTCGCTGTGCATCGGATCGGTGGGGATGTTCGGAAAGCTGTTCGCGGATGCGATCGAGCAGGTGGATCCTCTGCCTGGGGAAGCCATCGCCGCTGCCGGCGCCGCTCCGCTCCAGGTGATCCGCTACGCGATTCTCCCGCAGATCGCGCCTTCGATTGTCGCCAACGTTTTTTATGCCTTCGACGTGAATCTGCGGCTGGCGGTGACTCTGGGCGTGTTCGGAGGCGGCGGCCTCGGCTTCGAGCTGCATGTGGCGCGCAGCGTTCTGCGCTACAAGGACATGTTCGCCTGCCTGATTCTGGTGATGATCCTCATCAACGTCATGGAACGGATCGCCGACTTTTTCCGGCGCCGGCTGTTCCTCAGAGAGGTCGAACTTCGATAAGAAAATGAACCGCTCAATACTTTCAAACGCGCTGGTGGTGTTGCCCGGCAGGACCGTGGAGGGCTCGGTGGTGGTCGAGGGCGAGCGCATCGCCGAGGTAGTCCCGAACCGGCGCTTCGCCGAAGGATACGATCTCGGCGGCCAGTTCCTCGCGCCCGGAATCATCGACATTCACACTGACTATCTCGAGAAGGAAATCCGGCCGCGTCCGAGCGCGGAGATCCCGCTGGGCATGGCTTTCCACACGATGGATCTGCGCGCCATCGCGTGCGGGCTGACGACGGTGCTCGGGGCCGCCCGGATTTCGGGCGATCACGATGGCCGCACGACCGGCTGGCGCGGTGATGGTCTGAAACTCGCCCGGGCTTACCAGACCCTGCGCCGCACGGCTCTCGCGCGTCATCTGATTCACGTTCGCTGGAACCCCAATTTCGCGCCGGTGGAGCAGATCCTTGCCGAAGTGCTGCAACTCGATTCCATCGGCAATATCGTTTATAACGATTCGCTGCCGGGTGAGCGGCAGTTTCGCGATGTCGAAGAACAGATCCGCAAACTCGCCGCGCGGCAGGGCATTTCCGAAGAGGAGGCCCGCGAGCGCTTCGAGGCGCGCAGGCAGGCTGCGCTGAATGTCAACAACAGGATGCAGGTGAAGGCCGCGGTCGAGGGGAAGATCCCTCTCGGAAGCCACGACGACACCACCGTGGAACACGTTCTCGAAGCCCATGCTTCCGGCGCGACCCTTTCGGAGATGCCCTGTTCGATCGAGGCCGCGCGCAAGGCGAAGGAGCTGGGGATGATGGTCTGCATGGGCGCGCCGAATTACTTCCGCGGCGGATCGCACTGCGGCAATCTCTCCTGTCCCGACGCGATGGCCGAAGGGCTCGTCGACATCCTCTGCAGCGATTTCCATTTCCCCTCGCTGCTCGGCAGCGCGGTGAAAATGATGCGCGCCGGCATGACTCCTTCGGACGCGCTGAATATGATGTCGCTCAACCCGGCCCGCTATCTGCGGCTCGAGCGCGATCTCGGCAGCATTGAAGAAGGCAAGAAAGCGGATCTGATCGCCTTCTCCGCGCGCGAAGATTTTGCCGTTGTAACGGGAGTGTGGGTGGAAGGCCAGGAAAGAATGCGGACCGGAATGGTGCTGCAGCAGCGCGACGAAGCCGCCGTCGCTTAGTCCGCGGCTGCGATCTGCCGGCGCAGCAGCGCGTCCGCTTCCTTGAGCGATTTGAGCGAATCGCTCACCAGCCGCGCGTAGCCTTCGCTCGAAAAACCTTCGATGCGCAGCGAGACCACGGGTTCCGTGCTGCTTTCGCGCGCCAGCACCACACCGTCTTCGAGCAGCAGCCGAAGCCCGTCGATATGCGATTCCTGCGCGCCGCGGAATGCGCCGCGCAGACGTTCCTGCACAGCGGGAAACCCGAGAAGAGCCGCCGGCAGGCGCAGTTCCGGAGTACTGAAAATGGGCGCAATACTCCGCCGCAGCTCTCCGAGCGTCCGCTCGCCCTTTAGAATCCCGAGCATGAACAGCGCGGAATAGAGACCGTCGTCGCGCGAGCCGGCATCCCGGAAGAAATAGTGGCCGCAGGCATCGAGGCCGAGCGCCGCGTCATTGCCGAGCAGAGCCGTACGCATGAACGCATGGCCGCTGCGCTCGAGCATCGGTGCGCCGCCGAACTGAACCACTTCACGCCGCACGCTGTCGGAAAGCTTGATGTCGCAGATCACTTTTTCCGGCAACGCCGAGCGGCCCAGAACCTCGCGCACGAGGAGGATCGATATCTCATCCGTGCTCGCGTGGACGCCGCTTTCATCGACAAAGGCAACCCGGTCGCCATCTCCGTCCCATGCGATTCCGAGCGCTCCTGC
>Ga0187771_10000214_pt1 | contig 32464 bp, 34 predicted proteins | sample 0116_SJ02_MP15_1_FD_133139 | JGI IMG/M metagenome (GOLD analysis project Ga0187771, IMG submission 133139) | Tropical peat soil microbial communities from peatlands in Department of Meta, Colombia - 0116_SJ02_MP15_10_MG | ecosystem: Environmental > Terrestrial > Soil > Wetlands > Peat | place...
CGTCGGCCGTATAGCAACCGGCGGTATTGGGCAACAGGGTGTACTTCCCGGGGTCGATTTAGTCAAGGAGCGACTCTTTGCTCCGGTCCAGGTTGACCCGCCGCACCGCCACGGTGATGATCTCGGCGCCCGAGGCCTCCAGAGCCTCGGCAGTCTGCTGGAAGCTTGCGTACTTGCCGGTCCCCACCATCAGGCGGGAAGTAAACTCACGGCCGGCGATCGTCCAGGTATCCTTTTGAGTTGTCATGGCAGATTTCTCCTTGTGCAACAACGTGCTGTTTTCAGACAACCGGATGGCGGCGTACCGTTTCCCCTCCGCCGCAAACTGCTGCCCGCTCTTCATCCCCCGCCCACAAAATGGACTATCTCTATCCTGTCGCCATCCGACAGCCCATGGCTGTCATAGGCTGTCTTGGGAATGATATCCAGATTGACCTCCACCGCCACCCGCTCACGCTGGAGCTGCAAATGTTCCAGGAGCCCGGCGACCGTGCTCCCCTCGGCGATGTCGATCCCCTCGCCATTCAGTGTTATGTGCATGTATTTTCTCCGTAACACCCTGTGAGGCTTCGGTTTTTTCCAACTCCCGGCTGCGCTGCATTTCCCCGCACGGCCTTGAAACGCAAAAAAGCCGCGGAAGCGGCTTGGAACATTGGCATGTTTGCGCTTCCCTACGCCGGCATTACCCGGATCAGGTACTAAGGGTCGCGGCGCGACGCCGCTCTCAGTCGAAACTCCCCCAGCGTTTACATTAACCTAGTGTATTGGCGTGGGTCTGTCAATTGAATTTATTCCTTCCCGAAGCCGTGAAGGGATTCCGGCCCCGGTACTCCACTCCCCGGCAGGAAAAATTACCGTCTGCGCCGTTTCGAATCTTCTCCGGCAGCCACTGTTTGTGATATAGTCTACCAATACAATATGCTCTTCAGTTTACGGGCATAACAACCGAAAAGAAGATTATATGGCATGCAAAAAAATATTCATAGCCGCTACCGGCCAACATTGCGGCAAAACCACCATCAGCCTGTCGCTCATGCACCTGGCGCGCAAGAAATATGACCGGGTCGGCTTTGTCAAGCCGATCGGCCCCAAGTGTATCGAGTTCAACGGATTGATCATGGATATGGATGCCGCCATGATGGCCAGCGTTTACCGCCTGGAAAGCGACGCGCATCTCATGTCGCCCATGACCATCACCCCCGGCTCGACCAGGGAATTCCTGGACGGCAAAATCCCCCGGGAGGTCCCCCGCACCCTTATCTCCACTGCGATCCGCGAACTGGAACGGAAATACGATTTCCTGATCATCGAAGGGGCGGGCCACGGCGGTGTCGGATCGGTGGTCGGGGTGAACAACGCCCAAGTGGCTACCATGGTGAATGCGCCGGTGCTCATGGTGACCAATGGCGGTATCGGCAACGTGATTGATGCCGTGGAACTCAACCTGGCGCTGTATGAACGGGAAAAGGCCAATGTCCGCGTCATCATGGTCAACAAACTGGTGCCGGAAAAACGCGAACGTTCCATCGCCTACCTGAAGAAGGCTTTTGCCGGAACCGACCTGCTGGTGACGAGCGCTTTCGATTATAATCCGATCCTGGCCCATCCGACCTTGCAGCATGTGGCCGACATGCTCGGCCAGCCGCTCAAGGGCAATCCGGCGGACAAAAGCCGAATCTGCCATACCATCCAGTTGGGGGCGTCATCATCCCAGCGGGTCATCGACCATCTCGGCGATTCCACCCTCCTTATCGTGACCAGTTCCCGGGACGAACTGATAGTCACCGCCTCGTCACTGCACCACATACCGGACTTCAGAAGGCTTTTGGCAGGCCTGGTCATCAGCGGGCACGCCCCAATGTCGCGCATCACCCAGCAAATCCTCGACGACAGCAAGATCCCTTATATCCGCATTGAGGAGACCTCTTCCGAGGTCTTCCACCGCCTCAGGGAACATGTCTCGAAGATTGGGCCGGACGACCTGGAAAAGATCGAACTTATCAACTCAACCTCTGAAGGCCACATCGATTTCAGTGCTATCGATGCATTGCTGTAGACAACGGCAATGAACATATCTTAATGAAGAGGCAAAAAAATCTTGACCTGACAGAGTTTTTGTTATTTATAGACAATCATTCACATTTTCGGTGGCATTATGATTTTTCTGACCCGCATGGACAAACAGGTGATGTATATCAACCCTGACCACATCGTCAGTATCGAGGAGACACCCGATACGGTCATTACACTCTTTAACGGGCATCATTTCATTGTCAAGGAATCCGCAGCCGAAATCATCAACAGGGTCGTGACGTTCCGTGCCAGGATAATCCGCCGAGCCGAAAGCGCTGTCGGCAAGAAGTACCTCACGAAGGCGAAAAGAAGCCTTTTCCGCAGCCGTACCATTGACGATAACCCTATCTTCGACAATCGCGGAGAGCAGGAACGCAGTCCATTTCACAGCCAGGAAATCTAGGATATGGATATCGCAACACTCATAGGCCTGTTGATGGGATTCGGGGCTATTTTCGGTGGCGCCGCGCTTGAAGGGCTGCACATGAAAGCGCTGATCCAGCCGACGGCGGCCATGATCGTTCTGGGCGGAACCTTTGGCGCCACGTTCGTGAGCTTCCCTCTCGCCGCCGTTACCAAGGCCTTCAAGGATGTCAAAAACGCCTTCCTGCCCCCCAAGGTCGATCATGACGCGGTTGTCAAGGACATCATCAACTATGCCACCAAAGCGCGGCGCAACGGCCTCATCTCTCTGGAGCAGGAAGCCCAGTCCGCCAGGGACCCCTTTATCAAGAAAGGGATTTCCCTGGTGGTTGACGGTATCGATCCCCAGAAACTGCGGGAGACCCTTGAAGCCGACATCATGTCCTATGAGGACCACACCAAACACAGCGTCGAATTTTTCGAGGCGGCCGGCGGCTATGCACCGACCATCGGCATCATCGGGGCCGTTCTCGGCCTGATTCACGTCATGAGCAACCTTTCCGACACCTCCAAACTGGGGGCCGGCATTGCCGTCGCCTTCGTCGCCACCATTTACGGCCTGATGACCGCCAATATCATCTGTCTTCCCATTGGCGGCAAACTGAAGATCCGCATGAAAGAGGAAGTGCTGCGCCGCGTCATGATCCTGGAGGGATTGATCGCCATCCAGAACGGCGAGAACCCGCACTTCATCGAACAGAAACTCAAAGCCTTTGTCGGCGCCCACTAACCAGCCATGGCCCTGAAAAAAGAACCGGAAAAACATGCCAACCACGAGCGTTGGCTCGTGTCCTACGCCGACTTCATTACTCTGCTGTTCGCCGTTTTCACGACGTTGTATGCCATGTCCCAGACCGACAAGAAGAAGGTTGAGGAGGTCATGCAATCGCTCCAGCAGTCCTTCGGCATGGTGACCGCCGGCGCCCCCGCGCCGAAGGTCAACGTCCTCCAGTCCAAACCCATCAACATCCTGCCGGCCATCAAACCGGAAATGTCCATTTCCCCCTCAGGAAGGGCCCATAGCGGCCAGGTGCGCACCAGGGCGGAGGAAAAGGATTTCCGCCAGATCAAGTCCTCCATCGAGGCCTATCTGGTGAAACAGGGCGCCCAGGACAAGGTCAACCTCACCATCACCCGGCGGGGCCTGATCGTCAGCCTCAAGGAAGCGGGTTTTTTCGATTCCGGCCAGGCCCAGATCAAGCAGAACGCCCATGAGTTGCTCAACACCATTGCCGAGGTCATGAGCCAATACAACAATCCGCTACGGGTCGAAGGGCATACGGACAATGTCCCCATCAACACGTCCCAGTTCCCTTCCAACTGGGAATTGTCCACTGCCCGCGCCACCAATGTCCTCAAGTATCTCATCAAGAACTTCGACGCCGAGCCCCAGAAAATATCCGCCACCGGATACGGGGAATACCGGCCGAACGTGGAAAACACCACTCCTGAAAACCGCGCCAAGAACCGCCGCGTGGACATAGTCCTGCTCTCCGGCGACGGCGAGCGCGGAGAGCCCTGATCTCCCTTATCCCGCCAACGGAACACCATTTCCTCGCCTCAAACAGCCATCATCCCCTTATGCGACATTTTCTGTCACTTATCGGTGCTATTGTTTCCTCAAACGAAGCGGAGGCGCATGATGGAACCGATAGTACTTTTGGGATTGGTTGTTGTTGCATATGGCGGGTATGTTGCGTGGCTTGACCTGCGGAAGGATGTTTCAGCCCTGTTCCCCCTCCGCGCCGCCGGGCAGGACGGACGGATCATAGCCGGGGAGCGCCGGCTGCAAGCGCCGATCAAGAAGGTGGCGGGGGTGTACGTTTGAAATCGCCTTCAGCAGGCTGTTCTTGACGTGGGGAATATCCTGTTCGAGCTCTTTCAACAGCCTTTTCATCCGTTTGCGCTGCAGGTCGGCGGTGCCGCAGACCGGGCAGCAGCAACAGACCACCGGCAGTCCGGCGTCGCGGGAAAAACGGATGATATCATCCTCGGCCAGATACACGAGCGGCCTGATCACCACGGTCTCGCCATTGTCCGCCAGCATGGAGGCCGCCATGGCCTTGAGGGAACCGACAAAAAACTGGTTCAGCAGCAGGGTTTCGACAAAATCATCCTGGTGGTGCCCCAGGGCCAGCTTGTTGCACCCCAGGTCGCGGGCCGCCGTGTAGAGAGCCCCGCGCTTGAACCGCGCGCAGATCGAGCAGTATGATGAACCGGGCCGGCGTTTTTCCTGGATAAGGGCATAGTGTTCGGTCGGCACCATGCGATAGGTAAAACCGTTTTCCCGCAGGAACCGTTCGATGACGTCAGTGCGGTAACCGGGGTAGCCGGAATCGATATTGACCGCCACGATCTCGAAAGAAATGGGTGCGCGCCGCCGCAACTCCTCCAGCAGGAGCAACAAGGTGTAGGAATCCTTGCCCCCCGACACGGCCACCGCAACCCGGTCCCCTTCTTCGATCAGGCCGAAGTCGGCAACGGCCCGGCCGATGCCATGCCGCAATCTCCTGAGAAGCCGGCTGTCTTTGCATTCATCAAGGGCAATCGTCATAACGTCAACAGGCCTCGCCCCGTTCCACGCGGGCGAAGAAATCCCGCACCATGGGGGCGAAGGTCTCGTGTTCCAGCAGGAAGGCATCGTGGCCGTAGGCGGACGGAATAAGGTGATATTCGGCCGGTTTCCCAAGGCCGCGCAGGCAAGCGACCATCTCCTCGGTCTGGTAGGGGGGGTAGAGCCAGTCGGAGGTGAAGGCGAAGAATTGCAGCGGCGCGGCCACCCGGGCAAAGGCCTCTGCCATGGATTCAAATCCCAGGGCCACATCATAGAGGTCAAGGGCCTTTGCCAGGTACAGGAAAGAATTGGCGTCGAAGCGGTCCACAAAGTTGTAACCGTTGTAGCTCAGGTACCGCTCCACTTCAAACTGGCCGAAAAAGTCGAACTGGCCGTCCTTGGCCGAGAAGCGCCGTCCGAACTTCGCGTTCATGGACTCGTCCGACAGAAACGTGATGTGGCCGATGCCGCGGGCCAGGGCCAGGCCATCCTTGGGATTGCGCTTATACTCTCCCTTGCGCCAGGTGGGGTCGTTGAAAATAGCCCAACGGGCCACGGCGTTGAGAGAAATGGCCTGGGGTGAAGGGCGCGGCGTGGTTGCCAGCAAGATGGCCGAAGCAATACTCCCAGGGTACTGGATGGCCCACTCCAGGGACTGCATCCCCCCCATGCTGCCCCCCATGACGCACAAGAGCTTCCCGATGCCGAGGGCGTCGACCAGAAGTTTCTGGGCGCGCACCATGTCGCGCACGGTCACGACCGGAAAGGTGAGGTTATAGCGTTTCCCGGTCTTGGGGTTAATGGAAGTGGGTCCGGTGGAGCCGAGACACGATCCGATCACGTTGGAGCAAATCACGAAATAACGGTCGGTGTCCAGCAAACGGCCCGGTCCGACGATGGCATCCCACCAGCCCGGCTTGGCATCCTCTTCACGGTATTTGCCGGCAAGATGGGCATCTCCGGTCCAGGCGTGCTCCACCAGAATGGCATTGGAACGGCTTTCGTTGAGCTTGCCGTAGGTCTCGTACACGAGCGTGATGGGGGCGAGGATGCGGCCACTATCCAGCTTGATGCCGGACTCGAAGGAAATGGATTGTGCCGTGACAATGCCGACGGACATGAAAAACCCCTTCACACGATACGATGAAGGGGCTGAAACACTGCGTTCTCAGCGCACCCCTCATCTTTGCCTTTCGGCAGGAATTAGCACCTGACGCCTCATTGGCCGGTTGCTGTGGCTTCACAGGGCCTTTCCCTCCGCCACTCTCGATAAGCAGGTTCGTTTAGTGAGAATAATGTAACAACGTCAATATTGTCAACTGAATATGAGCCCGAATCCGGGACGGAGCGGGCAGCATGCCGAACAAACTTTCGCGACACCATTGTATCCTGAAAAGGCATTTCAACCGCGAAGACGCAAAGTTAAATCCGTCAGTTGCCTTGACCTGCGTAATTCACTTGTTCGGTTTGAGTTTTTATTTTATAAAAATCTGAATTTCTTTGTGCCCTTTGCGTCTTTGCGGTTACTGGGTGCCGTTCTAAGGTTTATCTGGAAAAGGCGCCGGGCATCTGATATAAATTACGGGAGTATCATGAAGGATCAAGCTCCAATGGGGAGGATATGAATGAAACGACTGCTCTTGCTGCCTCTTTTGGCATTGATGTTCGGCTGCGCCCAGAACCATTTCAATGTCCCCACGGAACACTTTGCCGCCAAGGTCAAGGCGCTCGGCGTCGCCCCGATCATCATCGATGTGAATTCCGACATCAGGCATCCTGACAAAGACCAGCTTATCAGCCTGCTGGCGGACCTGAACCGCAAATACGAAATGCAACTCGTCCGCAAAATCAAGGCGACCGGCAACTTCTACACCGTGGCGCTCCTGGAGGGGGATCCGCAACGCATTTTCGACAGCCTCTTCTTCCGCAGCGAAAAGCGTGATGACGCAACGATACGGTATAACAAGTATTTCTGGAAATCCGACGAACTGCGGGATTATCTCAGGAAAAACAACGTGGACGCGGTCATGCTGCTGGTGATCAGCGGGCTGACCATAAACGAGAAGGTCTATTCCAACACGCTGCTGTCATCCCGCGCCAGCGACTACAACTATCTCACCCTGACTGCCCAGATCCTGGACGGCGACGGCGCCATCCTCTGGGAATACCCCAACTTCCGCGAACGCATCCTGTCATACACGCCTATGATCAACCTTCAGTATCCCGATTTCAACGAGGCGGAGGCCAATCTTTCCGGCAAGGCGGACCTGAAGTTCAAAACCATCGACGGCATCAGGCGGACGCTGGACCTGCGGCGCAGGGACCTCTTGCTGCGGGAAACCCAGGAATCGGAAGTCTACGGCAAACAGTTCGACGACATCCTCTCCCTTCTGAAATTTGACGCCGACGAAGAGAAAAAGGATGCTGCACCGGCCGGTAAGCCGGCGTCACAGCCGGACCAGCCAAAGCCGGCCGAACAGCCCTCCGGGATAAGCCCGCCGAACGCCGGGACGCCTGCTGCACCGGCTGCTCCTGCTGCACTGCCTGCTCCTGCGGTGCCGGCCACGCCGCCTGCCCCGACCAGCAACGAGATTGTCCCTGCCAATGGCAGCACTCGCTGAAACGGGATGGCCGCAACGACGAAGACAATTCGCCGGAAATGAAGATATTCATCTGAATAATAATGGCCGTGCAATCAACCCGGGTTGATCGCACGGCCTTTTGTTTATCCCTGCCCGACATATCTTCCCACCGGACTGGAAAATCAGATATCCAAGAGCGGCAGCAACACGTTTCAGCGGGAAGATTTAATGATCATCAGCGAGAGGTAATCCGGCGCATGGGCGGTTATCTCTGCAAAATCGGTGAGCACCTTCTGGCGGCTGCTTCCTACCCGCTCCACAAAAAGTGTACCCTGTTGGCGGCCCGTCTGCCGGATAAGTTCCAGGATGTCCCCATAGAGCGGCTTGACCTTGAGCAGCACGACCGTTTCGAACCTGGCCAGGGCCTCGGCGATCTTGTCCAGACCGGCCGTGGCGGGGATGACCGCCATCTTCCCGTCACCCTCCACCAGCGGGATGCCGGCCTGGGCCGCAGAGGCATTGATGCTGGAGATGCCGGGAACGATCTCGATGGGGGTATTGGGGCAAATCTCCCGCAGAATGCCCAGCAGGTAAATGAACGTGGAGTAGAGCAGCGGATCACCGATGGTCACAAAGGCCACATCCTTGCCGGCCTCGGCCCGTACGGCCATCAGGGCCGCGGCTTTCTGCCAGGCAGGGAGCACGCGGGCTTTGTCCGAGGTCATGGGAAACTGGTGGACAATGACCTCCTGGCGGCTTTCATCCAAAAACTCGCGAATCGTCGCCAAGGCAACACTGGCCTCGGTGGGCGCGGACACCGGCGCCAGGATCACGTCGGCAGAGCGCAGGATGCGCTCGGCCTTGCGGGTCAGCAGCTCGGGATCGCCGGGACCGACTCCCACGGCGTAAATCGTCGCCATCTATTCGCTCCCCTTGCGGGCGGTGATGATATAGACCGGGTTCTGCGCCTCGAACATCTTGTACTCGGTCAGGCTGCGGGTCTTGGCGATATTCACGCAGGCCGCCTCGGTCGTGAAACCGTGGTCTTCCAGGAATTCGACCGCCTTGGTCAGGGTGTCCAGGGTTACGGCGTTCAGCACCACCAACCCCTCCGGTTTGAGGCGGCCGTCCACAGCAACGATAATCTCCTCCAGGTGGCCGCCCGATCCGCCGATAAACACCCGGTCCGGGTCCGGCAACTCCTCAAGGACGTCCGGCGCGTCCCCCTCCACCAGCTTCACGTTGCGGGCCGTGAATTTCTTCAGGTTTTCCCGGATAAAGGACAGGCATTGGGCATTCTGCTCCACGGCAAAGATACGGCCATTGGGCATCAGATTGGATGCCTCGATGGAGATTGACCCGCTCCCAGCCCCCACATCCCACAGCACCAGGTCGTCCTGCAACTGGAGCTTGGCCAGGGTGACGGCCCGCACCTCCTGCTTGGTGATCAGTTTCTTCGAGGTCTGGAACTCGTCATCGTCGATGCCGATCAGAGGGTAATGGGTCAGATTCGGCTCGTAGGTCCGGATCAGGATCAGGATATTGAGTTCGGAAGGTTTCAGCTCCAGCAGGCCGCGCACCGAGGTCTTGGTAAATTTTTCGCCGGCCAGCCCCAAATCCTCGCACAGCCATACTTCGTACCCCTCCGCACCCCGCTCGATCAGTTCGGCGGCAATGGCGGCCGGGGTATTCACCTTGTCCGTCAGCACGCAGGCCTTCTCGGCAGCCACGATCTTGTCCACGGCCGCGTGCATCCCGCGGCCATGCACCGACACGAAGATGGCGTCGTCCCACGGCTCTTTGATGCGGGCAAAGGCATACTGCATGCTGGTGACGTTGGGGAAGATCTCGATACGTTCCTTGGGCAGGTTGCGCAGCAGGAAACGGGCTATGCCGAAGAAGGTTGGGTCGCCCGAGGCCAGCACTGCCACGCGCTGTTCGGTTTTTTTGAGGAAATCCAGAATTTCGGGAAGATCGCCCAGGGGCATCTTCAAGCCGGAAAACTCGGGAAAACAATCCAGATGCCGTTGGTGGCCGATCATCACCTGCGCCTTGGCGATGATCTCCAGCGCTTTGGAGCCAAAACCCTCCCACCCTGTGATGCCTGCCCCCACCAGATAGATCTTCTGTTCTGCCATACCCTGCGTCCCCCGTCTGGGATTCGAACCTGCTTCGGACAACGACTATAGCATCCCGGCCGGCAAAAATCACCTGAATTGGTAGCATCGGGCCGGGACAAGCCGCAGATACCTGCTGTCACTGACCGGTCGGCGATTGCCGAAGCCTGCGGAGGATTTCCGCACAGGTCTCCTCGTGGGTAAGCCGCCGGCAGTCAACCGTCACATCGGCATATGTCACATACAGTTTGCGGCGTTCTTCGAAGAGTTCGGCAAAACTCTGATCCGGCCGCTTTGCAAGCCCCCTTCCTCCCAGGTCCAGGGATCTGGACTCCAGCGTGGCCAGGTCGACGTCCAGAAAAACGATGACCCCGTCCTCAGCCAGGTGCGCCATGGCGGCAGGGCTATAGACGGCGCTCCCGCCCGTGGCGATGACATGGTCCCGGCATTCCAGGTTGAGCAGGACCTGTTCTTCGATACCCCGGAGCGCCATGTATCCCTGGGAATCGACGATACTTTGCAACGAGCGGCGCTCACTGGCCTGAATGAGGACATCGGTGTCGATGAAGCCGAGGGAGGCAAACCTGGCCAGAATGACGCCGACCGTGCTTTTGCCGGCCCCCGGCATCCCGACCAGCACAATATTGGAGACTGCGCCGCGCTGTTCAGACACCGTCAACCCGTGCCTTTCCCAGCTTACCCTGCACGCTTTTCACCTTGTCCTCCATGGTCTGGATGCGGTCCGTACGCGTTCCCACCTTCATGATAGTGGAAATGCGCGGCGCGCCCATCCCGTGCACGACCTCATGGCAACGCCTGACAGCCGCGAACACCGCATCCCATTCACCTTCGATGTTCGTCCCGTTCGCATGCAGCCCGATCTTCAAGCCTGCCTGGGCAAGCACTTCTTCACAGGCGGCAACATAGGAGGACAACGATACCCCGACACCAATCGGGACGATGCACAGATCCACTATCACGTTCATAGTTGTTTTTCCCCCCGTTACCCATGGGATACCGCACGGCTTTGGCTTTCATCTTAATTCGCCAATTATACCATGTGTTGTGCAGATTGTTATAGTATTGATGGGGTTTCACCTTCCGAACTCCAGGGCCGCCCACCAGGCCGCGACGACCACGACGGCGCTGAGCAGGGCCAGCAGGGCGCCGAGCAGGCGGCCGGGACGACCGTATCTCCTCAGCAGACAGCCCGTTATCAGACCAAGGCATACCCCGAACAGAAATCCGAAGAGATGCGCCCCCAGGTCGGTGTTCTTCCCTTCGGTGCCGAGCAGGGCCACAAGAGCCAGGGCCGACGCCACGGGAAGCGGCCAGCGCCGCTGCAAATACTGCCGGTTACGCACCAGGTTGAGCGCTGCGAGGATGCCGACCGCTCCGAAGACAGTAGTGGAGGCCCCTACGGAGCAGTGCCCGGGAGGTTGGGCCCAGGCGTTGGCAAGATTGCCGAGGGCCCCGGCCCCCAACAGCAGGCTCCATGCCAGCCCCGAGCCAAGTTCGCGACAGAGGAAAACGACGAAAATGCCGCCGATGGCCAGGTTGCTGACCAGGTGCAGGCTGTCGGCGTGCAGCGTCAAGGCGGTCACGGTCCGCCACCACTCGCCGTCCAGTATCCTGGCGGCCTGGGCATTGCCGAGCCCGGCCCAGTCCAGCCGGGGAAGGGAAAAGAGCGAAACGTCGAGCCGGGTCAGGTTATGGAAGGTGGCCAGGAGGACCAGCACCGAGAGGGTCGCCAGGGTATTTTCCGCCAGAGGGTAAGCGGGCGGGGTTGCCGGCGGCCAGTTGCGGTTTTCCTCCTCGAAAAGCCGCAGCTCTTCGTCTGCCTGAACGCGATAGCCGGCCGGCACCAGCAGGCGCCACCCTCTCGCATCATGCACGAGCCGGCACGGCATGGAGCGGGAGTTCAGCACCAGCGCCCAGAGCTGAAACCGGTCTCCGGAAGGTGGCGGGACCGCCGTTTCCCCGTTCACCCCGGAAGCGACCTCGACCCACTCTTCTTCATGCGGATCATGAATGTCGTTCGTATCCCCCATATTGGTACTATAATCACCCCTGCCACGCTTTTCCACTCCATTGACAATAAAAAATGGCAGTCGGGAAGATCGCACTGTTTTATCAAAAACGGAACGAGGCGGCACTGGGGCCGCCTCGTCCGGCAACTTGCAAAAATAATCCTGAATTCGTGACGCCTCCATGTCTTAGTTGGTCCGAAAGGCATCTACCCTTACCTTAGACCAGACCAACGCAGGACCGATGCAGTGAGTGGTTTGATGCTGCCGGGCGGCGGGCAGCCCCCGGATCATCCGCAACTGCCCATGGTTGCCAGACCGTACACATATTCCGGCCGGTAGTCCGGTTCGACGCCGGCATACATAAGCAGATTGACGCCATTGTTTCTAAAGCCCCGTTCCTTGAACAGAGCAACCGCCTCACGGTTGCGGGCCGGGGCATCGATATAGACGGCAGTGCCGGCCGGCTGCCTGTTCAAGGCCTCGTCCAGAAGGTCCGCCGCCCGGTCCGGTGAAAGGGCGCTGAACGGCCCCAGTTGCACAGCTCGTCCGCACGGCTGAATGACCATAAAAGCGCCGTCTTCGGCCAGAACCGTGCCCCGCCGGGACGTTGCGGCCAGCAGACCGTCGCGACGGTCCCCCCAGCCGAGCTGGTCGAGAGCCACATCCCACTCTCCCGCCGCTGCATGAGAAGAGCCGGCCTGCCAGCCTCCCCGGCCTGTCCAGCGGATAATGGTATCGGCGCTGCTGAATCCGTGTTTCACATACAGGGCTTTGCCCATTTTTGAGGCGGTCAGCCAGCAGGTCTTTGCACCAGCGTTGCGCAAACTGCCAAGGGCCGCCAGGAACAGCGCCTCGCCGATCCCCCGGCCCCGACAGCGCTTGTCAACTATAAGATTGCCGATCCAGCCGCTCCGATCGTGAAGCAGGGAGGTAACGAAGCCGGCGGCAGCGCCCGTTTCGTCCCGTGCCGAGAAGCAACCGGCGGGAAAAGAGGAAAGCAGGAAATCGAACTCCCATTGTTCCGCTATCCAGTTTTCTGCAGCGGCCAGTTCCAGGAAACAGGGCACATCATCATTTCGAAACGGCTCGATGGCCATACCAGATTCACCCCTCGGCATGATGCCGATTACTGCAACGAACAGGCGGACTCCCCAACCGTCACATCCTGCCCGATCAGGCCGATGGCATCGGCGCGGCACTGTTTGCAATGGCTGAACTGCCCGATGATCTTACCGTTGGTCTCACGCACCTCCGAGAGCCGCGCTTCGCTTGGCGGTTCTATGTCCGCCAGTTCCGCCTGGGGGATGAGGGGCATGATGTTCATCACAAACGCCCCCAACCTTTTAACCCGTTCCGCAATCATCGGCAACTGGTCATCATTGATGCCCGGCACCAGCACGGAATTGACCTTGATGGTCAGGCCCAGTTCCCCGGCCCGTTTCAGCCCCTCAAATTGGTTATGGATCAGTATTCGTGCGCCCTCGGCGCCGGTGTAGCTGGCGCCTCGGTAGATGACGTTGCGATAAATCCGTGTGCCGACCTCCGGATCAACGGCATTGATGGTAACGGTCAGACTGTGCAGCCCCAGTTCGTACAAACGGTCGATGGACTCGGGCAGCAGCAGGCCGTTGGTGCTCATGCAGAGCATAAGATGCGGGAATTCCCTTTTGACCAACTCGAAAGTTTCAAAGGTTTCCTCGTTGGCCAGCGGATCTCCGGGACCGGCAATGCCGATCACCTTGATGATCGGTCCCACCACCGGGCTGGCCATCACCTCCCGGACCTTGGCAATGGCCTCTAGGGGGGTCAGCAGGCGGCTGGTCACGCCGGGTCGGGATTCGTTGGCGCAATCATGCTTGCGGGTGCAATAACCGCACTTGATGTTGCACCGGGGGGCCACCGCCAGATGCATGCGGCCGTTTTTGTGATGGTTGCCGCCAAAGCAGGGATGCCCCTGGATCTTGTTTTTCATGTCGCAAACACTCGCCATGGATGGTCTCCTTTCAAACAAAAAAGCCTGCGGTTGTCTCCGCAGGCCCCGTTGCCTTGAGTTGGTCTCTTTGAGATGTGAGGCGATCTGCACCTGTGCAGAGAGATAAGGCATAGAGCGTGCCAGATGGCAAGATAATTTGAGATATCGCCGAAAAGCCTTGAATAACGGAGTATTGCACAATACTCCCACCAACCTTCGCGTCCCGGCGGCACCACAAGGGACCGGACAACTGCCCTTTTTTTAATCAGTAATATTTTTTTCTGTTCTGGTTTCTCTTTTGCAAGCCCAACAGGGCATCGACGGGAATCTTGAAAATTGCGCATGAACGGTTGCCCCATGTTCAACCAGTACAACCTTGCAGATATCCACGACAGGGCCAGGGCCGCCTTCATGGGCATGGCCATAGGCGACGCGCTCGGCGCTACGGTCGAGTTCATGACGACGTCCGAGATTGCCGCAAAATACGGCACCTTCAAGGAGATCGCGGGAGGCGGGTGGCTTCGCCTGAAGCCGGGGCAGGTCACGGACGACACGGAGATGGCCCTCTGCATTGCCCGGGCGATCATCGAAAACCAGGGCTGGTCGGTAGAGGCGGTCGCCCGCAATTTTGCCGTCTGGCTCAAATCGCGGCCGGTGGATTGCGGCGACACCTGCCGCAAGGGTATCCGCGCCTATATGCTGCACAATACCCTGGAGGTGCCCCTGAACGAGTGGGATGCCGGCAATGGCGCAACCATGCGGATCGCACCGGTGGCCATCTTCTCGCTGCCCGACAGCGAGCTGTTGAAAAAATATGCGGTCGAGCAAGCCCACATCACCCACAACAATCCCCTGTCCGACGCTGCCTGCATCTGCGTGGGAGAGATGTTGCACCTGGCAATCTGCGGTGCATCGCGGACCCGCCTGCGCCGTCAGGCCGACGGCCTGGTGGCCCGGTTTCCAACCTTCGTTTTCGAGCCCTACCGCGGCTTGGCCACCGGCTACGTGGTCGATACCCTCCAAACCGTCTTTCATTGGTTTTTCAGAGGGAAGACATTCGAGGAATGTGTCGTGGGGACCGTCAACCAGGGAGCCGACGCGGACACAACCGGCGCCATCTGCGGCATGCTGGCCGGCGCCTATTTCGGAACGGGAGGCATTCCCCGGCGCTGGCTGAAGAAAATGGACAGGAAGGTGATGAGCGAGATAGACGTGCTGGCCGGGCAGCTCGTTGCCGCCAGCCCGGCCGGAAGAATGATGTAGCGGGTTGTTGAAAAACGTCATGAGAAAGGCCGGCTGGCAGGCGCTGCCCTGGCTTCTTATGCCTCCTTCAGGATACTGTCCGCAACCTGGCGCAGGCTTTTGCGCTTATCCATGGCCATCTTCTGCATGGCCCGATAGGCAGCGGCCTCGCCGATACGCTGTTTTTCCATCAGCAACCCCTTGGCCTTTTCTATCACCTTGCGATTCTCGATGGTCTCCTTGAGGTCCTCTATCTTCTCCTTGAGGTCCTCCACCTGTTCCGTATGGGCCAAAGCGATCTCGATTGCCGGGATAAGATCCTGTTCCCGTAGCGGCTTGGTCAAAAAAGCGGCAATTCCGCACTCTGCTGCCCGTTTTGCGGTCTGGGCGTCAAAACAATTGGTAAGGAGCAAGATGGGGATCTTGAGCTTTTTTTTGATCTCTTTTGCCGCGGTTATCCCATCCATTTCCGGCATGGCCACATCCAGGACCGCCATATCGGGAAAGCTCGCCATGGCCATTTCCACGGCACTTTTGCCGTCTCCGCACTCCAGCACATCCTCAAATCCAAGCTCTTTGAGCATTGCTTTCAAGCTCATCCTGATAAGCGGTTCATCATCACATATTAATACTGTTTTCATGTATGTACCTCCCGGTGACCATCGGATGAAACAGGGGATTGCATCTAATATGCCAGTATACATGTTAATGGCCCCGGCAATAGTGCCGGAGCCATCATATTTGCGCAATTATTTCGAGATGTTGTGCAAATAAAGAACTTGTTCGCGGGCAGGTTCCGACATTATCTGAATACAGCCTCGGCCAGGACCTCTGCGACGTCGCGCACCTTGACGTGGTCGGCCTTCACGTCCTTGAGTCCATCCTCGAACATGGTCAGGCAGTAGGGACAGGAAACGCACACCGTGTCCGGCTTCTCTTCCAGCGCCTCCTTGACCCGGTTAAGGTTGATTCGCTCGCCGACATGCTCCTCCATCCACATCCGGCCGCCGCCGGCCCCGCAGCAGCAAGCGTTTGCGCGGTTGCGGCCCATCTCGGCCGGGACTGAGCCGGTAGCCAGTTCAATCACCTCGCGCGGCGCATCGTACACATCGTTATGCCGCCCCAGATAGCATGAATCGTGGAATACGACAGCGCCCAGCTCCGGGGACGTCCCGTTCAGTTTGAGATAGCCATCTTGCACCAGGTTGCGGAGAAACTCCGTATGGTGAACCACCTCAAGATCCAGCCCATACTGCTTGTAGTCGTTCTTGAGGGTCGAGAAGCAGTGGGGGCACTGGGTGATGACCTTCCTGACGCCCCGCTCGGTGAAGAACCGCACGTTCTCCGTGGCCAGACGGTCAAAGACATACTCGTTGCCCAGCCGGCGCAGGCTGTCGCCGCAGCATTTTTCGTCCTTGCCCAGGATGCCCCAGGAAACGCCGGCCTTGTCCAGCAATTGGGCCAGGGCCGCGCTGACGTGCTTGCTGCGCGAATCGAAGGAACCGGCACAGCCGACAAAGAGCAGGTATTCGGTGGTATTCCTGTCGAACGGCTTGACCTCCATCTGGGCGCACCACTTGGTGCGCTCCGACGGGGCGATGCCCCAGGGATTGCTGCGTCCCTCCATGTTTTCGAACAGGTTGAGCAACTCTTCGGGAAAACGGGCCTCGTTCTCCACCAGATGGCGGCGCATCTTGACGATCTTGGGCATCTGTTCGATGAAGACCGGACAGGCTTCCAGGCAGGCGCCGCAGGTGGTGCAGTTCCAGATGGCATCCTCCGTGACGCTCCCCTCGCCCCCTTCCCCGATCAAGGGCTTGACCGGCACTGCCCCTTTTTTGAGCATCGCACCGTTTTCCAGCAGGTTGACTTTGATATCATGGATTATGGCGCGCGGATTAAGCGGCTTGCCGGTGGTTGTGGCAGGGCACACATTCTGGCAACGGCCGCACTCGGTGCAGGCCATGGAATCCAGCAGATCTTTCCAGGTGAAGCGGTCCGCCCGGCCGACGCCAAAGACGCTGCCAACCGTGAACTCCTCCCGCGGCTGGGTGTTGGGCTTCTCCAAACGCCGAAAGAAACAGTTGGGGATGGCGGTCAGAATGTGCATGTGTTTGCTATTGGGCAGATAGCACATGAACATAAGCAGGGCAGCGGCATGGGCCCACCAGCTGACGAAGTACACCAGGGCGCCGGCGGAGCGCGGGATCAGGCCGGCCACCACGCTTGAAACCGGCATATAGGTGTTGGCAAGGACAAGAAAATGCTCCGGCAAGCGGATTATCTTGGCGCCATTGATGCCGAAGTTGGCCACCATCAGGGTGGCGATCAGTCCAAGGATGAAGAACGCCTCGGCAGTGCGCCCCTCGGGATACGGAGGCGCAACGACCCGCCTGACCACGGCGATGACCACCGCCACGAGGGCCAAGAGCGACACGATGTCGATCGTCAGAATGAGCGGTAAATAGATGCCGTCGGGCAGGAGGGACAGGCTGACGGACGGGAAAACACCGTGCAGAAGGAACTCGGTGTTGGAAATCAGCAGAATGATGAACGACCAGAAGATGACGAAATGGTTGAAACCAAAGGGCTTTGCCAGTACCCGTTTCTGGCCGAAGGCATACAGCAGCATATTCCAGATGCGGGCCCCGATGTTGTCGAAACGGTTCTCCGCTGTGCCGAGGGCCGCCAGGCTGAACCTGCGCCAGCAACTCCAGGCAAAGACGCCGAGGGAGACGATCAGAAGGGGGGTGAATATGGTCGAGTTGGCTATCATATCAGAACCTCGGATTTGGCCATGAAGACACTAGAAGATGTTGAAGCATCGACAGTCAGTGGGATCTTCGTTGCTGTTTCAGTTCCCGGATCCGTTTCGTTATGGCCGGAACCACCTGGAACAGGTCGCCGACGATGCCATAGGTGGCAACCTCGAAGATCGGCGCATGGCGGTCGCGATTGATGGCAATGACCATGTCCGAGTCCTGCATGCCGACCAGATGCTGGATGGCGCCGGAAATGCCGCACGCGATGTAAATCTTGGGACGCACGGTCTTGCCGGTCTGGCCGACCTGGCGGTCAACCGGCATCCAGCCGGCATCCACGGCGCTGCGGGAGGCGCCGACGACGCCCCCCAGTTCATCGGCCAACTCCTGCAGGATGGCAAAGTTTTCAGGCGCCATCATGCCGCGGCCCCCGGAGACGATGAAGTCGGCGCCCGTAATATCCACATGGCTTTTGCTCCCGGCATCGCGGATGATCTCGATGACCTTGGTGAGTATGTTCTCTTCAGGGACCACGAACTCCTCGCGGACGATGGTTCCTGCGGCGCCCTCCCTGCGTTCCGGCATCGGCATCACGTTGGGACGGACCGTGGACATTTGGGGCCGGAACTTGTCGCACATGATCGTTGCCATGATATTGCCGCCAAATGCCGGACGGGTCTGCATCAGGTTGCGGTTGTCGTCGATGCCCAGACCGGTGCAGTCAGCGGTCAGGCCCGTGGCGACACGGGTCGCGACGGCCCCGGCCAGATCGCGCCCCATGCCGGTGGCGCCCATCAGGATAACCTCCGGCTTGTATTTTTCGATCAGGTGGCAGCAAACCTCCAGATAGGCCTCGGTGCGATAGTTGCCGTATACCGGCGCGTCCACCAGGTATGCCTTGGCAGCCCCGTAGGCAAATGCCTCGGCACAGATATGTCCAACTTGGTTGCCGATCACCAGGGCGCACAGTTCTACCCCCAGAGATGCGGCCAACTGGGCCCCCACGCCGAGCAGTTCCCACGAGACCTTGGCAGGCTCCCCTTCGGTCTGCTCCACAAAGACCCAAACGCCCCGGTAGGCGGCCAGCTTCCGGGCCAGGGCGGCAGCCTCTTCGTCAACCTCCTCTACGGCAGGTGAAGCCGCAGCCGCCAGTTGTTCCAATATCTTCAGCTCTTCAGGGGTGAAGAACATCTCCAGGGCGCTGGCCGGGCATATCTTGACGCATTTGACGCAGCCGATGCATTTTTCCGGTATCACGATCGGCTCGCCGGCATCGTTCATCTCAATGGCATTGACCGGGCAGACGCTCTGGCAGCGAGCGCCGCAGGCGATGCACTTGTTCTCCAGCAACCGTGCCTTGCCGCGGGGTTTCTTCACTTTGGGTTGAGGTTCAGTCATGTCGGGAAACCTTTTTCTTTATTGTCTAAAGATAAAACCTGGCTCTCACGGAGCTCACAAAGGCACGGAGAAACAAGGCGGCTTTCGAGTGACGAAGGCCTTATGGCTGTACAATCCCTCAGGTTGTTCAAAAATAGTCAGATCGTCGCACCCGCAGGAAATCCCGCGGAGGCGTAGCAGCGCTACACCGCACAAAGGGGTTTTCGAGGACGGCGGCGAGATGGCTGTTTTTCAACAACCTGTCACAACGGCAACATATCCTTTGCCAGCAGCTTATCGATCAGCATCGCCGCAGTGCCTTCGGGATCGCCGTAGCCGTCACCGATGATTTCACCCTTGGCCCGTTCCGGCGAGAAGATCTTGCTGACCCAGGTGGGCGACCCCTTGAGGCCGATGGACTGTTCGTCCAGCTTGAGGACCTGGTTGTTCCAGACCGGCACCTGGGCAGCGGCAGCGGCCAACCGCATGGGCACGCGGGGGTAGCGCGGCCTGTTCAACTCCCGTACTACGGTCAGCATGGCGGGCAGGGGCGCTTCTACGATCTCGTGGCGTCCCTCCAGTTTGCGGCTGACGCGAATCCGCTTGCCCGCCATATCAAGGCTGTCGATGCGGTCAACCAGGGTGAGCTGGTGATAGGCGAGGCGGGTGGCAATGCCGGGGCCGACCTGGGCGGTATCGCCGTCGATGGTCTGCTTGCCGCACAACACCAGGCAGACCTCGTCCACCTCGTCGTTAAGTTTACGGATTGCCGCTGCAAGGACATTGCTGGTGGCCAGGGTGTCGGCCCCGCCAAAGACCCGGTCGGAGAGCAGGATAGCCATATCGACCCCCAGGGCCAGCGCCTTTCTGAGGGTCGCCTCCGCATTAGGGGGCCCCATGGAGATGACAGCCACCTTGCAACCGAAACGGTCTTTCAGGCGCAGCGCCTCCTCAAGGGCATGGGTATCATAGGGATTGACAATAAAGGGGATGCCCTCGCGCACCAAGGTATTGGTTGCCGGATCGATCTGCACCTGGGTGGTGTCGGGAACCTGTTTGATACAGGCGACTACGAGCATAGATGGAGTTCTCCTGATATGGGCAGCATTATAACCAATAAAAAGACCCGGCACAGTCTCATGCCGGGCCTCGGTGCCCTACACAATCCTGTCTTCGCAACAGGAGCATCATACCATGAGCAGAAAGTGTGCCTATTTGACCATAGTCAAAGTTTTCTCACTTGTTCAACACGACCGATCATGGGAAAGACCGTCTTTCTTTCACTGAAGCCGGACTCTTAAACCACCTGAAAACAATCCGGCCAAATTTTAATTAAACTAAAACCGGATGGAACCAAGCGCCGATTATTGCGGCGGCATGCCTTAAATAAAGGCATTTTTCGCCATCCCTATTGTACCAACATTATCCTGATAATCAACAGTTGACTATTATTGGAGCACGGCTTTCCTCTTGACGAGCCTCACTCCAGCGTCTAAAAATAAAATCATGAATCTGCTTACCCACCTTAACCCGCCCCAGAAAGAGGCAGTACTGCATGGAGAGGGGCCGCTTTTGATCCTGGCCGGCGCCGGATCGGGCAAGACCCGCGTCATCACCCACCGCATCGCCCACCTGATCCGCGAACGGGGCGTACATCCGGGGAACATCCTGGCCGTAACCTTCACCAACAAGGCAGCCACCGAAATGGCCGAACGGGTCAGGAAACTGCTCGGCGGCGGCGATGCGCCCCAGATTTCCACCTTTCACGCCGCCTGCGGCCGCCTCCTGCGCAGATATATCCACCGTCTCGGTTTTGAGCCGTCGTTTGCCATTTACGATGACAAGGACTCCGAACGGCTTTTGAAAGACGTGCTGGCGGAACTCGGCCTCGACGACAAACGTTTTCCCCCGAAGGCCATCGGCGCCAGGATCGACGATTTCAAGAACCGCGGTTTGTTCCCCGACGGACTCGATGCCGCGGCAACCGACGATATCTTCAACGAACGGCTGGCGCGAATCTATGCCGCTTACCAGGAGCGCCTGAAGAAGTGCAACGCCCTGGACTTCGGCGACATGCTGCTCCAGACCGTCCGGCTGCTGGAAGAATACCCCGATGTGCGGCATAGCTGCCAGGATCGTTTCCAGTGGATCCTGGTGGATGAATACCAGGACACCAATCCGGTGCAGTACCGCCTTATCAAGCTCCTGGCCGGGGAACGCAAAAACCTGTGCGTGGTGGGAGACGACGACCAGTCCATCTATTCCTGGCGCGGGGCCGACATCCGCAATATCCTGGAGTTCGAAAAAGACTTCCCCGGCGTGCGCGTGGTCCGCCTGGAACAGAACTACCGTTCCACCGCCACCATCCTCAAGGCTGCCGGCGAGGTGGTCAGGCACAACTTCGGCCGCAAAGGCAAAACCCTCTGGACCGAAAATCCGGCCGGGGACAATATCCGCTACTTGAGGGTGGAGTCGGACCGCGAGGAGGCACGCGCCGTTTGCCGCGAAATTGCCCGCTTGCGGGCAGGCGGCATGCCCCTGGAGGAGATGGCGGTCTTCTACCGGACCAACGCCCAATCGCGCCAGGTTGAAGAGGCCCTGGTATCCGAGGCGCTCCCTTACCACATCGTGGGCGGCGTCAGGTTCTACGCCCGCATGGAGATCAAGGACATCCTGGCCTATTTGCGCGTGCTGGACAATCCGGCCGACGAAATCTCCCTGAAACGGATCATCAACGTACCGGCACGGGGGATCGGCAACGCCACCATCGACAAGATTTCCCTTCAAGCCGGCCGGGACCGGATCAGCCTGTACGCAGCCCTGCTGGAAACAGCTGGCAGCGGGTTGCTTGGAGCCGGTCCGCGGAGCAAGGTGGCGGCCTTTGCCGCCATGGTGGAGCGCTTCCGCGAGGCGTCTTCTTCGTTGAGCCTCCCGAAACTGGCCCGCATGGTAATGGAGGAGAGCGGCTACCTGTGCCGGCTCAAGGAGAGCCGGGACGAAGAGGATGCCGAGCGGCTGGAAAACCTCGAACAGTTGCTGGTCGCCATGGAGGAGTTCTGCGAAAAGAGCCCCGACGCCGGCCTGTCCGAATTCCTTGAGCAGGTTTCCCTGGTTTCGGACCTGGAACAGGGGGAGCAGGGCAAACCCTCGGTGACGCTCATGACCCTGCACGCCGCCAAGGGTCTGGAGTTCAGGGCTGTTTTCATGATCGGCATGGAGGAGCGGCTCTTTCCCCATGTGCGCGCCTTGGACGACCTGGACGGCATGGAGGAGGAACGGCGCCTCTGCTACGTCGGCATGACCCGCGCGCGGGAGCGGCTCTACCTGCTGAACGCGCGCCGGCGCTACCTTTTCGGCCAGGACCAGGCCAACCCGCCATCCAGGTTTCTCAAGGACATACCTGCGGATCTGCTGGATGAAGGGGGAAACGTCGGGGAAAACGGCTACCGGATCGAACGGCAAGCCGGACAGACATCAGCCACTCGGCAGATATCGGATGACAGCCATAATCTGGCTGCGGCCGCGGATTTCAGCCATGCCGGCGAGGTCGAGATCATCCCGGAACCGGTGGAAGAGTTCGGCGGGGTATATGTGGGCATGAAGGTGCGGCACGCCAAGTTCGGCCTGGGCACCATCAGGAAGATCGAGGGGAGCGGCGAGGCCCAGAAGGCCATCGTCTGGTTCAACTCGGCGGGTCCCAAAAAACTGTTGCTGCGCTTCGCCGGGCTGGAACGGGCCTAATGCCTTGCAACATTGTATATTTCGCATCGTCCCCCTCCCGCAAGGGGGGAGGGGACTATTTTCTGCATCGTTTTACCTGTTACGAGGCACCAGCCGCAGTGAACACTGTTAGTGTATCTGCTCTACCAGGTAGTTCTGGGGACCCATCTGCTTCATCTGGTCGAGCTGGGCTTCCAGCCAGTCGATGTGCTGCTCTTCATCTTCGAGGATATCCTCCAGAAGCTCGCGGCTCCCGTTGTCGCCCACCTCAACCGCCAGCCTGATACTCTCGTTGTACCCCTTGATGGCGGCTTCTTCGGCGCTCCAGTCGTTTTCATGCATCTTGGGCACCTCGGCGCCGATGTGGACCTTGTTGAGATTGCTGACAATGGGGCGCCCTTCCAGGAAGAGGATGCGGGCAATCAGCTTTTCGGCGTGTTTCATCTCGTCAACGGCGCGTTTTTCAATGGCTTGGTGCAACCGTTCATAGCCCCAGTTGTCGCACATTTCCGAATGGACCATGTACTGGTTGATGGCGGTCAACTCCTCTGCCAGACGCAGATTGAGATGTTCGATGATCTTGTCGTTTCCTTTCATGGCGGCCGCTCCTTCACCCGGTGATTTCATTCCGTCCCGCTTGGGATATCAGTGTGCTGTGCGGTTAATTCGTAGTTGTAATTCCGGCTCTTAAGTCCTTTGCCGTCGTTGCGGCTCCTTGATGTAGGCACAGCTCACACCTGCGTCGCCGCGCCTTGGCACCAGCCAAAATAGCAAAGGAATTACTGCCAACAACTAACCGCACAGCACACTAGTCAATTGAAACACACTTTCCGCACAGGTCAAGTGCCGCAAATCCTTTACTGTGCCGTCCCTTCGGCCGGATGGGTCTTGGACAGGTAGTACTCGTACGTCCCGTCGTAGGCGATCATCCGCCCATGGTCGATCTCGAACACCCGGTCCACCAGCGACCGGAGGAAGTGCCTGTCGTGGGAAACGATCAGGACGGTGCCGGAGAACTCCTTCAGAGCCTCCAGCAGGATCTCACGGGAACGGATATCCAGATGGTTGGTCGGTTCGTCCAGCACCAGCAGGTTGACCGGCCGGGCCAGGATCGTGGCCAGCACCACCCGGCTCCTTTCGCCGCCGGAGAGACTTTCGATCCGTTTTTCCACGGCATCGCCGGAGAACAGAAAAGCCCCCAGCAAGTTGCGGATCACACCGATACCGGCCAGCGGCATCGCATCCTGAACGGTCTCAAAGACGGTTTTTTTCGGATCGAGCACCTCCAGGGCATGCTGGCTGAAGTAGCCAACCTCCACATTCGCACCCAGATTGTAGCTGCCGGCTGTCGGCCCGGTTTGGCCGGCCAGGATCTTGAGCAGGGTAGACTTTCCGGCCCCGTTGACACCCACCACGGCGATCTTGTCCTGACGGCGGACCACGCCTGATATCCCGCTGAAAACCGGATGTTCGAGCCCGTCGGGGGTTTCCCAGACCTTGCCCAGATTTTCCATGACCACCACGTCGTCGCCGCTGCGCGGCGGTTCGGCAAATTTGAACTTCACGGCCCGTTCTTCGGCAGGGATCTCGATCCGCTCGATCTTTTCGATCTTCTTTACCCGCGACTGCACCTGGGCGGCGTGGGAAGCCCGGGCGGCAAAGCGGGCGATGAACTCCTCCTCCTTGGCCAGCATCTCCTGCTGGCGCCGGTGGCTGGCCAGGAGCTGCTCGCGCCGGATGTCCCGCTCCCTTTCATAGAAGTCGTAGTTTCCGCCGTAGCTGGTGATGGTACCGTTTGCCACCTCCACAATGCGCGACACGATGCGGTTCATGAAGTCCCGGTCATGGCTGGTCATGAGTAGCGCTCCGTCAAAGTCGTTGACCAGCCACTCCTCCAACCAGATGATCGACTCCACATCCAGATGGTTGGTGGGCTCGTCCAGCAGCAGCACGTCCGGCTTGAGGGTCAGGATTTTTGCCAGGGCGATGCGCATCTTCCAGCCGCCGCTGAAGGATTCAACAGGATGATGGTAGCGGTCCGGGCCGATACCAAGACCGGTCAGCACGGCCTGGGCACGGGTATCCAGATCATAGCCTCCCCTATGCTCGAATTCTTCCTGGGCGCTGCCGTAGCGCTCCAGCAGGGACGCCAAGGCATCGTCGTCCATGGGGTCGCACATGGCGGCTTCCATCCTTTGCAATTCCTCCGCCAGTTGCATGGTCGCGGCGGAACCGGCCATGACTTCATCCAGGGCCGAGCGCCCGGACATGTCGCCCACATCCTGGGAAAAATAGCCGATGGTGGTCCGCTTGGCGCAGGTAATTTCACCCCCATCGGGTTCCTCCGTCCCGGTTATGATACGGAAGATAGTGGTCTTCCCGGCGCCGTTGGGGCCGACAAGCCCGGTCCTTGATCCGGGAAGGATCTGGAAACCGGCATCGCGGAAGAGAACTTGACTGCCATGCTGGCGGGTAATGTTGGACAGGTGGATCATGCCTTGGGACTCCTTCAATAAAAAACCACAGGGGAGTACCCTATGGCCGTTGCTGCGTTTATCTTATACCATCCCCGGCAGGTGAAAGGCAAGCCATGCGTCTCCTCTTGCAGCGCTCTATTTTTTCCGTTGGCACAAGCGTTGGAAATTGCACAAAATGCAATAAGATGATACAAGAAGCCTTCCGAGGTCAAAGGCGAGATGGCTGTTTTTGAACAACCTGCTACAACATGGAGCGCCGTATGAAACTGAAAATGTTCGCCACCGTAAGACGCTATGAAGGAGTGAAGGACCCGGAAACCGCGGCCAGAAAAGTGGATGAGGTGTTTGTGCCGCTCATATCCGCCCTGCCGGGTTTCGTTGAATATTTCTGGATCGACCTGGGCAACAACGCCATGATGTCCATTACCATCTTCGAATCGCTTGCCGAGGCGATCGACGCAAACAAGCAGGCAAGCATTTGGGTGAGGAATCACCTGGCTTCGGTCCTTGCGCCCTCGGTCCGGATCGAGGCGGGGTCCATAGTCGCGTACAAGGGAAAGTAGGTATGGCGCAGCCGGTTCTGGAAAAAAAATTTGCGCCAGATAATTAATAGGTTTGACTTTCTAGAGCAAATGCTGTTAGGCTGTATTAAACGTCTACGGTTCGTCCAGGACACATCAAACGAGTAGCATCAGGAGAAGGTAACAACATGGTAAACGGAACGGTAAAATGGTTTAACGACAGCAAAGGTTTTGGTTTTCTTGAGCAGGAAGGTGGCGAGGACGTTTTCGTTCATTTTTCCGCGATTGTTGGCGATGGCTTCAAAACCCTCGCTGAAGGCGACAGGGTTACGTTTGAAATCACCCGTGGTCCGAAAGGGCTGCAAGCCGCAAACGTTACCAGGGTTTAATCACATTATCCCATAGCGTGACAGATAAAGCCCCGGAGAATTTCGGGGCTTTATTTTGTTCCGCCCTGCACACGATGGCGCTTATGCTCCCGCCGCCGCGCGGCGCGCCGCCGCTCGCACCGTTGGCGAACCGGCTGCACGAGGCGTTTTGACGGTGCGAGGCCCAGCCTCCGCCGCCTGCATGCCCGGCCGGGCAAGACAGCGGCGCACCAGTTCGCCTGCCTTGGGAGTCGGACGATAGACCCTGTTCTGTTCGTCCCAGCACAGAAGCGCCTTGTTCTCAAGTACTACCAGCAAAAGCAGCGCCTCCCTGCGTTTTACACCAAGCCTGTCCGCCAGTTCGCCTATCCTCGGCCTGTCGCCGCCGCCTGCAAGCAATTCCAGGAGTTCCAGCATCTTTTCCGCAGCCTGGGCGGTCTGCAGGTATTTCCCTTTGCACATGGTTTCTCCACTTCTGTCGTTTAATATCGTGCCGGCACCTGCGCCGGGCCTGTCCCAACCCGTCACAGCCGGTCGGTCATCTCCATCTCGAGATTGAGCAGCCGCAACGCTTCCCGCATCAACTGCGACATATTCCTGCTCGTCAGCTGGGCAAATGTCTCCAGCACCTCCCGTTCCTTGTCGCTTATCCTCATGCTTACCACATGGTAACGCGGATGTTCTTTCATCACGCCCATTGCCACACCTCATTGTTAATTCCGCTATGCGAAACATGATTTCTATTTTAAGGATATTTGTACCGGAAAAAAATTTTTATGTAAACACTTTTTTCAAACACACCGTAAGCACCTGTATACTATTAAAAACAAGCATGAACCAAATGGATTCCATCGCGGACGACAGGCTTGCCGGGTATAAATTCAGCCGCGTAATTCCGCTGTGCGAAATTGCTTTTTACGCTACTTATGGTTTGACATCCTATCGTGTTTGTGCAAATCTAAAGGCAATTTCGCAGAACGAAATAGTCGGGAAGAGATGATGGCACCAGAAGATAATAGCGAAACCAGGAACGACCGCCAGTCGGTTCGCGCACTTGAACGCGGTTTGGAGGTATTGCGCTGTTTCAAGCCCGGCGACCGTTTTCTCGGCAACCAGGAGATCGCAACACGCACCGGCCTGCCGAAACCGACCGTCTCGCGCCTGACCCACACCCTGACCCGGCTTGGCTACCTCGCCTATTCGGAGAAGTTCGGCAAGTACCATCTGGACTCCGCGGTCCTGGCCCTCGGATACTCGTTCCTGGTCAACCTGGATGTGCGGCGCATCGCCCGCCCCCTGATGCAGGACCTGGCCGAATACGCCCAGGCCTCGGTGGCCATCGGCGTGCAGGACCGCCTGAATATGCTGTATATCGAGGCGTACCGCAGCAGCGCCACCGTCACCCTGACGCTGGATGTCGGCTCCCAGATTCCCATTGCCACGACCTCCATGGGCAGGGCGCTGCTCTGCGCCCTGGCGGAGACTGAACGCGAAACGCTCCTCAGCCAGGTTCGGCAACGCAACGAGGCGGACTGGCCCAGGATCAGGGCCGGTATCGACCAGGCCATGAAGGACTATGCCGAGCAAGGCTTTTGCTTTTCCCTCGGCGACTGGAAACGGGATGTCCATGCCGTCGCCGCTCCCCTGATCCCCTCGGACGGCTCCCGCATCCTGATCTTCAGTTGCGCCGGCGCGGCGTTTCAACTCCGGCGCCACATGCTGGAAGACGATATCGGCCCCCGCCTGCTCAACCTGATCACCAACGTCAAGGACACCCTTGACCGGCACTCCTGATAACTGCCCGGCACGGCCCATGGCACGGATGGATTATGACAAACCTGATTTCACCTGAAGGATTGAAGAAACTGGAAGACGAGTTCCAACATCTCTGGCGGGTGGAGCGCCCCAAGGTCGTTCAGGGGGTAGCCGACGCTGCGGCGGAAGGGGATCGCTCCGAAAACGCGGAATACATCTACGGCAAAAAACGCCTGCGGGAGATCGATCGCAAGCTGAAACACCTGGGCAGCCGGCTCAAGCTGCTCAAACCGGCCACGCCGCCGGCCGACCCCCACGTGGTTTCATTTGGCTGCTGGGTATGCTATGAGGACGAAGATGGCAACGGACGCTGTTATCAACTGGTAGGGCCGGATGAGTTCGATGTGGGCAAGGCTCGGATCAGCATCGACTCTCCGGTCGGCCAGGCCCTGCTGCACAAGAAACTCGACGACGAGGTCGTCATCCGGCGGCCCAACGGCGACCTGACGGTCTACATTACCGATATCAGCGCCACGCGTCCGGCCGGGGCGCCGGAATAAACGGGCCTTCCGCCCGCAGGGTGCGCGAACCGGCCGGGGACGGGAACGACAACGATGTCACGGCACGTTGATGATCGCCCCGGCTTCCTGGTCCAGGCTGTCTATCTCCGCCATGATTTCGTCCATGTTGACCTGGCTGATTTCGATGTTTTTGAAGGCAAGGGCTGCAACATCCTCAGGGGTGCATGTGGCCGTGGCCATCATGTTCGCCAGATAGACGGTTTCGATCAGGGCGTGGAACCGTGTGGCCATGTCCGGTGCATGGTGGAAACGTATGGCTTCCTGGATTTCGTCGCTGAAGTTCCACTTGCAGGCGAGCAGATAGCCCGCTTCGGCATGGTACTGGTCGATCAGGCGCTCGCGCAGCTCCGGTGACATTGCGTAATCGCCGGCCAGATCCAGCATGATCGTCTTGCCGATATCATGCAGCAGCCCGCAAATGAACGCCTGATCGCCATCGTAACCCATATCGCGCGCCAGTTGCCGCGCTATCATGCCGCACAGCAGGCAGTGCTGGAGGACCTTGCGTATCTCGTTCGCATTCCGCGGGCTGAAACCGCTCAATGCGTGGACCGCCACAATGCTCATCAGCGACTTCAAACCCATAAAGACGACGGCGTCCTTGAGCGTGCCGATCTTGCCGGCACGGCGGTAATAGGGAGAGCTGCTTATCCTGAGTATCTTGGAAACCAGGATTTGATCGGTCAGGCATTCGACAACATCGTCGATGGAAAACGAGGGATTGTCAATCTTGCCCATGATCTGCCGCATGATATCGGGTATGGGCGGCAGATCAAGGTTGTCCTCCTTGATGCGGGTTCTGATCTCATTGAGCACCAGGGCCGTATCCACCTTGCCGGAGAGCTGGGTTTCATCGTATTTCTTCAACGCCTCCAGCATGACCAGGGAGGAGTTGAGCAGCAGAGGGCCGTTGGACACGATGGCGGGAAGCTCATCGAGAAAATCGAACGTGCCGGTCCCCCATTGCAGGGCGTCAATAAGCTCAGCCTTGACCATCTCCCTGAGAACCTCTTCCAGGATGCCAGTCTCCACTTTGTCCGCCGAATGGAGATAGCCGATCAGGGGGATGTTCAGCGACTTAGCTTCGGCTAAAGCGTCCGACAACTCTTTTTGGGCTATGCCCGTTTCACGCAGCAACAAATCAAAGAAGTGATCCTCCCCGCCCACCGACCACACAAAGATGATCTTGCCATCCTGAAGGTAGAACCTCTTCTCTTGCTCGAATTTCGACAGGACCAGCGTTCCGGAACGCCGGCTGCTCTCGGCCCACTGGATGACGTCAAGAACCGACATCAGGCTCAGATTGCCGCTAATTTTTCTCATAGGTTCACCTGATACGCAAAAATACCTTTCTATGGCCGGTCATGGTCCGGGCGGAATCCGGTCGGCAGCTACGGCAGCGGCACCAGCCACACATAGGGAACCATGCCGTAATTCCAGGCAAGACAGAGCCTCCGGTAGCCGGAGAACATCAGAGCCTCGTCCCGGCAGCAGAGGATGATGGGCGCCTTCAGGGCCAGACTGCCGGCCCGTTGCAACGACTCCTCCATGGCGCTGTAACTCTTCCGGTAGCCTCGCTTTGCCTTGGCCAGGTACCTGGCATAGTCGTCATACCGGTGATATGCGCCGCTGACCCCAATCCCCCTGATCCGGCCGGAACGGGGGTACGGTTCCAGGCCGCCCCGGTCGAAGGCCGCCATCAGCCGCTCCCATTCGAGGCCATGGCGCCGGTAGAACTCCTGCTTGTCGGGATGGTTGAAAAATTCCCATTTTTCTTCGGCCAAATCGGGCTTGAGCCATTGGATGGCCAGACCGGAAACGGAACGCATGATGACCCGCCCCTCAATCAAGCGTCGTGCGCAGCCGTTTGCGCAGCGACACGATCTTCTTCCGGCTCAGGCGTTCTTCCCGCGCCCTCCTGGGCACACAGGTGGCAATCCGTTTTTTGACCTTGCGCTCACGCTTTTCCAACGCAGCGCACAGCCGCTCCATGGCAACCTCCCGGTTCCGGGCCTGGGAGCGGCTCTCCGAGGCCTGGACGACGATGCCGGTCGGCAGATGGCGAATGCGCACCGCCGAATCGGTCACGTTCCTGTGTTGACCGCCCGGTCCGGAGGCGCGGTAGAATTCGATCCTTATGTCGGCGTCGCGCAGTTCACGTGCCATATTTTCACAATTCTTTCCATGTTCCGTTCCGCTCACGAGCCCTTCACGCAGAGCGCGTACTTGAGATAGCGCCCCTCGGGGAACGTGACCGGGTAGGGAAAATCTTCGGGTTGCCCGGCCAGGGTGACGACCTTCAGTTCATTGCCGGCCTGGAGCGCCCCGCGGCGCAACTCCTTGAGATAGTCGGCCACATCCACCTTCTGGTGGTTGGAGGAGGCGATCAGCAGGCCGTTGTCGTTCAAAAGCAACAGGGCGGCAGCCACCAGATCGGAGGTGCCGCCGCGGGTCGTGAAGCGGCTTTTGGCAGTGGTGGAGAACGAAGGAGGGTCCATCAGCACCACGTCGTAACGGCTCCCGCGTCGTTCCAGGTCGGCCAGAACCTGTCGGCATTCCCCCACGATGAACTCGTGCCGTTTAGGATTGAGGCGGTTGCAGCCGAAATTTGCGCTGGCCCACTCGGTATAACCGGGGGAGGCGTCCACACCCGTAACCTGGATAGCGCCGCCCGAGGCTGCGGCCACCGAAAAGGCGCCGGTGTAGGCAAACAGGTTGAGCACCCGCTTGCCGGCCGACCGGCACATCAGATCGCGGCGATTTCTACGCTGATCGAGGAATAGTCCCGTATTCAGCCCCTGCTCCAGGCTGACCAGGAAGGTGAGGCCGTTTTCCTGCACCTCAAGGCGCAACGGGGCCGGAGCGCCGGCGAGCAGCCTGCCGTAGTTCTTGGTGTCGCTTACCGCCTCCAGCTCACGGGTTTTGTGGGGCCTGGTCTTCTCGTAAATCCCCCGGGGTGCGAACTGATCCTGCAAAACCTGGGTCAGGAGCTGCAAATACGGCCGCCAGCCGGAGCAGTAGGTCTGCACCATCAGGTAACTGCCATAACGATCCACCGTCAAACCGGGAAGCCCGTCCCCTTCGGCATTGACCAACCGGTAGGCGTCGGTATCCGTCAGGTCGGCATGGGTGCGACGCAGTTCAAAGGCGGCCTGAAGACGTTTCGCAAGCCAGGCGCGATCCAGGCGAACCCGCTCCCGCGACAGCACCCTGGCGACGATGCGCTCCTGCGGATCGAGTAAAGCCGTGGCCTGGAAATGACCCTGGCCGTCAACCAGATCGATCACCTGGCCGGCCTGGCCGGCCGGCCAGCGTTTGGTATGACTGTCTGCAATGATCCAGGGATGCCCCAACTCCAGCATCCGTACCGATTCCGGCCCTATCTTCCATTCGGACGCATGCATCGTCCAGTACCTCTTTCTCCCGGCCAGTCGATGGCGCCGTATCGCTTACCTGAAACCGAGAGGCTTGATTGGCGGATCGGATAATCTGGTACGTATCTTCCCAGAGTTTTATCTTTTTTGAAAGAAAAAACCCGTCATGGCGAGCCGTAGTGCGTCTAATCCCCTGAAACGCGTCATTTTTTGCAAGGTCAAGGAAGGCAAACGGGGACACGGCTTTCGAGGATGAAGGCCTGATGGCTGTTTTTCAACAACCTGCTACATAACCCAGGTTGTTCAAAAATAGTCAGATCGTCAATGAAGCAGATGAGAGTTGAAAGTTGAGAGTTGAGTAAAAACCGTTGAGGGATGAGAGATGAGAGTTGAGAAAGGCGGTTCTTCCCTCAACCCTCATCCCTCAACAGCCTTAACCCGATGGCTGTTATTCAACAACCTGCTGCTAATCGACCCTGTCGTCCGCCTCTGCCGGCGCAAACCCCCTGCGCATGGTATTTTCCGTCACAACCCGC
>Ga0187771_10000215_pt1 | contig 32461 bp, 22 predicted proteins | sample 0116_SJ02_MP15_1_FD_133139 | JGI IMG/M metagenome (GOLD analysis project Ga0187771, IMG submission 133139) | Tropical peat soil microbial communities from peatlands in Department of Meta, Colombia - 0116_SJ02_MP15_10_MG | ecosystem: Environmental > Terrestrial > Soil > Wetlands > Peat | place...
AAGGATCGGCGCCGCGGCGCCAGCCGGCCCGTCGACCTCGACCCGGCGGAGCTCGGCTCCGACCGGCCCGGGCGCGGGACTGCGGTCCTGGCCCGGCTCCCGCGCCGCCGGGAGGACGCTGCCGAGCCGGAGCAGCCGCCGGGCGGCTCCGTCGCCCGTGGCCAGTGCGGCGAGCGCCGCCGGGAGCCCCGCGCAGCTGTCCAGGACAGCCAGGGCGGCCAGCAGCAGCACCGCCAGCCAGACCCCGGAGAGCCGCCCCTGGGCATGGGCCTGGAGGCCGGCGGTGGCCACCCCGATCAGCCCCGCCCCGGCCGCCCAAGTGGCCAGCAGTCGGGCCGCGCCGGTGGCCGCGGCCTGCCGGAGCGCGGACTCGAGGGCCCGCCGGCGGATCCGCTCCAGCCGCTCCGCGGTCAGGTCGGCCCGGCCGAACGCCGCCAGCTCGGGCGCCGACCTGACCGTCTCGATGATCGACGAGGCCAGGTCGGCCCGAGCCTCCCCAGCGCTCCGGGCCGCCCTGCCGCCCACGCGGGCGGCGAGCCAGGAGAGGGCCACCATGAGCACGGTGGCCCCGAGCATGACCGCACCCGCCGCGGGCACCAGCAGCCAGGCCAGCACCGTCCCAGCCGCGATCGCGGCGGTGGTCTCGGTGACCGTGGCGGTCGCCCGGGCCACGGCCTCCGTGACCGTCTCGGTGTCGGCCACGAAACCGTGGAGCACCGCCCCCTCCCGGTGAACCGGGAGGCGGGCCGGAACCAGCGGCTCCACGGTGTCGAAGAGCCAGAGCCGGAGCCGGGAGAGGATGGCCAGCGACACCCCGTGGACCTCCAGCCGCTCGGCGTAGCGAGCCACCCCGCGGGCCAGGGCAAACGCCTGGACCATGCCGACGGCGATCGCCAGGTCGAGGACCGGAGGCCGCTGCGAGGCACGCGTGATCAGCCAGCCGGAGGTGGCCAGAAGGCCGATCCCGGCGAGGCTGGAGAGGGCCCCGGAGCCGGTGGCCGCGGCCAGTGCTCGGGTCGGGGGCGGCCCCATCCGAAGGCAGAGGCTCAGGGCCCCGCCCCGCCCCGAGCGACCCGTCCATCGGCGGCTCACAGCCGGGCCACCATGGTGCCGGACGACTGGGCGCTCGATTCTCGCGCCGCCGCCTGGAAGCTTCCGGCCTCCAGCGTCACCACCCGATCGGCGAGCCCCAGGACGGCCGGCCGGTGGCTGACCACCAGGGCGCTGCGCCCGCCCAGGCAGCGGCGCAGGGTGTCGATCGCCGCCGCCTCGGCGGCGCGGTCGAGGTGAGCGGACGGCTCGTCGAGGAGCAGGAGGGAAGCGGGCCGCAGCAGGGTCCTGGCCAGGGCGATGAGTTGCCGCTCGCCCGCCGAGAGCGGACGTCCACCTTCGCCGACTGGGGTGAGGAGACCCTGCGGGAGGCGGCGCAGCAGCCCGGCACCGCCGACGCTGGCCAGGACCTCCAGGAGGTGACCGTCCTCGGCGGTGGGATCGCCGAGGCGGAGGTTGTCGGCCAGGGTTGCGCTCAGCAGGGTCGGCCTCTCGGGAAGGTAGGCGAGCCGCCGGCGCCAGGCCTCGACGTCCAGGGCGGCGAGGTCCACCCCTCCCACGCTGACCGTGCCCCCAACCGGCCGGAGCAGGCCGAGAAGGAGGAGCAGGGTCGTCGACTTGCCGGCGCCATTCCTCCCGGTCAGCGCCACGGTCTCACCCGGCTCGATGCGGAGCCAGGCTTCGTCCAGGACGGCGGCGCCGGGAGCGCCGAGCTCGACCCGGACCCCGCGCAGCTCCACCGCCGCCCGGGCGGGATCCGGCGCTGCCGGAGGCCGAGCCCGAACAGCAAGGGAGGAGAGGAGAGGAGGGCCGGCCGATCCGACCAGGTCGAGGACCCGTCCCGCCGCCGCCAGCCCCTCGGTGCTCTCGTGGAACTCGGCGCTCGCCCGTCGCAGGGGCAGGACCACCTCGGGGGCGACGATGAGCACGGCAAGGGCGGAGGCGAGGCTGACCGAGCCGCCAACCAGGCGCAGGCCGAGGGGAACCGCCACCAGGGCGACCGCAACCGACGCCAGGGTGTCCAGGACCAGGGCGGAGAGCAGGGCGACCCGCAGCGTCGACAGCCCGGCACGGCGGAGCGCCTCGCCGGCCTCGGCGACCCGCTGCCTCTGCTCGGTGCTGCGGCCGAAGGCCCGGAGCACCGGCAGACCCTCGAAGAGGTCGGCGATCTGGACGCCGAAGGCCTCGATCTGTCCCCAGCGCCGCGCCGCCCTGCTCCCCGACGACTGGCCCACCAGCATCCCGAAAAGGGGGAAGAGGAGCGCTGCGACCAGCAGGGTGATCCCCGAGAGCCAATCCAGGGTGCCGACGACGGCGAGCAGGGCGAGGGGCACGACGGCGGCCAGCAGGAGGTCGGGGAGGCACCGGCCCACGTAGGCATCCAGGGCATCCAGGCCCCGCCCGGCCAGGGTGGCGGCGCCTCCCGCTCCGCCGCTGGCCCGCAGCGCCCCCTGGACCAGCTCGGCTCGGAGCACCGCCTTGGTGGCCTCGGCGCCGCGGACAGCGACCACCTCGCCGGCCAGCCCGCAGGCGCCGCGCACCACGGCCGCGCCCGCGACCCAGAGCAGGGCCGGGACTGGACCGCCGGGGCCGGAGCCCATGGCCCAGGCCAGCAAGCCGGCGAGCGCCAGCGCCTGGACGACCACGCTCGCGCTGGAGACCAGTCCCAGCCCCACCGAGGCGGCGATCGAGCGGCGCACCGCCGGCCGGGCGAGGAGGCGAGACTCCAGCGGCCCCCGGGACGGGCCGGGCGCCGAGAGCGTCACCTCCCGTGGGCGAGGGGCGCGGGCGGCCCCTGGGCCACCCGCGGACTCGCTGCGCCGGCGGGCGCTCCCGGTGGGCCGTCCGACGGTCCGCCTCCGCGACTAGCCCATTGGGGGGCGGTGCGGGAGGCGGGCGGTCGGGTCAGGCGCTGCCGGAACACCCAGTAGGTCCAGCCCTGGTAGGCGAGCACGAAGGGGGTGAAGATCCCCGCCACCACCGTCATCACGGTCAGGGTGTAGGGCTGTGAGGCGGCCGCCGCGATGGGAATCCCGGGCAGCCCAGGGGCCACCCCTCCGCTGCTGGCGGCGATCGTCATCGGGTACATGCAGCCCCAGACCGCGCCGACCAGCAGCAGGATCGCCAGGGCGGTGGCTCCGAAAGCCCAGCCCTCGTGGCGCCGGCTGATCAGGGTCACCCCCAGCGCGAGCAGGAGCACCGCGGTCATGGCGAAGCCCAGCGGCACCGCCCCGGGGAGCGCTGGGCTGATCCCGGCCCACGGCCTTCCCCCGGTCCCCAGCCAGACCACCGTCGCCGCGGTCAGCAGGGTCGCGCCCGCCCCCACGGACACCGCCAGCCGGCGGGCCCGGACCCTGAGGTCCCCGTCCGTCTTCAAGGCCAGGAAGACCGAGCCGTGGAAGGCGAAGACCAGCAGGGCGGCGAGACCCCCGACCACCGCAAGGGGATGGAGCAGCCCGAACAGCCCGCCGGTGTAGCCGTTCGGGGTCAACGGCAGCCCGTGGGCGAAGTTGGTGAACGCCACCCCCCAGATCAGCGCGGCCACCAGGCTGCCGCCGACGTTGGCGGCGTCCCACGCCCGACGCCAGGTCACTCCACCCAGCTTGCCGCGGAACTCGAAGGAGACACCCCGGACGATGAGGGCGAGGAGGACGAGGAAGAGCGCCAGGTAGGCGCCGCTGAAGAGCTTCGCGTACCAGAGCGGGAAGGCGGCGAACGTGGCCCCCCCGGCGACCAGCAGCCAGACCTCGTTGCCGTCCCAGACCGGGCCGATGGCGTTGAGGCAGAGCCGGCGGTCGAGGTCGTCGCGGCTCACCAGCGGAGCGACCATGGAGACCCCGAAGTCGAATCCCTCCAGGACCAGGTAACCGGCCCAGAGCAGGCCGATGAGGGCGAACCAGGTGACGCTCAGCCCGGTGATGGTGGTGACCTGCATCCGCCGGCCTCAGTACACGAGGCTCGGCAGCGCCGTCTCGCCGCCCTCGCTCTCACCGCCCTCCGCCGCGGGCCCGCCGAGCGGGTGCCGGGCCGCGCGGACGATCAGCACCACCGCCAGCACCGCCAGGATCGAGTACACGGCCACGAAACCGGCCAGGGTGCCGGCGAGATCGGCCACCGACACCGAGGAGGCGCCACTCGCCGTGGACATGAGCCCGTACACGAGCCAGGGCTGGCGGCCGGCTTCGGTGAAGATCCAGCCCGAGGCGTTGGCGAGCAGGGGCAGGCCGATGCCGGCCAGGGCGGCCCGACGGAACCAGGCGCCACCCGGCCGCTTGTGCCGCCAGGCGTACCAGAGGCCCCACCCGGAGAGCAGGAGCATGGCGATGCCCGCGCCGATCATGGCCCGGAACGACCAGTAGGTCAGCCAGATCACCGGCACGTAGTTGCCGGCGCCGTGCTGCTCTGACTCGGCTGCCTGGACCTGGTTGATGCCGTCCACCTCGCCGTTCCAGCTCAGGTCGGCAATCAGCGAGAGCAGGTGCGGCACCCTGATCTGGAAGACCGGCTGCCCCTCGAGGTTGCCGATGGTGAGCAGGGAGAAGCTGGCTCCGTCGGCGCTGTCGTAGAGGGCCTCGGCGGCCGCCATCTTCATGGGCTGCTGCACGTCCATGAGGCGCGCCTGCAGGTCGCCGGAGACGGCGGTGAGGATGACCGAGACCAGCACGATCCCAGCAGCGAACCGGCTGGACCTCCGGAAGGCGCTGAGCTGGGCCTCGTCCTCCCGGTCGCGGTGGGCCCGCCAGACGCTGATGCCCAGGATCAGCGCGCCCGCGGTGGCGATCGCACCCAGCACCGTGTGGACGAACGCCGCCCAGAGCGTCGAGTTGCCGAGCACCGCCCAGAAGTCGGTGAGCACCGCCTGGCCGTTGCGCACCGTGTACCCGACCGGGTGCTGCATCCAGGCATTGGCAGCGAGGATGAAGAAGGCGGACAGCATCGTCCCGACGCTGACCAGCCAGATGGTGGCCAGGTGGAGCCCCGGGGACAGCCGCTCCCTGCCGAATATCCAGAGCCCGACGAAGGTGGACTCGAGGAAGAAGGCGAGCAGCCCCTCGATGGCCAGCGGCGCGCCGAAGACGTTGCCCACGAAGACCGAGTAGGCCGACCAGTTGAGGCCGAACTGGAACTCGAGGACGATCCCGGTGACCACACCGACCGCGACGCTGACCAGGAAGATGCGGCCGAAGAAGCGGCTCAGCCGGTCCCAGGTGGGGTCACGCCGGAGCAGCCCGAGAGTCTGCATCACCGCGACGAGGAGGGCCAGGCCGATCGTCATCGGCACGAAGAAGAAGTGGAAGACGGTGACGACTGCGAACTGCCAGCGGGCGAGGTCGACGGCCACGGCCCCGATTGTCTGGGTCCGCTGATGGCTGAGCCAGGGCAGGATGTCCCGCCCCCCCGGGGCTGGAGGGCCCCCTCTGGGCGGTGCGCCGCAGCCGGCTGGTAGGCCAGGCAGCCCCCCGCGGCCGGCTACCCGGTCGCTTCCGGCGTGTGCAGGCGGCGGGCCTCCTCCAGCGGGTCCTGGATCCAGGGCTCGACCCGGACCTTGACGTCGACGACGACGGCGCCGGAGGGGTTGACCACCACCGGGTCGAGCTCCATCTCGGTTATCTCGGGAACGGCGACCACCAGGGCGCTGATCCGCTGGACGATGCTGGCCAGCGCCTGGGTGTCGCAGACCGGGCGCCCCCGGTAGCCGAAGAGCAGCCTCGAGCTTCTCGGCTCGTGGATCAGCTCCTGGATGTCCCGATCGGTGAGCGGCGCGGCTCGGAACGCCTCGTCGCCGGAGAGCTCGGCGGCGATTCCGCCGGGGCCGAAGACGACCAGCGGTCCGAAGTGGCGGTCGCGGACCACCCTGAGGATCGTCTCCACCCCGGCGCTCTGCATGGGCTGGACGATCGCCCCTCCCATCTCCGGGCCGAGCCGCTCCCGCATGCCCTCGTAGGCCAGCCGGACCGCATCCGCCGACGCGAGGTCGGTCGCCACCGCGCCGCGCTCGGTGCGGTGGGCGATGTCCGCCGACGCGGCCTTGAGGACGACCGGGTAGCCGATTGCCTCGGCCGTGGCCAGCGCCTCCTCCAGGGTCTCCACCCTGACCGTGGTGGCCAGCGGCACGCCGATCGCCTCGAGCAGAGCGGCGCAGTCGTCCGGGCCGAGCTTCGACTGGGGTGGCAGGGCGCCCAGCGCTCTCTGCACGGTGGCCTGGGCCGCCGCGAGGTCGATGTCGGCCGGCATCACCACCCGGCCGGGATCCCGCCGCCGCCACGCCGCGTACTCGGTCACGGCGGCCAGAGCGTAGGCCGCCGCCTCCGGGTAGGTGAAGACGGGAAGCTCGCGGCTTCGCCGCATCTTGTCGCGAGCTTCGCCGAAGAGGATGGCCAGCAGGGGTTTCGTGGCTTCGCGGCCGGCCGCCTGGATGGCCTCGGCGATGCTCTGGGCGTCGCTCCGCAGCGGGGTGAAGATGGTGAGCACCGAGTCCACGCAGGGGTCGTCGAGCACCGCACGCAACGCTTCCGTGTACTGCTCCGGGCCGGCCATCGCGGCCAGCTCGACGGGATTGCCGATGGGGACGCCGGTCTGGCGGACCCTCGCCAGGCGCTCCCTGGTCTCCGCGGCCAGCTCGGGGAGGACCAGGCCCGCGCTCTGGCAAGCTTCCCCGATCAGGCTGCCCGCCCCTCCGCCGTTGCCGACCACGGCGACCCGGTTGCCCTCGGGCAGGGGTGCCGAGGCGAGCACCCGGGCCACGTCGAAGAGCTGCTCGAGGGACTGCACCCTGATGACTCCTGACTGGCGGTAGAGAGCGTCGACACAGACGTCCGAGGAGGTCCGCGGGACGCGCCGAGCCGCTGCCCGGCCCCCCTCGCCGCTGCAGCCGCCCTTCACCGCGACGATCGGCTTGCGCCGCGACACCCGGCGGGCGATCTCGCCGAAGCGCCTGGGGTTGCCGAAGCTCTCCAGGTAGAGAAGGATCACGTCGGTGCGCGGATCCTGCTCCCAGTACTGGAGCAGGTCGTTGCCCGAGATGTCCACCTTGTTGCCCGCGGAGACGAAGCCGGAGAGGCCGATGCCGAGCCGCTCCGCCTCGTCGATGACGGCAATCCCGAGCGCCCCGGACTGGGTGAAGAAGGCGACGTTGCCCGGGGCGGGACGGACCGGGGAGAAGGTGGTGTTGAGCCGGATCTCGGGGTCGGTGTTGATCACCCCCATGCAGTTCGGCCCCACCACCCGCATCCCGTAGCGTCGGGTGAGCTCCAGGAGCTCGCGCTCCGCGGCGACGCCCTCGGGGCCGACCTCGGCGAATCCGGAGCTGACGATCACCAGCGATCTCACCTCGGCGGCGCCGCAGTCGCGGATCGCGTCGGGGACGCTGGCCGCGGGCACGGCGATGACCGCCAGGTCCACGCCCCCGGGGACGTCCCGCGCCGACGCGTAGGCGGGCAGCCCCGAGACGCTGTCGGTCTCCCGGTTGACGGGGTAGATCCTGCCCTCGAAGGGTCCCTGGACCAGGTTTCGGAGGATCTGGTGGCCGATGCCCTGCGGGCTTCTTCCCGCCCCGATGACCGCCACGCTGCGGGGCTCGAGGAGGCGGCGGACGGCGCCGACGGATGCCAGCCTCTCCCTCTCCCCGATGGCGGCGCGGGCGCGCTGGGTGTCGGAGATGTTGAGGCTCACCGCGACTACGCCCTGCTCCGGGCTGCCCACCCGCTCGATGAATCCCCCGTGCTGGAAGACCTCGAGCATCCGCAGGTTCTCGACCATGGTCTGAGCCAGGAACCGCTTGAGGCCCACGGATCGGCCCAGCTCGGCGAGGTACTCGAGGAGCAGCGATGCCACCCCGCGTCCCTGGAACTCGTCGCTCACCACGAAGGCGATCGCCGCCTCGCTGGGGACCGTGACGATGTAGTCGGCGACGCCCACCACCCGGGAGGCGTGAAAGGCTCCGATGTGGAGGTGAGTCCTGCCGTCGCTCCCCGTCAGCCGCTCGAGGTCGCTGTCGGTGAGGTCGTGGCGCGCCGAGAAGTAGCGGAGCCGGATGCTCTCCGGAGAGAGGGAATCGAAGAACCCTCGCAACGCCGGCTCGTCGCCCGGTCGGAGCGGGCGGATGGTGATGGCGGCACCGTCGATCAGGGCGGCGTCCGCCCTCCAGTCCAGCGAGACGGCGGTGGGTGTGGCGAACTCGATGGTCACGGAACGAGCCTAGGAGGGCCGGTTCGGAATGTCCCGAGCCGATGGTCACCCGGCCGGGGGGACCGCGGTGGGCTCAATCGCCCAACTTCAGGATCCGCCTCGCTCCCTGCGGCCACCAGAAGCGCCGGGGAGAGCCCACACCATCGGCGCTTGGGACACGCAGGGAGCTCGGACGGGTCGTAGCCGATCAGGCCACCAGTAACGCGGAGTCCGAGGGCACCGCAAGGGCCTCGGCGAGCGTCCGCGGGCAGAGGGTCATGTGAGAGGAGACGCAGTAGGGCTGGGCATCCGCGGCCCCGGCCGGGACCACCTCCATGCCGGCGCACGGGACGACCGCCCCGACGGCCACCTTGGGGCAGGAGCCGTCCGGCAACGGACCGGCGCACGCGTCGACCCGGACATGCGTGGATGGGTCGAGGGTCAGGATGCCAGGTCCCACAACCGGAGCATCCCCGCGCCCAGCCCGGGCTCGCCAGGGGAGAAGGTCATCACTCTCCAAGGGCCGGTCGGCCAGGCCGTGAACGCGGCTTCGGGGGCCGGGGGCAGGCCTCCCGCCCGGGAACCTTGGGGCCTCTCGACCCTTTCGAGGCCGAGCGCCGTGGGCCACGATCAGCTCGGGGAGTCTCAGGAGTGGCTTCGATGTCGATCGGCGACTGGGTGGTCGCCTGTCTCTGGTTGGCCGGGTTGGTGACCGCGCTGATGCTCGCGCTCTTCATAATCGCGCTCGCCGACCCGTCCAGGCGCCGGGGCACGAGAGCCGGCAACGGTTCACACGGCCACTGATTCACTGCCCCGGTACCCGTTCCACCAGGCCGACCAGGGCACCTCCCGCGGGCCGGCCAGGGCCGTCTCATGACGAATCTGCTGCGCCATTCGGCCCTAACGGTCAGTGACGATGGGCCCTGACCTTGGGGATGCTCGACTGCGAAGCTGCTCCCTGATGAGCGTACACTTCGACCCCGTGGACGACCCAGGGGCCATCCGGGTGCTTCTCTGCGACGACCACGAGCTGGTCCGCCTCGGCCTCCGCCGCCTCCTCGAGTCGGAGCCGGGGCTGGTGGTGGTCGGTGAGGCCGGGGACGCCGACGCCGCGGTCGACGCGGTCCCCCGGCTTCACCCGCACGTGGTGGTCATGGACGTCCGGATGCCGGGCCGGTCCGGCATAGAGGCCTGTCGGGAGATCCGTTCGGCCCATCCGGAGACCCACGTTCTCATGCTCACCTCGTTCGCCGACGATGAGGCGCTGTTCACCTCGATCATGGCGGGCGCCTCCGGCTACGTGCTCAAGCAGATCCGGGGCAGCGACCTGATCGGGGCCATCCGCGAGGTCGCCGCCGGGCATTCGCTGCTCGATCCCCAGGTGACCGAGCGAGTGCTGGCCCGGCTTCGCGGCGAGGTGGTCACCCCCGGCGACATCATCAACGACCTCACCCCCCAGGAGCGCAAGATCCTGGCTTTGGTCGCGGAGGGTTTGACCAACCGCCAGATCGCCGAGCGCGTCCATCTGGCTGACAAGACGGTCAAGAACTACGTCTCCAACATCCTCATGAAGCTGGGGTTGGAGCGGCGCGCCGAGGTGGCAGCGTTCGTCGCCAAGCGCAAGGAGAGCCAGCCCAGCGAGTGGCCGTGAGGCCCTGACCGGACTCTGCGGCCCTAGGACCGGGGGCGCATGGGCCGGAGGTCCGGCGATCTGGCCCTACCAATGGCTGTGGCAGCGACCAGAACGCCGGGGGACGATGACCATGAGGTTGCATGTCGCTGATGCCTGCCGAGGGGGACCGCCTATTCGTCCTGGTCGACGCTCGGAGCCGCCATGCGGTGGGGATCTGCAACGGGCCCGGGCCCTCCGGCGAGTGTCCCAGCTACGTCCCGGGGCAGCCGCTGCCCTGTGAGGGACGCCGCGTGGTTCCCATGCGGCGCACGTCGGTGAACGGACTGCCCTTCCTGGTAGATCCGTCCGAGGGCAATCGCTGCCCGCTGGCCTGGGTGGACAGCGTTACCCCGGAGGTGGCGGAACCGGGCGATGCGGCTCCGGAGAGCCGCTGAGCAGCGTCCGGCATGCCTCAGGGGGGCGACCTAGCGGCGACGGGGCTGGCCCGCGACCTGCGCCGGCTGCGCGCGCGGGTGCAGGTCCTCTCGGGCTGCTGCGACACCCTGGGCGGGCTGACCTGGGGCGCGATCGACGCGATGATGGAGGAGACGCTCTCATTCCTGGTTTTGGAGCTGGGCCCTTACATGACCGCCACGGAGCTGGTGGTGCACCCCGAGATCAGCGCCCGGCTGGGCCGTCCGGAGGTCGCGGGCCAGATGCTCTTCGACCATCGGTGCGTCCGCGTCCTGACCGCCCAGCTGGCCGAGCTTCGGGTCTCGGACGCCGCCGGGCCTGACTACGTCTCCCGATTGCGGGCCGGTCTCGGCGCCCTCTGCCATCTGCTCCACGAGCACCTGGAAGCGGAGGAGACCCATCTCGCGACCCTGCAGTCCCGGCTCGCCGCCGCCGAGGCCGCCGACCTCTACAGCCGGATGGACGCCGCTGTCCACGAGCAGACCGCGCTGCTGCTGCGGGCTCGTCGGCGAGCTCCCAGCGGCGCCGATGCCGAGCCGCGGCTCCCACTGAGCTGATCCCTGACCCGCGGCCGCGGCGCCTCGAGCCCGACGCAGGGCGCCCTGGATCGAGGCGGGCAGGCAGGTACCACTACACGCCTGTCACAGTGGGGAAACGCCGCCGGCCAGCCGGCCGCAATGCGATGACGATGCGGCGCGGCCGCGGCGCCCTCCGCGAGCCGCTGATAACTTCGCCGCACAGGTCGCGGCACGTCAAGGCGGTTTCCTTCGGTGACTCCTCCTCGAACTGACGGCGCGGGGGTCTCGTCCGATGACGCGGCCAGGTTCACCTCTGACCCATCCGCCATGACCTCCGACTGGTCGGCCCCAGCCCCGGACCTGGCCCGGGTGTGGCCTCTCGAGGCCAACGCCGACACCCACCGCCTCCTCACCGGTGTCATGACCGAGGGCATCGCCACCCTCGACCGGGACGGCGTGGTGCTCTTCGCCAGCCCGGCCATGGGCAGGTTGCTCGGCCGGCCATCCGAGGATCTGGTGGGCCACCCCCTGACCGAGAGCCTCGACGCTGAGGACGCGCGCCGCCTCACCGCCCACCTGCCCCGCCTCCTCGAATCCCAGGGCACCCTGGACGTCGTCTTCCGCTGGGACGGCTCCTCCGTCCCGGTCCACCTGTCGGCCGGTCCGATAGTCACCGGCGGCTTCAGGGGGTTGGTGGTCGCCGCCACCGACCTCTCGGAGGAGCGCCGCCTCGCGGAGTCGGCGGAGACCTCCGACCGCATGTTCCGCGGAGCGATCGAGGCGATGGTGGACAGCGTGCTCCTGCTCTCGCCGGTGCGCGACCGCGGCGGCACCGTCTCCGACTTCCGGGTGGCCTACAGCAACCTGCAGCTCAGAGAGGCGGACATGTCCGGCGGCGTCCCCCAGGTCACCGGGAAGCTACTCCGCGAGCTTAATCCCGAGCTGGCCGGACAGATGCTCCCCCTGCTGCTCCACGTCCTGGCCACCCGGACCATGTTTGAGCTGGAGGCGATCCCCGTACCCCTCGGGCAGCTGCGCCTCGGGCTCGACGAGACCCGCGTCTACGCGCTGCGAGCCGGTCCCTGCGGTGACCAGGTGCTCGTGGTCCTGCGCGACGTGACCGAGGCCATCGAGTCCCATCGCCGCAGCCAGGAGCTGGCCCGGGAGAAGGCTGCAGTCGCCTACCGCCTCGGCGCGGTGCTCGACTCGGTGGGCGAGGGGGTCTGCGCCGTCGATACCGAGGGCCGCTGCCTGCTGGTGAACCGCGCCGCCTGCGAGCTGCTGGGCCGCACCGAGGCGGACCTGCTCGGCGTGGACTGGCACGCGACGGTGCATCACACGCTTCCCAACGGGGCGCCCTATCCCGAGAGCGCCTGCCCGATCCACACCACCCTCAGCCATGGAGTGCGGCACCACCGGCTCACCGAGATGTTCTGGAAAGCGGACGGGACGCCCATCGACGTGGAGTGCACGGCGGTACCCTTGATCGAGGACGGAGCCGCCGCCGGGGCGGTCGTGATCTTCGCCGATGTGACCGCGCGCAAGCGTGCGGATGAAGCACTTCGCGAGTTCCAGGCCCGGCTCCAGCAGGCTGAGGAGCTGGCCGGGCTCGGGGTTTGGATGCGGGTCTTCGGCGAAGGCCAGGAGATCATCCTGTCGCCGACGACCCGCCGGATACTGGGATTCGGCGCGACCGAGCTGGTGACGGACGAGGATGTCCTGACCCGCCTCCGCCCCGACTACGTGGCGTCCGCCCGCGGCCTCGAGCGGGAGATTCGCGCCGAGGACTGGCGGGGAGAGTTCGGCTTCCGGCTCCCGAACGGCGAGGAGCGCTGGGTGGTGACCCAGGTGCGCGTGATGCGGCGTGACGACGGCCAGCCTCACCTCCTGCTCGGCACCCTGATGGATGTCACCCAGATGAAGCGGAACCAGCAGGAGCTGAAGGCTTACGCGGGTCAGCAGAGCCGGCTTGCCGGCATCGCCCGCCAGGGCCTGAGCGCGGCCAAGCCCGGTCCACTCCTCAGGAGCGCGACGCGGGTGGCGGCGCGGGTGCTCGGCGGCGAGCTTGCCGCCCTTCACCGTTTCGAGGGCGACCAACTTGTCCGGGTGGCGCATGTCGGGTCGCCGCCTCCGCCGCGCGAGCTGAAGGTCCGCGAGTCCCCGATCACCGGGCGGCTGCTGGCCTCCCAGGGTCCCGTGCTCGTGAGCGACTACCGGCAGAGCGACCTCCAGCTCAGCGAGCCCCTGCGCGAACGGGGTGTCCGCAGCTCGGTGATCGTGGCGATCCGCGGCCGCGACTCCCCGTACGGTGTCCTCTCGGTGCACTCGACAGTTCCTCGCACCTACTCGGACAGGGATCTCAAGTGGCTCCAGGCGATTGCGGACGTGGTCTCGGTGGTTATCGAGCGGACCCAGGTGGACGAGCAGCTGCAGGCAACCGTCAACGAGCTGAGCCGGCTCGACGACCAGCGGCGGGTCCTGCTCTCCCACCTGGTCAGGGCCCAGGAGGAGGAGCGCCACCGGGTCGCCGCCGACCTCCACGACGACGTCGTCCAGCTGATGGCCGCCGTCAACCTGCGCCTCGAGGTGCTGAGAGGCCGGGCCGGGCCGGAGCTGGACGACAACGTCGACGCGGTCCAGCAACTGATCATGCAGTCGATCAAGCGACTCCGTGAGCTGCTCTTCGAGCTCCATCCCCCGGCCCTCGAGCACGGTCTGGTGCCTGCGCTGCGGGCTCAGCTGGACCAGCTCAGCGAGAGCACCGGGATCGCTGCGGAGCTGACCGACGGAGCGGCGCACGAGCCGGATCCGGGCGCTCGCACCGTGCTCTTCCGGATCGCCCAGGAGGCCCTCCTCAACGTGCGCAAGCACTCCGCGGCTTCACGGGTTCGGGTCCGGGTCCGCACCGTCGGCGGAGGGACCCAGGTCTCTGTCAGCGACAACGGCCGGGGGCTTCCACCGGGCTTCGGCTCGTCACCGCCTCCGGGTCACCTGGGGCTGACCGTCATGGACGAGAGGGCCAGGCTGGCCGGCGGCTGGTGGCGGATCTCCCGGGCCGCTGGCGGCGGCACCGCCGTCGACTTCTGGGTGCCCGGGTTGACGGCTCGGCTGGTCCCCGGCGAGGCCGTCGATGGGGGAGCTGCCCCGCCGTCGGCGCCCCGGGGGAGGGGGCGATGACCAGCGACCTTGGCGCCCAGCCAGCAGCATCCCGGGCCCACATCCGGGTGCTGATCGCCGACGACGACCGCTTCGTGCGCGGCGCGCTCGAGGCGCTGCTGACGACCGCCTCCGACCTCGAGGTCGTCGCCGCCGCGCCGGACGCCGACAGCGCCATCGAGGCGGCCCGCCGCCTCCGGCCCGACGTGGCCCTTCTCGACGTGAAGATGCCCGGTGGCGGCGGTCTGCGCGCGGCCACCGGCATCCGCGAGGTCTGCCCATCGGCTCGCTCGCTCGCCTACAGCGCCTACGGAGACCGCGAGAGCGTCAGCGCCATGCTGGCCGCCGGGGTCCTGGGCTACGTGGTCAAGAGCGCGCCACCTGCGGAGCTGCTGGCGGCGATCCGGTCCGCAGCCGCCGGCGGCGCCGCGCTCTCCCCGGATGTGACCACCCAGGTGGTCACCGAGCTGGCCAGCCGGCTCGCCCAGGAGAGCGACGAGCTACGCTCCCGTGCCGAGCGGGGGGCCGCCCTCCGCGCGGTGCTGGAGCGCGACCTGCTGCGCATGCTCTTCCAGCCCATCCGGAGGCTGGACAACGGCCAGCTAGTCGGCTACGAGGCGCTGGCGCGCTTCGCCACGATGCCGCGGCGCTCGCCGGATCTCTGGTTCCACGACGCCGCCGAGCTCGGCTGCCTGACCGACCTCGAGCTGAAGGCCGTTCGGCTCGCGCTCCGCGACGCCGCCTGGCTTCGCGGCGTGTACGTGGCGGTGAACCTGTCGCCCGCCACCGTGCTGACCCCCGGGCTCACCGATGAGCTTTCCCGGCGCCGGCGTCACCAGGTCGTCGTCGAGATCACCGAGCACACGCCGATCGAGGACTACGCGGAGATCCGGAGGGTGCTCACCGAGCTCCGGTCCTCCGGCATCCGCCTGGCGGTCGACGACCTCGGGTCGGGGTACGCGAGCCTGCGCCATATCGTGCAGCTCGGGCCCGACATCCTCAAGGTGGACATGAGCCTGGTGCGGGGGATCGCCGCCGCGCCGCACCAGCAGGGCGTGGTCAAGACGCTGGTGACCTTTGCCGAGGAGTTCGGCGCCAAGCTGGTCGCCGAGGGCATCGAGACCCAGGCCGAGCTGGATGCGCTGGCGGCCCTCGGGGTCACCATGGGACAGGGCAACCACCTCGGCCGGCCGGTCCCGCTGGCCAAGCCGCCTAGCCGGGGGCCGTCTGGGGCGGCGACCGCCCGTCCCCTTGCCTCCTAGCCGCCTGCTCCGGCAGGCCGCGGTGTTGGCATTAACAATACTAGACATCTAGTATTTAGCTGGATATCCTGATCGCATGGCTCGGCGATCGCCTGGCCCCCTTCCGGCCACCGGTGCCCTGACGCCGCCTCGTCGGCCGGGCCGGCCCCGGCGCCCCGACCTCGACGATGCGATCCTGACGGCCACCCTGAGCCTCCTGGCAGAGCGTGGGTACCAGGAGACGACCATGAGCGCCGTGGTCCGGCGAAGTGGGGTGTCCCGGGCCAGCGTCTATCTCCGCTGGCCCAACCGCGAGCTGCTGGTCGCGGCCGCCTTTCGCCGGGCGATGGGCCGCGAACCGCTTCGCGTGACCGGAGACCTGGAGGCGGACCTGCGACGGGGAGCCGACCAGGCGCGGTTCAACTTCGACCAGCCCGGATTCCGCTCCGTGCTCGGGGCGCTGGTCGACGCGATGCTCCGCGCTCGGCCCTCGGCCTCGAACCTCACCGCTGCCTCTGTCATGCCCGGTTACTTCGACCTGGTGGCTGAATATGGCGAGCGCGCCAGGCAGGCCCGGTTTCGCGACGACATCCAACCCGAGATCCCGGCTGAGCTGATCGTCGGGGGCCTTCTGCTTCACCTCCTGACCACCGGAGAACCGCCAAGCCAGGCCTACGCCGACCAGCTGGTGGACGCCGTCGTCGGGGGACTGCGGGCGGGCGGGGGCTGACGCCGATGGCGACCATCCGGGTCAGGCGACAGGTGGTGACACTAACGGCATCTCCGGGGAGCTCGGCTGCGGTGTCCAGCCAGGTCGGTCCCGCCGCCGCACCGCCGCGTGGCCCCGACAGCGCTGCGGAGACCTCCTGGTTGGCCATGAACGCCATGGCCGAGGGTGTGGTTGTGCTCGATCCCGCCGGTATCGTCGTCTTCGCCAACCCGGCCTTCGCCCGGATGATCGGCAAGCCGGTGGCCAGCCTCGCCGGGCATCCCCTCACCGGCCTCGATCGGCCCGGTGCGCGGAGGCTGAGAGCCAGCCTCCCGGGGCTGCTGGCGGATGGCGGCACCCTCGACGTCGGTCTCCGGCATGGCGACACGAGCCTCCCGGTCCACCTGTCCGCCCAGCCGCTGGCCACCGAGCGTTTCCGAGGGGTGGTCCTGGTGGCCACCGACGGCTCGGAGGTGCAGCAGCGCCTCTCCGACGCCATCGAGATGTCTGAGCGGCGGCTCCGGACGGCGCTCGAGGCGATGCTGGACAGCGTCATGCTGCTGAGCCCGATCCGCGATTCGGATGGCCGAATCGTCGACTTCCGGGTCGAGCACCAGAACCTGGGCTCGGAGCAGCGCTCGCAGTGGGGGGATAGGGCGCTGCGGTTCGCCGGGAGGCGCGCCAGCGAGCTGTATCCGCAGGCGGCGGCGCTCATCATCCCCCAGCTGGTTCGGACCGCGACGACCGGCGATACCTTCCAGGTCGACGCCATCCCCGTGCCCATGGAGGCGCTCGGGTTCAGCGGAGGGGTCCGCTACTTCGCTCTCAAGGCGGCGGCCTGCGGCGACGACGTGCTCCTCGTGCTCCGCGAGGTGACCGAGAGCCGGTTGGCGCAGCAGCGCCAGGCCGAGCTGATCCGGGAGCGTGAGGCCGCCGCGAACCGCCTGGCCGCGGTGCTGGATTCGGCCGCTGAGGGTGTCTTGGTCATCGGCCTGGACGGGAAGCTGACGCTGGTGAACCGGGCCGCCAGCGAGATCCTGGGCCGGACCGAGGCCGAGTTGGTCGGCCACGATTGGGCCGCGGCCCTGCGCGGTGCACGGCCTGACGACCGTTCGCACCCCGCCGAGGAAGGCCCGATCCAGCTGACCCTTCGGGAAGGAATTCGGCATCGCCGGGTCCAAACCGCGTTCTCGCGAGCTGACGGGTCCCGGGTGGACGTCGAGTATTCGGCCGTCCCGCTGGTGCAGGACGACCAGACGATCGGCGCCGTGGTGATCGTCCAGGATGTCAGCGAGCGGAAGCGCGCCGACGAGGCCTTCCGAGCCTTCCAGGAGCGCCTCCACCAGGCGGAGGAGCTGGCCGGGCTCGGGGTGTGGATGAGCAGCCTCGGCGCGGACCGGCAGCTGGTGCTGTCGCCGATCGCGCGCCGGATCTGCGGATTCTCCGCGGACACACCGGTCTCGGCCCAGGAGGTCCTGGACAGGATCCACCCGGACGACCTCGCCACCGTGATGCGCTACGACCCGCGGGCTGGGGACTGGCGCAGCGAGATACGGCTTTCCCTGGGGCACGGTGAGGTGCGATGGGTGGCGGTCCAGGCTCGCCTGTTCGAAAGGGAGGGAGGCTCGACGCCCCTCCTGCTCGGCGCGGTGATGGACATCACCCGTCAGAAGCGCAGTCAGCAGCGGCTCCAGGCGCACGCCGCGCAGCAGAGCCGGCTGGCCGCTTTGGCCCGCCAGGGGTTGGGTGGGGCCAAGCTGCTGCCGCTCGCCAAGGGGGCAACCCGTGTGACCGCCCAGGGGTTGGGGACCGAGATCTCCGTGTTCGCGCTGCTCCGGGACGACTCGATGGTCAAGGTGGCGTCCTACGGCCTGCCTCGGCGGGCCCAGGTCGTCCTTCCCCTCAGCGAGGTGCCGCTGGCAGGCCGGGCCCTGAGTTCGCGGAACCCGGTGGCGGTTCCCGACTACCAGCACAGCGACATCTGGCTGAGTCCGCCTCTCCGCGACATCGGCATTCGAAGCGCGCTGGCGATGGCGGTTGGCCCTCGTGACTCCCCCTATGGCGTTCTCTTCGCCCACTCCTTGCAGCCGCGATTCTTCAGCGAGGATGACGCCAAGTGGCTTCGCTCCGTCGCGGACGTGCTCTCCCTGGCGATGGAGCGGAGCCGGGTCGAGGACGACCTGCACGCAACCGTCACCGAGCTGACCCGTCTGGATGGCCAGCGGCGCGCGCTGCTCGGCCACTTGGTCACCGCCCAGGAGGAGGAGAGGCACCGGATCGCAGCTGATCTCCATGACGACGTCGTGCAGTTGATGACCGCGATCACCCTCAGGCTGGAAACCCTCCGCGGCCCGCATCCCGAGGCGGACGGCGGCAGCATCGATGTGGTCCAGGAGCTGGTCCTGCAGGCGAGTCACCACTTGCGCGAGATGCTCTTCGAGCTTCGCCCGCCGGGGCTGGAGCTCCAGGGCCTCGTCGCTGCCCTTCGAGCCCAGCTCGAGCCGCTGACTCAAGACACCGGGATCCACCACGCTGTCCATGCCTCGGTGAGCCGCGAGCCGGAAGCCAGCGCCAGAACGGTGCTCTTCAGGATCGCTCAGGAGGCATTGCAAAACGTCCGCAAGCACTCCGGGGCGAAGCGTGTCGACGTCGATGTGGAGACCGTGGAGGAGGGGACGCTGGTGCGAATTCGAGACGACGGGCTCGGCGTTCCCACCAGCCTGACCCCGGGGGCCGCTCCTGGGCACATGGGACTCGTGGTGATGGAAGAGCGCGCTCGTCTTGCCGGCGGCTGGTGGCGCATCACCGGTGAACCGGGAGCGGGCACCTCGGTGGAGTTCTGGGTGCCCGGTCTGTCTCGATCGCGCTGAGAGCCCCACCTACCCGGCTCAAGGCTTTTGGGACTCCGAGCCCGCCAGGGCCTTCGCCGAAACTAGCTGCTCCGACCCTCGTCGCACACGGTCCGGAACTCGCAGCCACGGCAGCGCCACCCTGCCGGCTTGGCCGGGAAGTCGTGGCGGAGATGGGCGTCGGCGAGCTCCCGGGCGACGCTCTCGACCTGGACCAGGTGGCGGCCGAGCGCACCGCGGTCGAACTGCAGGGTGCTGACCTCCGCCGTCTGCAGCCAGTGGAGCTCGACGGTGACGTCGTCCCGGCGCAGCTGGCGAGCCAGGGCCACGGCGTAGGCGCGGACCTGGAGGTCGCGCTGCAGGGCCTGCTCCGCCCGCGGCGGTCCGGTCTTGTAGTCGACCACCACCCGGCCGCCATCATCAGCGGCGCGGTCCACCCGGTCGAAGCGGCCGGTCACCTCGCCGACCCCCACGGCCAGGATCCAGGAGCGCTCCACCTCCAGGGGCACTCGATCCAGCCATCCGGGTGAGGCGACGTAGCGGCGCAGCTGCGCCTCGCCGAGCTCGCGCAGGTCGGCATGGCTGCCCTTTGGGCCCCGGGCCAGCTCCCACCGCTCAGCCCAGATCCTGGCGGCATCGTCCGGACCGGGGTTGGCGCCGTCGTGGCGGCGCCCCGCCAGCGCCTGCAGGGCGCCGTGCATCATCACCCCGAACCAGCGCCCGGGCGACTCCGGCACGGGCAGCCGGTAGACGGCGCGATAGGAGTAGCGGCGCGGGCAGTCCCGGAAGGCGGCGAGGTCGGAGACCGACGCGCGCAGTGGAGCGGCGACGCCACCTCCGGGGCTGACCGGGCGGCGGGGCGCCGGCGGGGCCGAGCCCTGGATGCCGCGGCGGTGGACCGCGCCGATCCCTGCCAGGCCGGCCAGGAACGGGCTGGGCCGCTCGTCTCGGAAGGAGTGCGGATAGCGACGGGAGTGGACCAGGACCAGGCGGTCTCTGGCCCGGGTGGCAGCGACGTAGAGGAGGCGGCGCTCCTCGTCACGGTAGGCCTCGCCCTCCGGGGCTGGCTCCGGGACCAGCTCGTCGGGGAGGGCCAGCCGCGCCGGGAAGCCGCTCGACCCCGGCCAGCGCTCCTCGCTGCACCGCCCCAGGAAGACCACCGGCCACTCCAGGCCCTTGGCGGAATGGGCGGTGAGCAGGTTGACGCCCGCCTCCGTGGACTCCACGGAGGCGATCTCGTCGGCCGCCCGGCTCTCTCGGAGGATGTCCAGGTAGCGGAGGGCGAGGCCGAGGCTGCGGTCGTCGCTCCAGTCCGCGAACGCCTCCAGGAGCTCGCCGAACTTGTTGAGGTTGGCACCGATCTGGGCTCTCTCCCGGTCGTCGCCGCTCTCCAGGATCCCCAGGAAGCGGCTTGTTTCCAAGGCCGAATAGAAGAGATCGCGGACGTCCTCGCGGCCCGACTGGCCGTGGAGGTCGACCAGCGCGTCCACCAGCCGGCGTGCCGACGCGGCATCGTCAGCGTCCAGGTCGGGCAGGCCCGCCGCGATCAGCGAGCACAGCGGCAGCTCGAGGTCGTGGGCGGCGCGGCCGAGCAGGAGCCGGCCGGTCCCGCTGACCGGGAAGGCGGGGAGGTGGAGGCAGCGGAGCACCGCCTGGGAGTCGGTGGGGTCGGCCACGGCGAGGAGCAGAGCCAGCAGGTCCTTGATCTCCCTGGACTGGAAGAATCCGCGCCCGCCGTGGACTGCGTAGGGTACGCCCGCCTCCTGGAGGGCGCGCACTGCGGAGCGCATGTCCTCGTGGCGGCGGAAGAGCCAGGCGATCTCCGAGGGATCGGTGCCGGAGGCGACCAGGCGACCGCAGTCCTCCGCGACAGCCACCGCCTCGGCGCGCTCGTCCTCCGCGTGCCAGATCTCCACCGCGCCGCCGGCGCCCCGGGCCGCCACCAGGTGCTTCTCGATGCGAGAGCCGGGGGGAGCCCCGGCGATGATCGCCCGGCTCGACTCGACGATCTCCTGACGGGAGCGGTAGTTGACGTTCAGGATCACTCGCCGGTGCTCCGGGTAGATGCGCGCGAAGCGGTCCAGGTTGGCCAGCGACGCGCCCCGGAACTTGTAGATGGACTGGTCGTCGTCGGCGACCACCAGCACGTTGCCCCGGGACCCCGCGAGCGCCTCGACCATCCTCGCCTGCCCGTAGTTGGTGTCCTGGTACTCGTCGACCATGACGAAGTCGATGGAGCCCGCCACCGCCTCACCGACCTCGCGATCGTCGCGGAGCAGCCGCTCCGCATACAGGATGGTGTCGTCGTGGTCGAGGACGGCCCGCTCCAGGAAGCGGTGCTGGAGGCGCCGGTAGACCTCGGCACACTCCCGGTGCCGGGACAGCATCTCCCGTTCCAGCGAGCTCTCGGCCCGGGCCTGGCGGCGCTCCGCCCAATCCGCGTACTCGTCGGGAGTCACCAGCTCCTGCTTGGCCTTCTCGATGAGGTCGAGGATGGGATCGATCAGCTCGTGGGGCCGGAGGGGGTTGTGGAGGGTCCGCGGACGCAGCTCGTCGAGGATCGCCTCGGTGATCAGCCAGCGCTCCGCCTCGTCGGCGATCCGGAAAGCGGGGGAGATGCCCAGCCGCCATCCCCACCGGCGGAGCACCCGCTGGGCGAAGGAGTGGTAGTTGAGCAGAGGCGGCTCGCCGTCGAAGGGCCCGTGGATCCGCTCCACCCGATCCCGCATCTCCGCGGCGGCCTTGCGCGTGTAGGTGAGCACCAGGAGGCGCTCGGTCGGAGTGCCCTGGGCTACCAGGCGGAGGAACCGCTCCGCGATCACCCGGGTCTTGCCCGAGCCGGGACCCGCCAGCACCAGGCAGGGCCCCTCGCCGTGCTCGACCGCCTCTCGCTGAGAGTCGTCCAGGTCCCGGCTGGAGGTCTCACCGAAGCCGCTGTCCACCATCGGGCGATGATAGCGCAGCCCGTACATCCGTTTGACCTCGAGCGCCCCCGGACCCCAGCGCGCGTCGCCGCGCCGGCTGGGCCCCACTCGGGGATTCCGGTCCGGCCGGCGTGGCCGGCGCGCCTGGTAGAGTGAGCCGTCCCGGCCCCGGTGTCGCCCGCGGCCGGAATGGTGCCGAGCATGCCGCCGTCGGGCGGCGCGGAGGAGGTGATCCAACCCCCGTGTCCGAGGTCAAGGTCCGTGAGGGCGAGACCTTCGAGAGCGCGCTCCGGCGCTTCAACAAGAAGATCAAGCAGAACGGCATCCTCTCCGAGGTCCGCCGTCGCGAGCACTACGAGAAGCCGTCGGTGCGCCGCAAGCGCAAGCTGGTGGCGGCCCGGAAGCGCCGGGCCAAGGCCAGCTGAGGTGGGTGCCTGGTCGGCCTGAGCGTCACCCCGATCGTCCCCCGCTGATGCGGGTCACGCTGCACCGCTCCGCCTCGCTCGACGCCCGGGCCCTCTCCGCTGTGCGCCAGGCCGCTCTCGGCCCTTTGCTCCGTGACAGCGGTGACGCGCTCGCGGTGCCTTCCCGCAGTGGGCTCGCGGTGAGGCTGGCCGGGGACGGCGAGCTCAGGAGCCTCAACGCCCGCCACGCCGGGATCGATGCCGCCACCGATGTGCTCTCCTTTCCCGGTGAGAGAGATTGGGTGGGGGACATCGCCATCTCGGTCGAAAGGGCCATCGCCCAGCGGCCCGAGGACCCCGCCGCCGAGCTGCGCCTGCTTGCCGTCCACGGTCTGCTCCACTGCCTCGGTTTCGACCACGGGGATCCGGTCGAGGCGGCGAGGATGACCGGGGAGACCAGGCGCCTGCTCCCCGGTGCTGCGATCCCTGACCTGGAGGCGGAGACTCCCACTCCGTGAACCTGGTCATCGGCCTCGGCAACCCGGGCGGCGAGTACGCCCACAGCCGGCACAACTGCGGCTGGATGGTGCTCGATGAGCTGGAGCGCCGGGGCCGGTTCGGACGCCAGCGGCGCGAGGGCCCGGCCCGCGTCCGAGAGGGCTCGGTGGAGGGCTGCGATCTGGTCCTCGCCCGGCCCTACACGTACATGAACCTGAGTGGTCGTGCGGGCGTGCAGCTGGTAAGAGTGTTCAGCGTCGCCGTCTCCGAGGTGGTGGTCGTCCACGACGACGTCGACCTTCCATTCGGCCGCTTGCGGCTGCGCCGCGGCGGCTCCGCTGGTGGGCATCGCGGTGTGGCCTCGCTCATCGATTCGTGGCGGACCGCCGAATTCATCCGGGTGCGGGTCGGGGTGGGACGTCCCGCCCCCGACGACGACACCATCGACCACGTGCTCTCTCCGTTCGCCGTGGAGGAGCGGGCCGGCCTGCCCGCAGTCGTGCGGCGTGCTGCCGATGCCACGATGGCGATCGTGCGCGATGGACTGGAGAGGGCGATGAGCGAATACAACCGGCCCTTCCCCCTGGAGCCGCCGGTTGGCTGACGGCGCGGTCACGGGTGCGCCCACCCTCGAGTCGCTGCTCGGTCGCGCAGCTCCCTTGGGCCTGGTGCTGGCCGGTCGGGCCCGGCGATTGGGCGGGGTCCCCGAGGGGGCGGTGGGCCTGGTCGCCTGGTGGCTGCGCCGGCGCGCCGGTCGGAACGTGCTGGTGGTCACCGCTCAGCCGGAGAGCGTCTACGCCGACGCCCGGCTCTGGGGCGGCGACTCCGGGCTGGGCCTCTGGCCGGCGGCGGACACGCCGGGGTTCGACCGGGTGCCACCGTCCGAGGAGGTGAGCCGCCGGCGTATCGCGACCCTGGCCATGCTCCGGCGGGCTCAGCCCACCCTGGTGATCGCCTCGCCCGCGGGGCTGCTCCGTCCCACCCTCCCGCGGGGGGCGCTGGCCGGGACCGCCGAGCTGGAGCGGGGCCAGCGATTCAGCCGTGACGCCCTGCTCCGGCTGCTGGTGGGCCTCGGCTACCGGCGCGTCGACGCCGTGACCGCCCCTGGTGAGATGGCGGTCCGCGGAGGCATCGTCGACGTCTTCGGACTGGATCGCGCCCGCCCTTGGCGGGCCGAATGGTTCGGGGACGATGTCGAGGAGATCCGGATGTTCGACCCGGCGACGCAGACCTCGGTCGGGCGTCTGGACCGAGTCCCTCTGCTGCCGGCGCGGGAGCTGGACCTTCGACCGGAGGCCGTCGCCCGGGCCCTGGAGGAGGTCTCCAGGCTGGAGCGGTCGGTCTGCCGTCCGGAGGTCCGCGAGCAGTGGGAGACGGACCTGGCCCAGCTCGATCTCGGCGTCTACGACGAGGGGGTCGATCTCTTCGCCCCCTACCTCAACGGATCCGCCAGCGTGCTCGACCACCTCGGTGATGACACCCTGGTGCTGGCCGCTGGCGGGGTCGAGCGGGCCCGCCGCTCCGGTGCCCGGCATGCCGAGGAGCTGGAGGGGCTTCGCGACCAGGAGGAGGCCCGAGGCGAGCTGCCCGCCGGGGCCCGCGGGGGCCTGCTTCCCCTGGAGGTGCTCGACGGCTGCCTCGGCCGGGCCGTGGAGCTGGTGGCCGAGCATCCCGAGGACGGCGGTCCGGACCTCGGCTGGCGCGAGGCGGAGCCGTACGCCGGCCGCTGGGGCGCCTTCGCCGCCGAGCTGGGCCCCGAGCTCGCCGCCGGTGGCTGCGCCCTGGTGGTCTCCCGGCAGGAGAGACGGGTGTTCGAGCTGGCTGCGGATGCTGGGCTCGAGCCGGTGGCCGTGGACGAGGCGGACGCCAGCACCCTGCCCGCGGCTCCCGGCGCCCTGCTGATCACCGGCGGCGAGGTCTCGTCGGGGTTTCGAGCTCCCGACCTCGGCCTCGCCGTCTTCAGCGACCACGAGCTCTTCGGCATCGTCAAGCGCCGCGGCTCCCCGCTTGCCCGGGGGGCCCGCCGGGCGGAGTCGACCTCGGCGCGCGGCGCCCGTCGGGCCGCCTCCAGCCGGGCCGCCGCCCAGGGCTTCGTGCTCGAGTTCAGCCCCGGGGAGCTGGTGGTCCACCGCGACCACGGCATCGGCCGCTTCGTGGAGATGCGGCGGGTCGCGGTGAGCGGCGCCGAGGCGGAGGGCGAAGCCGAATCCGTGGTCGAGCGCGAGTACATGGTGCTGGAGTACGCGGACTCGGATCGCCTCCTCGTCCCCGTCGAGCATCTGGACAGAATTGACCGATACATAGGGGGCTCGGACGCCCACCCCGCCCTCTCCCGGCTCGGCACCGGCGAGTGGGAGCGAACCAAGAGGCGGGTGCGCGAGCGCACCGAGGAGGTCGCCCGTGAGCTGCTCGGCCTCTACTCTCGCCGCGAGGCCGCCGCCGGCCATGCCTGCGCCCCCGACTCGGATTGGCAGCATGAGCTCGAGGCCGCCTTCCCCTTCGAGGAGACCCCCGACCAGGTGCTGGTCCTGGATGAGATCAAGCGCGACATGGAGGCGGCACGGCCGATGGATCGGGTGGTCTGCGGCGACGTCGGCTTCGGCAAGACCGAGCTGGCGGTGCGGGCCGCCTTCAAGGTGGTCGCCGAGGGGCGCCAGGTGGCCGTCCTCGTGCCCACCACGGTGCTCTGCCAGCAGCACTACCTCACCTTCTCGGAGCGGCTCCGGCCGTTCCCGGTGACAGTGCACCAGCTCTCCAGGTTCTGCACCGAGGAGGAGCAGCGCGGCACCCTGCTCGGCCTGAGCACCGGGACCGTCGACATCGTCATCGGCACTCACCGGCTGCTCCAGGGCGATGTCCGGTTCCGCGACCTGGGCCTGGTGGTGATCGACGAGGAGCAGCGCTTCGGCGTGCTCCAGAAGGAGCGGTTCAAGGAGCTCCGCGTCGCGGTCGACGTGCTCTCTCTGTCGGCCACCCCGATACCCAGGACGCTGCACATGGCGCTGGCCGGCATCCGCGACCTCTCGGTCATCCAGACCCCGCCTGAGGAGCGCCAGCCGATCAAGACCTACGTGACCGCTCGCGAGGACTCCCTGGTCCGGGAGGTGGTCACCCGGGAGCTGGCCCGCGGGGGCCAGGTGTTCCACGTCCACAACCGGGTCCAGACCATCGAGCGCGAGGCCGAGTGGATGCGCCGGCTGGTGCCCGAGGCCCGGGTCGCCGTCGCCCACGGCCAGATGCACGAGGAGATGCTGGCCTCGGTGATGCGGGCCTTCATCGACGGCGAGGTGGACGTCCTGGTCTGCACCACGATCATCGAATCCGGGCTCGACATCCCCAACGCCAACACCATCGTGGTCAGCGACGCGCACCGGCTCGGCCTGGCTCAGCTCTACCAGCTCCGGGGCCGGGTGGGCAGGGCCGGCCAGCGAGCCTACGCCTATCTCCTCTATCCGGCCGAAAGGTCGCTGACCGAGCGAGCCGACAGGCGTCTGGAGGTGATCGGCGATCTCCAGGACCTGGGCGCGGGATTCAAGCTGGCGATGCGCGACCTGGAGATCCGCGGCGCCGGCAACCTGCTCGGCGAGGAGCAGCATGGCGAGATCGCCGCCGTCGGCCTGGAGATGTACAACCGGTTGCTGGAGACGGCGGTGCGCGCCCTCCAGGGACGGCCGCTGCTGGAGGCCCCGGCCCAGGTGACGGTGTCTCTGCCGCTGCCCGCCTTCCTGCCCGCCGGCTACATCCCCGAGGAGCGTCTCCGCCTGCGCTGCTACCAGGACCTGGCCGGCTGTGCCGTGGAGCCCGAGCTCGAGCGGGCGGCGCGCGGCCTCGCCGACCGTTTCGGCCCCCTGCCCCCCGAGGCCGATGGGCTCGTCTACTCGCTCCGGGTGCGCCTGCTCGCCGCGGCCGCCGGGGCGCAGTCGGTGGAGACCTCGCGAGGCCCGGCGGTCGCCTCGGCCCGGGTGGCGTCGGGAGGCGACGGCCGGGGAGCGGCGGGAGGTCGCGCCCCGGGTGCGGTGGTCCAGCTCGTCCCCGAGCACGGCCTCGACCTGGAAGCGGTCGCGCGTGGCTGGCGCGCCCACACCGTCACCTCCGCGACCCGGCTCTACGTCATGCCCGCCCCGGGGCGGACCGCCGACGCCGAATGGCAGGATGTGCTGCTGCGCGTGCTTCGCGAGCTGGGCCGGCTGGTGCGGGCCCGCCAGGCGGTGCCGGCGTGAGAGGACGGTGCGGGTGACGGGTCATGTCGAAGGGTCGAGGGGTCCAGGCGCCGGGGTGCGCGTCGAGCGGAGGCTTCGCGCGCGCTGGGCTTGGGGAATCGGCCGACGCAGGCCGGAGCCACTCCGCCGTCGGCCGTTGACGGTGCCGGTAAGGCGGCCGCCGGAGAGAGGCGCCGCCCCGGTGCCTGCGGTGCGTCCCGATGCGTGAGGAGGCGGCGCAGGCGCTGCGTGAGCTCAACGAGGTGGTGGAGCGCCTCCGCGCCCCGGGTGGCTGTCCCTGGGACCGGGCCCAGACCCACCGCTCCCTCCGCCCCTACCTGCTCGAGGAGACCTACGAGCTGCTCGAGGCCATCGACTTCCGGGGGCCCGAGACCCTCCGCGAGGAGCTCGGTGACCTCCTGCTCCAGGTGCTGATGCACTGCGCCATCGCCGCCGAGGCGCCGGATGGCTTCGACATCGGCGATGTGGCCGAGACCACCCGGGCCAAGATGGTGCACCGTCATCCCCACGTCTTCGGCGACACGGCGGTCGCCGGCGCCGAGGAGGTGGTCGTCAACTGGGAGCGGCTCAAGCGGGTCGAGAAGCGGGAGCGGCTCTCGCTGCTCGATGGAGTTCCTCATGCGCTGCCCGCCCTGGCCTTCGCCCAGGGGGTGCAGAAGCGGCCGGCGCGAGTCGGCTTCGATGAGACGCCCAGCGTCGCCGACGCGCTGGCGGCGGTCCAGGCCGGCGTCGATGCGGTGGCCCGGGCTTCCCGGGCAGCTCCACCGCGGGCGGTCCGGGGCGGTGACTGGACCATCGCGGAGGGTGAGATCAGCCGCCCGGCCGGAGCGGGCAGCGGAAGCAGCCGCTCCGGTGCTGCGGAGGGTCTGAGCGGCGGCCCCGCCGGAAGCGCGTCCACCGAGGCCGGTGGCGGTCCATTGGGATGGGCGGACACCGCCTCGGGAGAGGGGTTTCCCGCAGCGGGCGCGGTCGGCTTCGCGGATTCCGACGCGCGCCACGCGGCTCCACCTGGCCCGGCTCAAGCCTCACTGGACACGGCGATCGGCGAGCTGCTGTTTGCCATCGTCTCCCTGGCTCGCCAGCTCCGCGTCAATTCCGAGGACGCGCTCCGGGAGCGGGCGGCCGCGTACGCCGACCGCTTCCGGCGCCTGGAGACGGCGGCCCGGGCCGAGGGCGCCGACCTCCACGGGCTCTCCGCCGATGAGTGGCGGCGGCGATGGGAGGCCGCGGCCGAGGCCTGAGCCCGGTGGCTCCAAGTTGCGGCAACAACTTGTCAATTCAGGGACTCGGTCGCAGACTATGCGGGCCGCCACGGCCGATCCCGCTCACGTCTTCCAGAGGGCCGTCATGGACCGCGACTCGCCACCCCGGCCGCACCGACTGACTGTGCGCCGGCTGCTCGCAGTGCTCGCCGCGGCCGCCTGCGGGTGGGCGGCGTATGCGTTCTACGGCCAGGTGTCGCAGGACCGAGCCCTGGCGGGCAGGCTCACCCAGCTCCAGCAGGCCAACAGCGCTCTGGAGGAGCAGATCGCGGAACGCTCCCTGGAGATCGCCGAGGCCCAGGGCCCGGCGTGGGTGGAGGAGCAGGCTCGCAAGCTCGGCTATCACCTGCCCGGGGAGAGCATCTACGTCGTGGCCCCGTCCGGCCAGATGGTGCCGCGCTCTGGCGGCTTGAATGCCACGCCGCCGACCTTCGACGCGACGACGCCGACCGCGTCGCCGTCGCCGTCGCCGTCGGCCGCCAAGCCGGGGTCGCCCACGCCCACTCCGACGCCGACGCCGACGATCGTCAAGCCGCCTCCGGTGTCGCCGGCACCCAGCCCCGCCGGGCGCTGACCACCCGCCTCCAAGCCGGATCCGGGTCGCGGGACCCGGGGCTCACGAACTTGGTTTGCCCTGGGCGGGCGACGCGCTATGCTGCGCGTGCGGCGTGGAGCAGTGGAAGCTCGTCGGGCTCATAACCCGAAGGTCGCTGGTTCGAATCCAGCCGCCGCAACCATGCCTCTCAGCGCCGGATCTCGCCCGGGGCGGCTGGCCGCGGGGCCCCCGGCGCATCCTCCGGCGGTATAGCTCAGGTGGTAGAGCAGCCGGCTCATACCCGGTATGTCCCTGGTTCGAATCCAGGTACCGCCACCGGCTGTGGCTCGGACCAGGCCGGCAGCGGGGCGGCCGTCCCAGGTGAGGGGGTCGCCGCCAGGATGGCGACCGGCCCGTCTCACGGCTCCGGCCTGCCCCCTGCCCAGCGGACCGCGGCGGTGAGCCGGGTGCGCCGGGCGGTGGCGACCGCCTGTGACCGGCACGGCGTGATCCGGCCCGGCGAAACCGTGGTCGTCGCCTGCAGCGGCGGGCCCGACTCGACCGCCCTGCTCGAGGCGATGGCCCGCCTCGCCCCTCCCCGCGGCTGGCGGCTGCACGCCGTCCACGTGGACCACGGGCTCAGGCCCGGTTCGGCGGCCGAGGCCGCGCTGGTCGCCTCCCTCGCTGAAAGAGCCGGGGTCGGGTTCTCGGCGGTGCGGGTGAAGGTCAGGCCCGGCCCATCCCTCCAGGATCAGGCGAGGCGCGCCCGCCACCGGGCTCTCGGCGAAGCCGCCGACCGGCTCGGTGCCAGCGCGATAGCGCTCGGCCACACCGCCGACGACCAGGCGGAGACGGTGCTGATGCGGCTGCTCACCGGCGCCACGCCGCGTGGTCTCCGGGCCATGGCGGCGCGTGAGGGGCGCCTGGCTCGCCCTCTCCTCCACGTCTGGCGGGAGGAGACCGTCGCCTACTGCGCGGCGCTGGGCCTCGAGCCCCTCGACGATCCGAGCAACCGCGACCCGCGGTTCCTGCGCAGCCGGGTGCGCCACGAGCTGCTGCCCGCTCTGGAGGCCGTCTTTCCCGGAGCCCGGCGACGGCTGGCGATCCTCGCCGAGCGCCAGCGGAGCCTGCTCGCGGAGGTGTCGGACCCTGGAGACGGCTGATCGGCGCACCCGGCCGCAGCCAGCCGGCCTGAGGCTCACCCCGACCGCACCGGCAAACGCTCCCGGCCGGCCGCGGCTCCGCCCCGCCGGCCCGGCGCCGGCGGCCGCCGACGATCCGGCCCGCTCCTCCCACCCCCGCCGAGCGCCGCGCTCCAGATCGGGGGCGAATTCAGGGCCATGCTATCCTGGCCTGGCATGCGCACGTCCCGCCGTGGCTTCACCTACCTCCTGATCCTGCTCTCGATCGTCGTCGTCTTCGCGCTCCTCTACGGCCACTTCCCGGGATCCGGTCCCGCCACGAAGAGCAGCGGGTTCCTGGCTTCGGCGGTCGCCCAGTACACCAAGGATCCCACGGCCCCGGGCGCCATCAAGTCCGCGGAGATCAGCGGTGATGGCAGCACCGTGACCTGGACCGACAATAGTGGTAATCAGTACAGCACCACGGTCGGCTCCAGCGAAGAGGCCACCAGCGAGTTCCAGAATGCCCACTTCTACACCTTCAGCAACGACTCGAGCGGAGGAGCGAGCATCCTGAGCTGGATCCTGCCCAACCTGCTGATCATCGCCATGGTCGGCCTCTTCTTCTGGTGGTTCCTGCGCCAGACGCAGTCGGGCAACAACCAGGCGATGTCATTCGGCCGCAGCCGGGCGCGGCTGCTCGCCGGCGACAAGCCCTCGGTGACCTTCATGGACGTTGCCGGCGTCGACGAGGCCAAGATGGAGCTCTCCGAGATCGTCGAATTCCTCAAGTACCCCGACAAGTTCACGGCGGTGGGGGCCCGCATCCCCAAGGGCGTCCTCCTGGTCGGCCCGCCGGGCACCGGCAAGACCCTGCTCTCCAAGGCGGTGGCCGGGGAGGCGGGCGTGCCCTTCTTCAGCATCTCCGGCTCCGAGTTCGTCGAGATGTTCGTGGGCGTCGGCGCCAGCCGGGTTCGCGACCTCTTCGACCAGGCAAAGAAGAACTCGCCGTGCATCGTCTTCGTGGACGAGATCGACGCCGTCGGGCGCCAGCGCGGCGCCGGGTTGGGCGGCGGGCACGACGAGCGCGAGCAGACCCTCAACCAGCTGCTGGTCGAGATGGACGGCTTCGAGACGTCGACCCACGTCATCGTCATCGCCGCCACCAACCGGCCCGACGTCCTCGACCCGGCGCTGCTCCGCCCCGGGCGTTTCGACCGCCACGTGATGCTCGACCGCCCGGACATCCGCGGGCGCCGTGCCATCCTCGAGGTCCACGCCCGCAACAAGCCGCTCGACCCCGGTGTCGACCTCGAGGTCCTGGCCAAGCAGACACCCGGCTTCTCGGGCGCCGACCTCTCCAACCTCATCAACGAGGCAGCGATCCTGGCGGCGCGCCAGAACCGCAAGCTGATCAGCATGCCCCACCTCGAGGAGGCGATCGCCCGGGTCATCGCCGGTCCCGAGAAGAAGAGCCGGATGATGAGCGAGCGGGAGAAGTCGATCATCGCCTACCACGAGATGGGGCACGCCCTGGTGGGCATGACCCTGGAGCACACCGACCCGGTGCACAAGGTCTCCATCGTGAGCCGGGGCATGGCGCTGGGCTGGACCCTGTCGCTGCCCACCGAGGACAAGTACCTGGTCAGCAAGGCGGAGCTGCTCGACCAGCTGGCCCAGATCCTGGGCGGCCGCTGCGCCGAGGACCTGGTCCTCGGCGAGGCCAACATCACCACCGGTGCCAGTGACGACATCCGCAAGGCGACCGACCTGGCCCGCAAGATGGTCACCGAGTGGGGCATGAGTGACAAGCTCGGGCCCCGCACCTTCGGCGAGCGCCAGGAGATGGTCTTCCTCGGCCGCGACCTCGGCGAGCAGCGGAACTACTCGGAGGACATTGCCTCCGAGATCGACCAGGAGGTGCATCACCTGGTCGAGCAGGCCTTCCTCCGCGCCAAGGAGGTGCTCCGCAACCGTGAGCCGGTGCTCCGTGCCCTGGCCACCCGGCTGACCGAGGTCGAGACCATGGAGGCGGCCGAGATGCGGCAGATCATCGACGGGGTCGAGGCAACCGCAGCCGCCGTCTGAGCTCTCCGGCGCGCCGTCCGGCCCTGGGCTGGCGTGCTCCCGATTTCGGCCTGGGTGCGCAAGCAGGCGCAGAGCCTCATCCGCCGCAATGGGCGCGGCCCCGTCCACACGTTTGTGACAGAAGTGGCTAAAATTTGGTTCGCGGCAGGAGGGGCGTGTCCGCCGATCCAGCCGGCGTACACTGAGCGCGGAGCACCCGCCGAGCGACCTGCCCGGGGACGCCTCTCGGCGCCTCGAGGTTCGGATCGGCGCTAGGTCGGGGAGCGCCGTGGATTGGCCCGCTTGGATCCGAGGTGACCGAGACGGAGAGACAGGCTGAGGGCGATGCGCCCGAGGCGGCACCGTGCGCCGTCCGCGCAGCCGGTGAGGTCCGCTCGCATCCCACCGTCGGGGTGGTCGGTGCGGGGCGGGCCGGGACCGCGATGGCGGTAGCCCTGGCCGGCGCCGGCTACCGGGTTGTCACGATCTGCAGCCGCGCCCCGGAGCGCTCAGCGAGGCTGGCGGCGCGGGTCGGTGCACGTGCTGTGTTCGCCCCGCTGGAGGCGGTGCGGGCCGCTGACCTCACCCTCCTGACCGTGCCCGACACCGCCATCAGCGGCGTCGCGGCGGTCATCGCCGAGAGCGGTGCCGGGC
>Ga0187771_10000216_pt1 | contig 32405 bp, 28 predicted proteins | sample 0116_SJ02_MP15_1_FD_133139 | JGI IMG/M metagenome (GOLD analysis project Ga0187771, IMG submission 133139) | Tropical peat soil microbial communities from peatlands in Department of Meta, Colombia - 0116_SJ02_MP15_10_MG | ecosystem: Environmental > Terrestrial > Soil > Wetlands > Peat | place...
GAAGAGCAGCAGATCCTGGCCTTCCACGTCGCGGAAGTACTCGGCCACGGTGAGGCCGGTCAGGCCCACGCGCAAGCGCGCGCCGGGCGGCTCGGTCATTTGGCCATAAATGAGCGCGGCCTTGGACTTGGTCGGATCGCCCGGGACGATGACCTTGGACTCGGTGAACTCCAGCCAGAGGTCGTTGCCTTCGCGCGTGCGCTCGCCCACCCCTGAAAAGACAGACACGCCGCCGTGCTTCATGGCGACGTTGTTGATCAGCTCCATGATGATGACGGTCTTACCGACTCCCGCGCCGCCAAAGAGGCCGGTTTTTCCGCCCTTCAAGTAAGGTTCGAGCATGTCCACGACTTTCAGCCCCGTCTCGAACAGCTCCAGCTTGGTGTTCTGCTCTTCCAGCGAGGGAGCGTGGCGGTGGATCGGCCAGCGCTGTTCGGCCTGAATGGGCCCCAGCTTGTCGGCGGGCTGCCCAATCACGTTCATGACGCGGCCCAGCGTGCCTTTGCCCACCGGGACGCTAATCGGCTCGCCCAGGTCGAGCGCCTTCATCCCGCGCACCAGCCCCTCCGTCGGCACCATGGCCACGCACTTGACGCGCTTTTCGCCCAGGTGCTGCTCGACTTCGGCGATGACGTCAATCGGGTTGGGGACCTCAAACCCCTCGGAAGTCACGCGCACGGCATTGTAGATGGGAGGGAGATGCTCGCCCTCGAAGGCCACCACAACCACCGGACCGATGACCTCGACGACTTTGCCCACATGCTGTTCTGCCATGACAATCCTTTCGCAAAGACGGAAACTGGAAAATCGAAAAGCGAAAAGCAGTCCGGATTTTCGAGTTTCTAACTTCCCTTTTCCATTTTCGATTTTCGAATTTCCAATTTCTCTTCCCCTTACAGCGCTGCGGCGCCGCTTACCACCTCGATGATTTCCCGCGTGATTCCGGCCTGGCGGACGCGGTTCATGTGCAGCGTCAGCGAGTCGATCATCTCCGCGGCATTGTTGGTGGCTGTGTCCATTGCCGTCATCTTCGCGGCCAGTTCGGCGGCCTGGGACTCGAGCAGCGCCCGGTAAACCTCGATCTCCACGTAGCGCGGCAGCAGGGCGCTGAAAACCTCCGCCGGCGGCTGCTCATAGATGTAATCAATCAACGCTTCGCCCTGGGGCGGCTCCAGAGGCTTGACGGGCAAATACCGCTCCACCCTTACGCGCTGGGTGAGGATGGATTTGAACTCGTTGTAGAGGAGGTCCACGGCGTCCACGGTCTGCTCTGTGTACTGGTCGATGATGAGCTTCGCCACCTCCTGCGCGTGCGTGAATTGCAAGCGGGTGAAGACGCCCACGTACTCTCCCGCCAGCTTGACCCCGCGCCGGCGAAAGTGGTCGCGCCCCTTCCGGCCGACCACGACCAGCGAAACCTGCAGGCCGCGATTCTCGTCCAAATAATTTTGCGCGGCGCGAAGGAGATTGGTATTGAAAGCGCCGCAGAGTCCCCGGTCGGCCGTGACGAGCACCAGCATCACCTTCTCCACGGGCCGCACGGCCAGCAAGGGGTGGGTGCGCTGCTCGGTGCGGGCCGCCAGGCTGGAGAGCAGGGTGAGCATCTGGTTGGCGTAGGGCCGGGCATTGAAGATGCGGTCCTGCGCGCCTCGCAACCGCGCCGCCGCCACCATCTTCATGGCGCGGGTGATCTGCTGCGTGCTCATCACGGAGCGGATGCGTCGTCGAATGTCGAGAAGGGTCGGCATGAGTCACGTAGGGCCGAGCGTCCGTCGGCTGACGGATCGGCCGGGGCGGACGCCGTCCGCCCCTACTTTGCTTTCCGTTCCGCCAGAAACTTGGCTTTGAACTCCTCCAGCATCTTGCGCACCTGCCCGCGCAGGTCGTCGTCAAGCTGCTTCTTAGCGGCGAGTTGCTTGCCGAGCGCGGGATAGGAAGAGTCCAAAAACTCGTAAAGGGCCTGCTCGAAGGCCAGGCAATCCTCAACCTCCAAGTCGTCCAGATAGCCGTTGGTGCCCGCGAAGATGATCAGGACTTGCTTCTCGACGGCCAGGGGTTTGTACTGGTCCTGCTTCAGGATTTCGGTCAGCCGGCGCCCGCGGTTGAGCTGCGCCTGCGTGGCCTTGTCGAGGTCGCTGCCGAACTGCGCGAATGCGGCCATGGCGCGGTATTGCGCCAGCTCCAGGCGCAGCGTTCCGGCCACCTGCCTCATGGCCTTGATCTGCGCGTTCCCGCCCACGCGCGAGACCGAGAGTCCCACATTGACGGCGGGGCGGATGCCGGAGTTGAAGAGGTCGGACTCCAGATAGATTTGGCCATCGGTAATGGAGATAACGTTGGTCGGAATGTAGGCGGAAACGTCGCCGGCCTGCGTTTCGATGATGGGCAAGGCGGTCAGCGAGCCGCCGCCCAGCGCGTCATTCAGTTTCGCCGCCCGCTCGAGCAGCCGGGAGTGCAGATAGAACACATCGCCGGGGTAGGCTTCGCGGCCCGGGGGGCGCCTCAGCAGCAGCGAGATTTCTCGGTAGGCGACAGCGTGCTTCGAGAGGTCATCGTAGATGCACAGGGCGTGTTTGCCGCGGTCGCGAAAGTATTCGCCCATGGCGCAGCCCGCGTAAGGGGCAAGGTACTGCATGGGCGCCGGGTCGGAAGAACTCGCCTCCACGACGATGCTGTAGCTCATGGCCCCGTACTGCTCCAGCGTCTTGACAACCTGGGCGATGGTGGAACGCTTCTGGCCGATGGCGACGTAGATGCAAATCACGTCGCCGCCCCGCTGGTTGAGAATGGTGTCGAGGACAATGGCGGTCTTGCCGGTCTGGCGGTCGCCGATAATCAGCTCGCGCTGCCCGCGCCCGATGGGAATCATGGCGTCGACGGCCTTGGCGCCGGTCTGCAGCGGCTCGCGGACCGGCCGGCGGTCCACGACGCCGGGCGCCAGCCGCTCCACCGGGTTGTAATGCTCGGTGGTGATGGGTCCCTTGCCGTCCGTCGGCTTCCCCAGCGCGTCCACAACCCGGCCCACCAATCCCTCGCCCACGGGCACCGAAATGATTCGCCGCGTCCGCTTGACGACGTCGCCCTCTTCGATCTTCGTGTACTCGCCCAGCAGCACGGCGCTCACCTGGTCCTCTTCCAGGTTCAGCGCCAGTCCGGCCACCTCGTGGGGAAGCTCCAGGAGCTCGCCCGCCATGACGTTGTCAAGGCCATGAATGCGCGCCACGCCGTCGCCCACCGAGATCACGCTGCCGACCTCGCTGACCGTCACGCCGCGGTCGAAATGCTCAATCTGCTCGCGGATGATCTTGGTTATCTCATCGGCTTTGATTTGTGCCATTTCAAACACCCCTAGCCGCCGCACCAGCGGGCTCGCGGAAGGATAGAAATTGGAAAATCGAAAATCGGAACGCCGGGGACGGGACGCTGCGCTACTAGCGCGCGGCGAGGCGCTCCCGGATGCGGTCTAGTTGTCCTCGCACCGATCCGTCGTATACGGTGCTGCCGATCTGCGCGACCAGGCCGCCGATTAATTCTCGTTCAACGCGGAACTTCAGCTCCGCCTGTTTGTGGGTCAGCTCTTCAAACCGCGCCCGGAGTAGTCCATGTTCAGCCTCGCTGAGTTCGGCGGCCGAAGAAATCGAGACTTCGGCGATCCCCAGCCGGCTGTAAGCGGTTTTCCGAAAACCCTCGATGATTTCATCCAGCAGGCGCATTCGGTAATGCGCCAGCAGCACGCGCAAGAAGTTCCCGGTTACCGGCGCGGCCCCCTGCCTCGCCAGGATCGCATGCAACACGTTAACCTTTTGGGCCAGCGGCGCGGCGGGGGATTCGCATACTGCCCGCAGATCGGCGCTTTCTTTATAAGCCGCGTCGAAGTCCTCTAAGTCGCCAAGGACTCGGCGGTATTCCCCCGTTGCGGCCACCACATCGGCGAGCGCTCGGGCATACCGGCTGGCAACGACCATGGGCACGGCTTACCTCATTGGGCCATTGAGCAATCGGGCCATCGGGTCATTTTCAAATCTCCCGATCACCTGACCACCCGATGACCCGAGTCAGTTCCTTCCCTTCGCTTCCAGCCCCGCCACGAACTGGCTTACCAGGCGCTTGCGGCCGGAGTCGTCCAGGCGCTGGCGAATCAAGCCCGCCGCAAGCTCCACCGCCTGCTGGGCGGTAAAGCTTTTCAAATCGAGCTTCGCCGCGCGCACCGAAGCCTCGATTTGCGCGCGCGCCGACTCCAGAATTTTCTCCGCTTCCTCGGCGGCGGCCTGCTTCATCCGCTCCTGCTCCGCTTCCATCTCTTTTCTTGCCGAAGCTTTGAAGGCCGCGATTTCTTCCTCCAGGCGCGCCAGCTTCTTTTCCACGGACTCAAGCTGGGCCTGGGACGCTTCCAGCGCCTTTCGCCCATCCTCCAGGCTCTTGCGAATGGAGTTGGAGCGGGCGGCGAAAAAATCTCTCAGGGGCTTGCGAAGGAGGTAGGCAAGTCCTCCGGCCAGCAGCGCAAAATTGATGATCTTGAAGAGGAGTTGATGGCCATCCGCCTCGCCTTCCGCCGGGGCCTCTGGAGCGCCGGCAGCTCTGAGCTCGTCCGATAACGCGAAGGTGGGGGCCGATGCGAGTTCTGCCCGGCCCGCCCAGGCGCGCAGGCCCGCCAAGCAGATGCCCAGCGCCACGAGGATGACGAGAATACGCAAGGCCCGGCTCAAGTCTGGGGCCCTCCTGCCGCAGCACTCGGGCTGGCGGTGCCTAGAATGTCTCCGGCAATCTGTTCGGCAAGCCCCCTGGAGGCGCTGGTCAGTTCACGCTGGGCTGACTCGACCTCAGCGGCAAGGCTCGCCCGCGCCTCACGGAGCAGGCCTTCCGCTTGCGCGCGCGCTTCCTGGAGCTTTCCTTCCCGCGCCTTCAGACTTTCCTGGCGCGCCGCCTCGCGCAAGCGATAGACTTCGAGCCGCGCCGCCTGCAGCGCCGCCTCGTACTCGCGCAGCTTCGCTTCCGCCGAACCCGCCGCCGCGCGCGCCCGCGCCAGAGCGCCAACCGTCGCTTCCTCGCGCTCCTTCAGGACCTTGGTGACCGGCCTGAAGAAGAGCCGCTCGAGTATCACAAAGAGCAGGAAGACAAAGATAACGGTAGGGACGCTTTGAACAAACAAGCGCCCGAGCTGGCTAAGGACTTCGCTCATTCGGGGAGATCAGCCTCACAGTGATTGTTTTCTATGGCTTAACCGCCTAAGCACTGTAGCATGGGCATTTTCGGAGTGTCAAGGAACAGGCACCTCGCGGGTCCCAATTTACGATGTAGGGCCGGGGCTCGCCCCGGCCAAGGCCGACCCTAGGGTCGGCCTTACAATCAAAAAAGGATATCGCCTCGGCTCACCGTTGGGCCGGCCCCCTTTCCCGCGATTGTGGATCCAGCTACGCACGAGGCCCGTCATTATGCCTCGTCGGTATCCGTAAGGCGCATGCGGACGAGGTTCTTATAGCCCGGCGCGAGGCTTATAGGTTGGGTGTAGTTACCCCAGGCCAGGTCCGGATAGCCCCATCGATTAATGATGTTGAATTTCACTTTCCCATCCGGTAGGACTTCCACGCGCGCCGCGGCTGTGCCATCCGATTCGGCGCGCACGCGCAAGTCGGTTCCCGCCAGGACACAAGAAGCGTGCCAAATGTTTTCCTTAAGGCTCCGAAAGTCGTTGGTGCCCCGGCCACCCGGGTCGTCAGGCCCGTACAAGAAGAAATCTTTGCTGTCTTCAGACCACGATCCTTGTGGTTCGCTGCGATAGGCTTCGGCCGGCGTATTCGCAAAGCGCGCGGCCACCCCTTGCGACCGGCCGATATGGTCCGGCGGGTAGACGGACCACAAGGCCCTTCGATCCCAAGTGAGCCGGTCAACCGAGCTCGGAAGCGTGTAGGCAATCCCCACTTCGCTCATTTCTTTGCGCTCGCCGTGAATCGCGTATCTGGTAGTGATCAGCCCGTGGCCATCAATCCTGAGTTCGAATTCCACCGTCAAGATGGGGTCGCCTCCGCGGCGCGGCATATAGGCCCCAGCCAGATTGATTACGGCCGCTTCGTTGGTCGTGGAGTGGCGAAGACATGTCAGCAACCAAGGGGGCAAGGCGACGGACCCGAGGTCCAAAAACGGACCGCTTTCGAGAAGCTTGATGCCTCGGTATGTCCCCTCGGCGAGGAGCCCTGTCGTTTTGTCAAAAACCAGCGTGAAATATGTGCCCTGCACGCTGACGGACCGCGCATCCTCGGAAACCATCGGCGCCGGGCCCTTCTCCTCGGCGAAAAACCTCACACGCTTGCCAATCCTGAGATTGAACTCGTCGACGAGGAGCGCGCCTGGACGAAAGAACTTGAGGTTTAGAATTTCTCCAGCTTGCCAACTCCGCGCGGGGACTGTGATTGTTCCTTCCGCTCGAGGAGCGAGATTCAAGTTATTGATTTCCCCCGATTCGCTTCCCACTGTCCAGACGATCTTGAGTTCGTTGAAATTGATATGGTTGAACCAGTTCTTTACGGGAATCGCTAAGGGACTGCCCGCCGGCGGCGGATCCGTGATGTCTCCGTCATGAATGCGCACCGGCGAATAGGCTTTCTTGGTCAACCAATACTCCGGCTTGGGTCTGCGCCATCCATCCACAATCCCCCATTCGCCGTAGCCGACCGGCGAGACGGGCAACATGAAGACCTCGTCGAACCCGGCCCAAATCGCACCGCCCAGGCAGCCCTCCGCGGCATAGCAGTTTTCCCAAAACTGCTTCAGGCTGTGCCCCCAGAAGTTTCTAATTCCCGGGTCGCGCTTCAAGGTCTCGGTGTTGTAGCAGGAAATGTGCGCGTACTCGTCGTTGACCTTCGGGATGTCCTTGCTGGCCAAGTCCGCGTTATACGAGGGGTAGTGCTCGCTGAATAGGTCATAGCAGTCGATGCCTGGAGGGACGCTCCTGGGATAACTGAAAATAACCGGCCGCGTGCTGTCCTCGCGCTTGGCGTAGTCGTGTTCCTTTTGGAAATTCGGTCCCCAGGCGCTCTCGTTCCCCAAGGACCAGAAAATGACCGAGGGATGACTTCGGTCTCTCTCGATCATCTCGGCAAATTGGTTCATGTAACGGGCTGTGAATTCGGGAGACGATTCGCTTCCGCCCGGCATCACCGACCACTCCTGCCTGACGAAGCACACCGCCGCTTCCTCTTCCACGTAGATTCCGTAACGGTCGCAGGCATCCAGGAAGCTTTCCGCGGGTGGATAGTGCGAAGTTCTCACGAAGTTGACATTGGCGTCTCGCAGCAGGCGCGCATCGCGCTCGTCCTGTTCGGGAGTGCTCGCCCTCCCGAGCAAGGGGTGCGTGTCGTGCCGGCACACACCGCGCAGCTTCACCGGGTCGCCGTCGATGTAAAGCTGGTTCTTGCGCCGCTCGACTTTCCGGAACCCAATCCTTCTTTCCAACCTCTCCACAATATTCCCGTGAACAGTCAATTCGGCCCCGAGTACGTAAAGGTTGGGGTGCTCGGCGTCCCACTTCAAGGGCGAAGAGATGGGAATCACCAGGGAGGCTTCCGGCTGGCCAGCAGAGAAGGCCACTGAAGCTGTGTCTAAAGAAAGGCTATTCCCGAGGGGGTCCTTTAAATGTAGGTTCAACTTGACGCCGCGGCCATGCGGCGTCATCACGCTGGCCATAATGTGGAGCCGTGCGCCTCTGTACGACGAATCGAAGTCTGTCTCGGCGTGCAGTCGCGCAATATAGTCGAGTGGAAGAATGACCAGCTTCACGTCTCGCAAAATGCCGCCGATGAAGTGCTTGGCATAGTTGCTGGCATACGAGATGTCGTCGGAGCGGTCAGTTACTCCCACCGTGATCCAGGCGGTTTGGCCGGGCCTCACACACTCGGTGATATCGCAGTCCCAGGACGTGAACCCCCCGTGGTGGTCCCGCACAAACTTCCCATTCGCCCAGACGCGCGCGTAGCTGTAGACACCGTCAAACCGCAGTAAAACCTTCATGCCTTGGGCGTCGGTGGGAATCTGGATCGATCGCTTGTAAGCAAATTCATTGTCGCGGGCGAATTGGATCCCCTGCGCGGTGAGCTCGCCGGGGACCGTGATGTCGGACCAGCCGGCCGGATCAGCGCCGTTTGTCCAGAAGTCAGAGGGTGGAGAGGTGGTCACCTTCCAGGCGCCGGCCAAATCGACGACGGGCCGGGGAACACCGGCTACTTCCTTCGGAAGGGGGACTAAAACTGGCCTTGGCCAAATCAGATCGTGTTGCTCGATTTCTAACGGATTTGTAACCCGAGCAATCGAGGGTGATGCGCCGGCCGAGGCTGCCGGGGCCAACGTATCTCCTAATAGCCACGTCGAAGAAATGGCCGAAGTGCCCAGCGCCCTTACGAATTTTCTTCGATTCATCACTCGAACTTCACAAAGCCGGGGTTCAACAAGCCCTTGGGGTCGAACTTCTTCTTCAGCGCGACAACCGTGGGCCACATTTCGCCATAATGGGCGCGCCACTGCGCGGCGTCGAAATCGATCCAGCCGGAAAGATAGCGCTTCCCACCCATCATCATCGCCGTCTGGCTGGCCATTCCGAGCCGGGGGAGTGCTTCCTCGAGGAATTGCTTGGGCACGGCGGGCAGGATGCCGAAGCCCATCAAGAGATCGCTCTTGGGGCGCATAAAGAGGGGAACCGCGGAAGCCTCGCCGCGCGCCGGCCAAAGCAGAACGTGCCCGCCAATCAAGGCCTGGGGCGGCAGGTTTGCCAGCACCTGGGAGATGTAGAGGGAGGTTGTCTGCCAAGGCAGCACGCACTCCATCCAGGGATGCGCGAAGTCCCAGAAGCCGCCACGCTTCCAGAGGGCAAACAGCCCGTCGAGTCGCGCGAAGAATTCCGGAAGGTCGCCGTCCTCGGTGTGGACGTGTTTGTAATACTTCAAGCCGTGCAGTGCCTCCGCGGCCTCAGGGGCTTTTTCCTTACCGAATTCCACTGTGGCGTGAAGCGGAAAGAACCATTGCGCGAAGGCCTGCCGCTGGGCCCCCGCCTTTCGGAAACCTTGCGGGCAGGGCACGCACCAGGACTCGAGGTAATCGAAGCGCTCGTCGGACATCACTGTTTTCAAGTCTTCGAGGAGCGCGCCGAGGTCGTCATAAAGCAGGTAGAAGCTGCGGAATTGCGGCTGGTGCACGCGCAGCTTGAGCGTGGCTTCGGTGATGATGCCGAATTGCCCCATGCCCGCGCGCACGGCGTCGAAGAGCTCGCGGTTCGCGCTAGGAGAACAGCGGGCTAGCTCGCCCTCCCCCGTCACCACTTCCAACTCGAGGCAATTGTCCGCCTGCGTCCCGTAGTGCCACGACGCCACTCCCAGGCCCGCCGTGGAAAGCGTACCTCCGACGGTGGTGTCGAGGTTGTTTGTCAGGACCGGCGGCAAGAGTTGCCGGGGCGCAAGCTGCTCGACCAGGGACCGCCACTTCAGACCGCTTTGGCAAGTGACTGCGGGAGCACCAGGGGATTCGTCCACGCGAGTCGACGCGCCGAGGGTAGTCATGTCGAGGAGAATCTGGTCGGAGAGAGATTGGCCGGTTTGAGAATGTCCCGCCCCGTGCGTCGAAATCGCCAGCGAATGCTTGCCGGCAAATTTCACGACTCGCGCCACGTCTTGCGCGGATGCCGCGCGGACCACCGTTTGGGGTTTGCGCGCGACGACGCGGCCAAAGTCCGTCGCGAAGGATTCGCGCGTGTGCTCGTCTGTGGTGATTTCGCCGGCAATCTCCTTCGCCAGATCATCTGTCCAGGACATCAACCCTCCAAGCCCTTGGGCACCGCAGCCCGTCGAGGCAGCGTCCCCGCGATTGTCATTGCGAAGCCGCCAAGCTACCATAGCGGCGGGTTTGTCTCAACTGGTGCGGGAGGAAACATGGCGGAGAGCGAATCCAAGGCATCGCGGCGAGATTTCTTGAGGGCCGGCGCGGGGGTTGTGGGAGCGATGGCGCTGGGATCGGCCGCGCCTCAGACAGCCGTCGGAGCCGGTCCGCAACCACCCCGCCCGAATTTCGTTTTTGTCACCACGGATGGCCACCGGCCTCAGGCCCTCAGCCTGAACGGAAATCGCATCGTCCAGACGCCTAACTTCGACCGGCTCGGGCGCGAGGGCATGCAATTCCAGAATTCGTTCGTGGTAAACGCGCTCTGCTTGCCATCCCGCGCCACCGCGCTGACGGGTTTGTACTCTCACAATACCGGCTGCGTGGACAACCGGGGCCGCGTGATTCTCGCTGAAGTCCCGTTGTTTACTGACATGTTGCGTGAGGCGGGCTACGAAGTGGCGCTGTTTGGCAAAGCGCACATTGGGCGGTTGGGAGAGCGGCAGTGGGACCAGTATTTTGGTTTCCCCGGTGCGGCTGCGGACTATTTCTGGCCACGGATTCAAGACGGATCCCACGGAAAGATCCGCTCCAATCAAATTTACGAAGGTTACGTGGATGACGTCGTCGCGGAGAGAGCTGTTCGGTGGCTCAAGCAGAAGCGCGAGAAGCCCTTCTGCCTGATCCTTTGGTTTCAGTCACCCCATGCTCCCTTTTTCCGGCCGCGCCGCCATTTGGATCTCTATAACGGTGTCCCCATTCCCAAACCGCCAACCTTCGACGACGACTTGAAAGGTTACCCGGGAAAGCCCCGGGCCTTTGCCGACGCGGATAACAAGATAGGGACGTATGCCGCTCAGTCTGAGACCGCCGACAATTGTGCGCGCTCGCTCGAGGAGCTGGTCAAGGACTACTTCGTGGGCGTGGGCGTGGCCGATGAGAATTTAGGAAAGGTGTTCCAGACGCTGAGCGAACTCGGCCAGCTTGATGATACGGTCATCATGTTTAGTTCCGATCACGGATTCTTCCTGGGTGAATGGCGGATGTACGACAAGCGGTTCATGCACGAGCCTTCGATCCGCACCCCCATGCTGGTTCGTTACCCCCGCCTGATCCGGCCCGGCGCGACGGCGGGCAACATGGTCTTGAACACAGACATCGCTCCGACTTTCCTCGAACTGGCCGGAGTCAAGGTCCCCGCCCGGATGCAGGGCCGGAGCCTGGTTCCTTTGCTGAAGGGAGAAGCCGCGAAGCCCTGGCGTGAGGATTGGCTCTACGAATACTATGAGTATCCGGGCCCGCACAACGTGCGGCGGAACCGCGGCGTTCGCACCGAACAATACAAGCTCATCCATTACTACGAGGCGCCGGAGGAATTCGAACTTTACGATCTCAAGGACGACCCGGACGAACTCCGCAATCTCTACGGCGACCCGCGCTTTGCCGGATTGACCCGCGATCTTCGCCATCGGATCAGCGAGCTTCGTGAGGAAACCGACGACCGTTATATATATCAAGAACCCCATCGCGTTGAGCAACCGCCGGTCTCTTGAGCCCGCAGGGGCTTTGTCCGAAAGACCTGAAGGCCGCTTAACCTATGCCCACGCCTCCGGATAGCATGGAGCGTCCGCCCGCTGTTCCCGATTTAATGCCATCCGACGCACCTATCCGCCTGCCGGGCTTTCACGTAATGGCGAAGCCGGTGGGGCCGGTCTGCAATCTGGATTGCAAGTATTGTTTCTATCTGGAAAAGGAGAAGCTCTATCCCGGAACATCTTCGTGGGCCATGCCCGATGGGGTGCTTGACTTCTACATTCGCCAGTACATAGAGGCGCAGGAAGCGCCGGCGATCAGCTTCGCCTGGCAAGGCGGAGAGCCAACGCTCTTGGGGGTAGATTACTTCCGCAAGATCGTCGAACTTGAGAAAAAACATTCGAATGGCAAGCGTATTGAGAATGCGATTCAGACCAACGGCGTCTTGCTCGACGACACGTGGGCCGAATTCCTGGCTCAGCACCGGTTTCTAGTCGGGCTTTCCATTGACGGGCCTGCCGAGCTTCACGACTGTTACCGCGTCAACAAGGGCGGCCAGCCTACTTTCAGCGCCGTCATGCGAGGCCTTAGCTATCTCAAGAAGCACGGGGTCGAGTTCAATACGCTCACGGTTGTTCACCGCAAGAACTCCCAGTACCCACTTGAGGTTTACCGCTTTCTGAAGGGCCTGGGAAGCAGGTTCATGCAATTCATTCCCGTCGTGGAAAGAGTGGCCGCCACCCCAAACGCTCACGGCCTCGTTTTGATCGGCCCCGATTCCCGCCGGGATGCCGCGGTCTCCGAATGGTCCGTGGATCCGTTGCAGTTCGGGAAGTTCCTGTGCGCCATCTTTGACGAGTGGGTTCGCCGCGACGTGGGCCGGTGTTTCGTCCAGATCTTCGACGTGGCGCTGGAAAGCTGGGTCGGTGTGCCTCAGAGTCTGTGCGTATTTCGGGAAGCCTGCGGGGAAGCGATGGCGGTGGAACACAACGGGGATTTGTATTCCTGCGACCATTATGTGTATCCGGAGAACCGCCTGGGCAACATCATGGAGCACCCGCTTGCCTCCCTCGCCGGCTCAGAGCGGCAACGCCGGTTCGGACAGGACAAGCGCGACACCTTGCCGCGCTATTGCCGGGAATGCGAGGTGCGCTTTGCCTGCAACGGTGAATGCCCGAAGCACCGGTTCACAGCAACTCCCGACGGCGAGTGGGGGCTCAATTATCTGTGCGCAGGGTACAAGCTCTTCTTCAAGCACATCGACCCCTACATGCGGTTCATGGCCTTCGAACTCCGGCAAGGTCGGCCGCCGGCCAATGTCCTGCACCTGTTCGAGCCGCGCAATGGGTTTGCGGAACCGCTCGGCCCTCCCGGCCGGAACGATCCCTGTCCGTGCGGCAGCGGAAGGAAATACAAAAGGTGCTGTGGCGCAAGGACTGAACCAATGTCCAGCTGAGGAAGGCCGCTTGTGTCCCTGATTTTCATAATGTAACATGCCCCTTTACGGCAGATAAATCCAATCGCTTCGTGCTTGAAGCCAGGGTGGAGGTGTGAATTTGGCGGAGACCCCCAAATATGATCTGGTGGTGATTGGCAGCGGGCCCGGCGGCTACGTGGCGGCGATTCGAGCCGGCCAGTTGGGCCTCCGGACGGCCTTGGTCGAAAAGGACGACAAATTTGGAGGCACCTGCTTGCACGTGGGCTGCATTCCCACCAAGGCCCTCCTGCTCAACGCGGAGGTTTACGACTATTTCAAGAGCGCCAAGGAATATGGCATCGAATGCAAGGAATATTCCCTTGATTGGGCGGCCGTCCAGGCGCGCAAAAGTATGATCGTCACCAAGCTCTCCAAGGGCGTCGAGTTTCTGCTCAAGAAGAACAAGGTGGAGACCATTCACGGATATGCGCGCGTGGCGGGCCCGGGGAAGATAAGCGTCTCGAATTCGAAAGGGCAGGCGCAGGAAATCCAGGCGAAGAGCCTGGTTCTGGCTACGGGGTCGGAGGCCAAGATGTTGCCGGGCCTCCAGGCCGATGCCAAAGTGATTCTGACCAACATCGAAATCCTGTCCTTGAAGGAAGTGCCAAAATCCTTGGTGGTTATTGGCGCGGGAGCCGTGGGTGTGGAATTCGCTTCCATCTTTCACCGTTTTGGCACCAAGGTGACCGTGCTTGAGATGCTCCCGCGCGCTGTGCCGCTCGAAGATGAGGAAATCTCCGCGGAGCTCGAGAAGTCTTTTCGCCGCCAGGGCATTGCGGTGCACACCCAGGCAAAAGTCCAGAAGGTCGCGAAGACGGCGAAGGGTGTGAGCGTCGAATACTCGGCGGGCGAGGGGAAGCCGCAGGTCCTGGAAGCGGAGACCTGCCTGGTGGCGGTCGGCCGGGCGCCCAACACCCAGGACCTCGGCCTGGAGAAAACACGCGTGAAACTGGAGCGCGGCTTCGTCAAGGTCAATCCCTACATGCAAACGGATGAGCCCGGGGTTTACGCCATAGGAGACATCGTCGCGGGGACCCCGCTTCTGGCGCACGTGGGGTCCATGCAAGGGATCGTGGCAGTCACTCATGCGGCGGGGAAGCCAGCGGAGCCCATCAATCACCAGCAAATTCCGAATTGCACTTTCTGCGAACCTGAAATTTCCAGTGTCGGCCTGAGCGAGCGGCAGGCCAGGGAGACAGGGCAGAAAGTGAAGATAGGCAAGTTCCCCTTTAGCGCCAACAGCAAGGCGGCGATCTTGGGCGCGCGCGAGGGGTTCGCCAAAATCGTCAGCGAGGAGCGGTACGGGGAAATCCTAGGCGTGCACATTATCGGCCCCCGCGCGACGGAAATGATTGCCGAGGCCGTCATTGCCATGCGCCTGGAAGGCACCGTGGAAGACCTTAGCCACGCGATCCACGCGCATCCCACTTTGGCCGAGGCGGTGGGAGAGGCGGCCCATGCCGCGGTGGATTGGCCGATTCACATTTAGGGGCCGGGTGTTGGGGTCTAGGGACTCGGGTCAGCCCGCTTCTTGCCCCTAGCCCCTAACCCCGATTCCCCGGCACCTGTGCCTCATGCTTTGCCGCGTCGAACAACTCGGCCGAGTGGAGTACACGGAAGCCCTCCGGCTCCAGCGTGAGAAGGTCGCTCAGCGCAAGGCGGGGGAGATTCCGGACACGCTTCTGTTGCTGGAGCACCCGCATGTGTACACGTTCGGCCGGAATGCCCGGATGGAAAACCTGCTGGTTTCTCCGGAATGGTTGGCTGCGCGAGGCGCCCAAGTCTTCGAGACTGACCGCGGCGGCGACGTGACCTATCACGGGCCGGGCCAACTGGTGGGATACCCCATCTTCGACCTGACGCAACATCGTCGCGACCTCGCTTCGTATATGCGCTCGCTGGAGGAGGTCTTCATCGGAGTGGCAAGTGATTTTGAGATCGAGGCCGGGCGCCTGGCGGGCGCTCCGGGCGTCTGGGTGGGGCAGAACAAGCTTGTGGCGATGGGCGTGCACGTTTCGCGATGGGTAACTTCCCACGGCTTTGCGTTGAATGTAAACACCGACCTCCGTTACTTTGACTGGATTGTTCCCTGCGGCTTGCCTGGCAAGGGGGTGACTTCCCTCGCAAAGATCCTGGGCCGGCACGTGGAGATGGATTTGGCCACGGAACGCGTGCTCGAGCATTTTCAAAGCGTATTTGAGCTGGATACGCGACCAGTTGAAGAGTCGGAGCGTCGAATAAGCTGAATGTAGCGTCGCCCTTTGGGGTGGCACGTGCCGGGTTGAAGTCCGGCGCTAGGGCGGAGATCAGGATACTACCTGCAAAGCCGATCTTAAGCTCTTCAACTCTAAGACTCGTTAACTTTTTGCCTTTCTTGACGACCCGGTTTTGCCGGTCAACTGTTGACTACTGTGAAGGCGCTGACGCGTACCCAACACCACGAAATCTACTATTACCTGCGCCTGAACCGCGCGGTTGACGAACAGCTTGTCAAACTCTACCGGCAGGGCAAGATCGTGGGCGGTGTGTACTCTTCGCTGGGACAGGAGGCCATCTCCGTCGGTACCGCCTGCGCACTGTCCCCGCAAGACCTCATCGGCCCCATGATCCGGAACGTGGGGGCCATGATCGTCCGTGGCTACAGGCCGCGCGACGTTTTCCTCCAGTACATGGCGCGCCAGGGCGGTCCGACGGGAGGGCGCGACGCTAACACTCACTTCGGGGATCTTCGGCTGGGAGTCGTTGCCCCGATCAGCATGCTTGGCGAGTTGGTCCCTGTGATGGCAGGAGTGGCTCTGGCAGCGAGGCTTCGCGGCGAGAAACGCGTGGCCCTGACTTACGTGGGCGACGGGGCGACCAGCACCGGCCCGTTCCACGAGGGCATGAACTTCGCGGCGGTGCGGAAACTTCCGGTCCTCATTATCGTGGAGAATAACCGCTGGGCCTACTCGACGCCGGTGGAGAAGCAGACGGCCCTTCGCGACATCGCGGAGAAGGGGAAGGCTTACGGAATCCCCGCGACGATCGTGGATGGCAACGATGTGCTCGCAGTCTATGCCGCGACGCGAGCGGCCGCGGATCGGGCGCGGCAAGGCGGCGGTCCGGCGCTCATCGAGTGCAAGACCATGCGCATGAAAGGGCACGCCGAGCACGACGACGCCTCATACGTGCCGAAGGAAGAAATCGAAAAGTGGCGGAAGAAAGATCCCATTGCGCGCTTCGAGAAGTTTCTCCTTCGCGGACGGCTGATGACCGGTGAGGAGAAGGCGGCGATCGACGCGCGCATCGAGAAAGAAATCCGCGAGGAGGTCGCCTTCGCTGAAGCCAGCCCGCTTCCGGCGGCGGAGGGGGCGGCGCGGCCCGTCTGGGCCTAGAGGGAAAGTAGGCAGAAAGCAGTAGGCAGAAGGCAGCGAGCGAACAGTTTTGGGCTACATCGAGTCGGGGGAGGCAGAAGGTTGTTGGTAACTACCTACTGGGCGTAGCCAAGATGATCGTTTCAAAAAAACCTGGAACAACCCAGAAGCCGACGTCCCCGGATGTCGCTACCCTCACGCGTATGCTTTATTACCTGAAGCTGACTCGCGAGGCGGAATATCGCATCGAGCGCGTTCTCTATCGCCAGGGCAAGATTGTGGGCGGGGTTTACGTGGGGCGAGGCCAGGAGGCAATCGGCGTGGGCTCCGCCATCCAGTTGAAAGAAGACGACGTGGTCCTGCCCAGCCACCGGGATTTCTCATCCTTTGTAATTCGGGGCTTTCGGCTGGCCGACATCTTTGCGAACTGGATGGCGCGCGCCGACTCGCCCAATCGCGGGCGCGACAACACCCTTCACATTGGCAGCCTGAAGCTCGGGGTGATTCCGATCATTTCCCCGCTCGGCGCGACCTGCCCTGTGGCGTGCGGCGTGGGGCTGGTGCTGAAACATCGCGGGCGGGGTAACGTCGCCTTGGTGCATTTTGGAGAAGGCACCAGCAGCGTGGGGGACGTCCACGAGGCGATGAACCTCGCCGCGGTGATGAAGCTCCCGGTAGTTTTCATCTGCAACAACAACCAGTACGCCTATTCGACGCCCACGGAGAAGCAGTACGTCGTGAAATCTCTCGCGTCGCGCGGTCCGGCCTACGGGATGCCCGGTGTATCCTCGGACGGGATGGACGTACTGGCCGTTTACGAGACGGTTCGGCGCGCCATTGCCCGCGCGCGCGCCGGTCGAGGGCCGAGTTTTCTGGAATTCAAGACCTTTCGCATGACCGGCCACTCCGCACACGACGCCGCCGAGTACGTCCCGGAAATACACTTGCGTGCCGGCACGCGGAAAGATCCCATCCAGCGGCTCGAGAAGTTCCTGGTCGCGCGAAAAATCCTGACCCGGCAGCGAATCCAGGAGCTGGAGCATACCATCAATCAGGAAATCGATGGCGCGATTACCGAGGCGGAGGCTCGACCCTTGCCCGCGGGCGAGACAGCGCTCGAAGGCGTGTATTGCGGCCCGGATTGTTGGTGGGAAAGACCGTCCGTAGTCCGTAGTCCGTTGTCAGTTGCAGCTGAAGCTGAAGTGCGGGCGACCGACAACGGACTACGGACCACGGACAAAAATTGAGTTTCCACTTTCTGTATTGAGGCTCTACATGGCATTGATGACGTATCTTGAGGCGATTCGCCAAGGGATTTGGGAGGAAATGGAACGCGACTCCTCGGTCTTTCTTTTGGGCGAGGACATTGGCGTTTATGGAGGCGCGTTCAAGGTCACAGCCGGAATGCTCGAGAAATTCGGGGAAGAGCGCGTCATTGACACTCCCATCTGCGAGTCCGCGATGGTCGGCGCGGCGGTGGGAGCGGCGCTGATGGGGATGCGCCCGGTGGTGGAGATGCAGTTCATGGATTTCATTGCCTGCGGGTTCGACCAGATTGTGAACATGGCAGCGAAGATTCACTACCGCTGGGGGCCGGCCGTGCCTCTGGTGATCCGCGGGCCCTCGGGAGCGGGCGTCCACGGCGGCCCCTATCATTCCCAATCCAACGAGATGTGGTTCGTCCACACGCCGGGCCTGAAGGTGGTGATTCCCGCCACGGCCTACGATGCCAAGGGCCTGATCAAGGCGGCCATTCGAGACGACAACCCGGTGATGTTCTACGAACACAAATTCCTCTACCGGCGCATCAAGGAGGAGGTGCCCGAGCAAGATTACGTGGTGCCCATCGGGAAGGCCGCGGTGCGGCGGGAAGGCGCGGACATTTCTGTGATTACTTATGGCGCCATGGTCTGGACCGCGCTCGAGGCAGCCGAGGCGCTCGAGAAAGAAGGCGTCTCCCTCGAGGTCGTTGACCTCCGCTCTCTGCTGCCCTACGATGAGGAGGCAGTGCTGGCAAGCGTGAGGAAGTGCAATAAGGTGATTTTGCTGCACGAGGACACGCGCACCGCCGGCATGGCGGGCGAATTGGCTGCGCTGATCGCGGAGAAGGCTTTTGAAGAATTGGACGGGCCGATCGTCCGCATTACGGCGCCCGACACTCCTGTGCCCTTCTCGCCGCCTCTGGAGGAGTATTTTCTGCCCAACGCGCAGAAGGTAGTGGACGCGGCAAGGAGGCTGGCGGTGTACTGAGAGAAGTCAACAGTCGAAGGTCAAAAGTCGAAAGTCCTGAAGAGGGGTTCGCTTTCGACCTTCGATCATCGACTTTGAACTGAACAGAGGTTCTTCCATGCCCACAAATGTGATCATGCCCCAGATGGGGGAGAGTGTCGCAGAGGGAACAGTTACGAAGTGGCTGAAGAAGCTGGGCGACCATGTGGATCGCGACGAACCACTCTTTGAAATTTCCACGGACAAGGTGGACGCGGAGATTCCCTCGCCTGCTGCGGGGCGGCTGGCCCAGATTTTGGTGAAGGAAAACGAGACAGTCGCCGTGAACACTGTGGTGGCGGTGATTGATGGCGAAGGCGCCGCGGTTGCCGTGCCGGTTTCTGAAACGTCTCATCTGAAATCTGAGGTTCCCGCGCCGCCTGCTCCCGCGCTTTCCGGGGAAAGCGCCGCAGGTCCCAGCGCTCCCCCAGCGGAGGCGCCAGTTCAGGCGCCCGCCCCCGGCGTGCCGGTCAGGTCATCTCCGCTCGTTCGGCGCATCGCCCGCGAAAACCGCGTCGATCTCGCCCATGTTAAGGGCACGGGACTGGGTGGCAGGGTGAGCAAGAAAGACATCCTTACTTACCTGGACGGACGCCAGAAGGCCCCTGCGGCGCAGGTGCCATCGCTGTCGCTCGAGATCCCGCAGGTTCCCCAAGCGCGGGAGGTCCCGGGGGCTCCGACTCCGCCCGCGCCTCCGGCGGCGCCGCAGATCGTGTTTACCGGGCCCACTCAGGTTGTTCCCATGACGCCCATGCGCCGCCAAATCGCCGAGCACATGGTGACCAGCAAACGGACTTCCGCGCATGTCTACACGGTCATAGAAGTCGAGATGACCAAGGTCGCGCAATTGCGGGAGCGGTACAAGGACGAGTTCGAGCGTCGGAACGACCTGAAGCTGACATACACGCCCTTCATTATCCGGGCGGCGGTGGAAGCCATCAAGGAAGTGCCCGTCATTAACTCCTCGGTGGAAGGCACCAACATCATCTACAAGCGCGACGTGAACATCGGCATTGCCGTGGCGCTGGAGCAGGGGCTGATCGTGCCCGTCGTCAAGCGCGCCGATGAGAAGAATTTCCTAGGAGTCGCCCGCGCCGTGCAGGATCTGGCGGAACGCGCGCGCACCAAACGCCTGAGCGTGGACGACGTCCAGCGCGGCACGTTCACGATTACCAATCCCGGCAGTTTCGGGGGGCTATTTGGCCTGCCCATCATCAATCAGCCGCAGGTTGCCATCCTGGGCGTCGGCACGATTGAGAAGCGGCCTGTGGTGCGCGACGACGCTATCGCCATCCGGCCCATGGTGTACCTCTCTCTCTCCTACGACCACCGCGTCGTTGACGGCGCTTTGGCCGAACGCTTCCTGGGCAAAATCAAGACATTCCTGGAAAACTGGGACGAACTGGTGCTTTAAGGACCCTGTCCGGTTCGAATACCAATCTGTGCAGGGGAGGAGCGTAGTCATGGGAGTGTGTGTCAGCGTAGATTTGAAGCTCGACTCCGCTTCTGCTTTCCAGGAGTTCGTTGCCGAGCTGTCCTTGGCGCTATCGCAGCTCGGGATGCACTTCGAACCCGGTCCCACTGGGCGGATCACAGAAGGCAGCCATGAGGTTGGGCGGGTTGTCTGCTGGCAGCCCGGCGATAGGGTTACCCTGGAGTGGCACGCGGCCACCTGGCGGCCCGATTCGGGAACGAAGGTCGAGCTGCGATTTGAGCCCATTCAGGAAGGGACGCGGGTAATCCTGGAACACGCAAACCTGGATAACCTGGTGGGAGACTCGGGAAACGAGCTTTTGGGTTGGTTTGCGGGCGCGATCGCGGCTCCTCTCCTGCGAGCGACGGGCCCCAGCGGCTTGGGTGATTGGATCACGGACCGCAAGGCGCGTCGTCCATCCGGGCCGCAGGCCCGCCAAACTTATCGCGATCCTCTCTACCACCGCCCGAACTTCAAAGCGATATTGAATGCAATCAAACTAGGGCCTGGTGATTACCTGCTGGAAGTTGGCTGCGGAGGCGGGGCATTCCTGGAAGAGGCACTCAAGTCTGGCTGCAAAGCGGCGGCGATTGACCACAGCCCGGACATGGTGAGACTGGCTGGAGAAGTGAACCGTGAGGCCATTAGGGCCGGCAGGCTCGAGATTCGCGAGGCAAAGGCGGATGCGCTGCCTTATCCGGACAAGATCTTCACCTGCGCAGTGATGACCGGGGTATTTGGCTTCATCTACGATCCCCTGCAGACGCTTTCGGAGGTCGCACGGGTACTTGCCCCCCAAGGGCGCTTCGCGCTATTTCACGGCTCGAAGGAACTTCGCGGAACGCCCGCGGCACCGGAGCCGATGGCATCACGTCTCCGTTTTTACGAAGACGCCGAGCTGGAACAGATGGCGCGGGACGCGGGTTTCGCCGAGGCGCGCGTGGAACGTCCGGATATGGAGCAGTATGCCCGCGAGGCCGGAGTTCCCGAAGAGGCCATGGTGCTCTTTGCGGCCCGCTTCGGGCAGCTCTTGTTCGCGCGCAAGTAAAATGGGGAGCTGATCCGTCATCACTCAAAGGCCGAAGTTCCGTTACTGGCCGACCGGCGCTGCGCTGGGCTGCGCGACACTCGGCAGGCGGTCCACCAGGTTTTCCAATTCCTCGATGCAGGCGTTCGGGTCAACGCCTCTTTCCTTCAAGACGGGCACGAAGGGATTCAGGTTCAGGGCGAAGAACCTCTTGCCCTCATCCTTTTGCCCCAGCTCCCCGTAAGTGGCAGCGATAGTTTGCAGCAGTTCGAGTGTCCGAGCCCTCTCCTGTTTCCACTTCGCCAGGTTCTGGTGCAGGACGCTTCCCAGGTAGTCCGCGAAGCGCGCCGTCTGTTCGCCGTAGCGGCCGTTCACGTAGGCAAAAATGGCGAGCACGTCGGCAGCGTCCGTGTGAGGGCCGCATCCGGTCATGTACGGCCGGTGAGCAACAAACTCGTAGGAAGGGTTCTTGTCCAGTTTGCGGACCTCCAACCCTTCGAAGGGCATTCCATCCAGGCCGTCGATCCGCCCCAGCACGGTCACCGCATCTTCGCTTAGCTCGAGGACCGTGGCCAGCGTGCAGCAATGGTCTCCGCCGGAGTACTGGCCCACAACGGCATCCAGGGTGTGATTACCGGTGAGATTGTGGGTGTACTCAGAGCGTGCGTGGCTGCCGGCCGCCGGAAGACCACGGCGTCCCGCGAAGTCATAGAGAGCTGTCCAGGGGTCTTTGGAGCCTTCCAGCGTCTCTAGCCTGAAAACCGGCTGGTTGTCGCGGTTATAGACGACGAAGCACCCTGTAGTGAAGACGAGAGGCGCCGGGCTGCGTCGATAAAGAGCCGCGCGGTAACGGTCGAGCCGATAGGTTCTCAGCTTTTCATAGCCGGGGATATTCGGGACATCGCCCTGCATCCCGGTGGTATTAAGGATATAGTCCTCCGCGGAGCTGGCGACGTCCTTCAGGCTGGCCGGGTTCCAGCGTCGTTGGATGGCCAAGATGGTAACCACCACCACGGCGGCCAGCGCGATAGATATAACGTTTTCGCCCTTCTGCATGACTCCTCAGCAGCGCGGCCCGACAACCGAACCTCGGCCCTCTATTGTAAGATGCAAGCTCCCGCCAAGCATCGCTCAACATAATTCGCGGAAAGAATCCAAAGTCCAGACATCCTCCCCTTCCTGGTGGCGCAAGATGTAGAGGTTGTGATCTTCCGCGAGGACCTTGAAGCACCGGTAGCCGACGCCGTACCACTGGTCCAGGACTTCCTTCACCTCGAGTTTTTTCGCGCGGGGCGGACTACCCAAGGTGAAGCGCAACGGTCGCTCGTCGGCCTTGTAGCCGGAATAGCACTCGACCTTGAGCAGCAAACTCATGTTCAGCGCTCGTGCCGCCCTTGGGGAGATCCTAAGCCCCCAGTTCAGCGCGCACGGATTCAGCGAAGGGCTCAATACCCGCCAGCGGCTGAAGCCGAATCTCGGCATCGAGGAGGATCCGTTGGGAGTAGCGGGCTGCTTCGTCGCCTTTTGCGGGAAGCGCCTCGACGACGGCGGTTAGTTCCGCAGGTTCCTTCTTGCGCACGTACCCGATGGTGTTGGCGAGAACGTGGGCCGTCTCCTCATCGCGGTGGAGGGACAGCGCGTGGATGAGTTTGATATGGCCGTTGGGTTTCCCCTCGGCCTGCCAGGGCCTATAACCAAAGTCAAAGCACAGAGGGTCGCCCTTTTGGGTCCACTGATCCGCGGGAACCCGCTTCTCCAAATTCGGATGCTCCAGGACGCCGTGGCGCCGCAAGACGTCCGTGAGGCGGTGCTTGATGCGCATGCGCGTGTCTTGGGCAGGCGGCCCCGCTCGGCGCGCGCCCACGTAGCGCGCAAACAACTCCTGGATCTCCGCCTGCGGCTCCGCCGCCAGGCAGGAGCGGGGAGGACTGACTTGGATGAGATTGGAATAAGACTCCTGCATCTCCCGGAGGTAGCCATTTAGGTCGGCCTCGTGCTCCTTGATCTGCTGTTCGAAGTAGGACTGCAGCTCGCGCAAGAGTTCGGTGTCCGCCTGAGGGTGGAAGCGTTTAATGCGGCGCAAATCGTCAGTGAACATGCAGTCGAGGAAATCCTCCGATGGGATGTGCAGGAGCACGCCGATGTTGAGGAATTCCTCGCGCGCTGTGTCCGGCACGTACCGCACCAGGAAGTAAGAGCACTGGCTCAATTTGCTCGCTCCCGTCATTTCTGTCCCTTCACCCCCCAGCACGAGTTAGCGGGTTTGATTTCCGTCTCTAGAGCGCGCTTGCTCCAACGGGATTGCCTTTCACGACGCCTGCCTTATTCATCGGCAATTGCCAGACTGCGGAACAACATATTTCGGTCCCCAACCATAAGAGAAAGCTTTCACTGAAGACTGGACAGTGAAATCTAATCATCAGAAACCGGATCACCTCCAGTGCGGAAACGGCCGCAGAGCGCAGTTCTTTGCGTCCACAATTGCCTGCCGCAGCTTGCGTCGCCGTTCGTAGAGCTGTTCCACCAGGCGCTCGATTTGCGCTGCCTCTGTACCGCACCACGCGGACGGAATCCCTTGCAGGCATCGTTCCAGTTCAGTCGGCTTAAGATTCTCAACCCTGGAGAGATAAGGTTCAAACGACCTCAATCCTCGAACTTTTTCATAAACCAGACGGCGAGGGTAGAGGCCTCGCAGGGGACTGTCGGGGAAGTCCCACTCGCCATCATTGAAGCAGAAACCCTGGTCGATGAGAAATCCCGAGTAGGCGCTGTCTCCGTCGTCGAGGGAGCGGTAGAAGATCACCTGGCGGCCGTCGCAGTTGCAGGTCCACTTGTCGAAAACGAACGCTCCCAAGAAGAGGGCTGGCAGTTTATGGACCCGCCGAAGCAGGCGATCCGGCAGAAAGTCCACCACCAAGGTCTCGCTCGGGAGGCCGGGAAAGCGAGATCCAAAGTGCCAGCCGGCTGCACAGGGCTCGTGGCGCGACCCGAAGGCGATTTCCAGAGGAGGATCGCCGCGAATAAGCTCGAACGGGACTTCGACGAAGGCGGGGGCGGGGACGGCCAATCCGATGAGCAACGCCAGCCGCGACGCCAACATCTCGTTGGCCAGGATGCGCACGTGTTGGGGGTTGTTTTGAAACTTGACGACGTAGCTCCCGCCGTCGTCGCAGCGCAAAAGGTGCGGCTGGGAGGCGCCCCGCATGCGCCGCACAAACTCCACAGCGCGCACCCGCGCGGCGACGTCCGGCGCTGGAGCGCGCCCCAGCAGAGCCTCTGGCGGGGGCTCTGCGGCTCCGTCTGCCCCTCCACTCTGGGGAAAAAGTGGCATGGCCTCAGGCGCGAGTGACTTGGTGTGACTCTGTGCAAGTTTCGGCTTCGCTGCTTGAGCCGCGAACCGAAGTGACGTGGGACGAGCCGTGATACTTTGAGCCCATAGGGTCCGTGTAGGACTTTCCACCCAAACCCAAACGCCGGCCGCGACCAGGTGGTTGGCCCCGAGTGATCGCCTCGGCGCGAAGAGCCTTCTACCGTCGCTTGCGGCCCGAAGGGCGCTTACTCCTTCTCGCTTTCGGCTTCTTGCGAGGCTTTGCCTTGGCCTTGGCTGGCTTCTTGGCGGGGCGTTTCTTCGCCTTGGGTTTCGCTTTCTTCCGAGCCTGGCGCGCGGGTTGAGCGGCCTTGGACACGGCCGCCGGAGCAGGTTTGGGAGTTTCGGCACCCGCCGGAACCTCCGGCACCCTCACCGAAACAGAAGTTTCCTCGGCCTCATAAGAAACTTCTTCTTCGAGCTCTTCCCCCTCTTCCGCTGCCGCCTCTTCCTCTTCCTTGTAGTCGGAGGAGAGTTCGTCCCCGTAATCCTCCAGTTCGTCACCCGGGTCGTCTGGTCTGAGCTTCATGGGTTCCTCCCTCCAGTGTCCTTGCTCATCCCCTCACGGAGTTGATTGGCCTGCCTGGGTTCATGATGGCGTCAACACCTTTTCCCTTCCTCGGGCAGATGTATACCACAGATTTGGTCCTGTCAAGAGCTTGGATGGGAATTGGCTTACCCGGCGGCTCCCTGCCCTCCAGAGGCCGGTGGGGCGGCGGTTTTGGCCTTTTTCCTGGGCGCGGAAGGTTTAGCCGATTGAGCGACTTTTCTCGCCGGGTGGGTGGAAGGGGCGGCGGAGGAGCGCCGCGAACGGGAGCGCACGGTCCTCCTGCCGCCTGCGCCGGCAACGAAAAGACGCAAGGTCCTGCCGGCGACAAGAGACGGATTCTTGAGGCTGTTCCAGCGGCGAATTTGGTACGGGGTCACATCGAAGCGGTCGGCGATAAGCTCCAAGGTATCACCGGCCCGCACGCGATAATGAATGAGGCCTCGCGGCCCGCGCTCTTTTACGCGAGCCAGCGACGATTCTTTGCCGGGCGCCAAGGGGAGCACCAAATGGCTGCCCATTTCCAGCGGAGTATTGCGGGATACCTGATTGACCTCGGCCAAAGCCACGGGGGAGATGCGGAACTTCTTTGCAATGCTGGACAGGGTTTCCCCGCCTTCCACCTTGTAGGCGCGCCACCAAACACGCTTGTCCGGGGGGATGGAAGCCACATTCTGCTCGTACAGATCCTTGGTGCCGGCGGGCAGGTTCAAGATAAAGTTGGGATCGTTGGCGGGAGTCGTCCAGCGCAGGAGGCTGGGGTTCAGCTTGATGACTTCCTCGACCGGCCGTTCAATTAGTTGCGCAATCAAGCGCAGGTCGGTCGGCGTGCTTACAACCGTCTGGTCGGTGGCCGGAGGAGAGTCGGGCTCAACTTCGAACCCATAGGTCTTCGGCTCCTTGCCGATCATCTCGATGGCAAGAAAGACAGGGACATAATTTTCAGTCTCCCCAGGCAGAGCGTGCAATTCCCGCAATTTCCAATAGTCGGCATAGCCAGTCTTCTCGATGGCTTTTTGCACGAGGCCGGCGCCGCTATCGTAGGCGGCCATGGCCAGGAACCAGTCGCCAAACTCCTGGTAGAGGTCTTTGAGGTGGCGGGCGGCCGCCTGCGTCGACTTGATGGGGTCCGACCGCTCGTCCACCCAGCGGTCCTTTTGGAGGCTGTACAGTTCCCCCGTGCCCAGCGAAAACTGCCAGATGCCCACGCAACGCTTGTTGGAGACAGCAAGCGGATTAAAGGCACTCTCACCGGCCGCGAGGTAGATGAGGTCCTGGGGCACGCCCTCTTTGGCGAGCGTCTCGGCGATCATCGGCCTATAGATGCCAATGCGCTTTAGGATCATTTCTACGAACCCCCGGCCGTGGTGTTGCAGATAGGTCAAGACCCCGTCCACAAATTCGTTGGAAACCAGGGGGATATCGGAGCGGACAGATTTCAACTCCTCCTGCGCCCGCTCCTTGATCCTGGGGTCTACCGGGAAGGTAAGGCCGGAAAAGGACTCGATGGGGGCCGGCACATAGTTGTGCGGACTCAGGGTGTCGCCGTGTTCCAGGGCTGTCGCTTCGGCCCCGGAGATGTTCTCCACCAGCTTTTCAAACTCTTCGCTTACTCGGTCGTCGTCCCGAAGGACGGGGTCGGACTGGAGAAGCAGAGCCAAGGCTTGGTCGAACTCCTCTTTCGCCTTTTCCAAGTTCCCTGCCTGGTAGTCGACCATCCCCGCTTGATAGAGCGTCTCGACGCGGGCCACCAGCAGATCGGCGGCGTCTGGGTGGGGGGGAGCCGGAGGCTGTTGTGGATGAACGAGAGCTTGCGAGGAGGGAAGAGGTAGGGGGTCAAGGGCGGGGGGCAGGGCCTGCGACTGCGCTGCCGTCCAGCGCTTCTGGTTGCTGGCACATCCGGCCAGTGCCAGTAGCGCGGCCAACAGACAAGCCGACTTGAGCTTCCTCAAGAGGCTTTACCCCCTTCTCCCTGTAAGTACTTACTGCCACCCCTGCCCCACCTCAGGGGAGCACAATCATGAATTTTAGCGGTCGACCGCGGGAGGGTCAACCAGAAACTCGGCCCTGTAGCGATCCTGATAGACAGCGAGGTAGGCCAGCTATGAATCCGGCTGTCAGCCCTATCTTATTCATTCTTAAGTGGTTGGTGTTGCCAAGACCTCTTGGGGCGGTTTAGCAACCGCCCCGTTGTCAGACCGCATTATATAAAGGTGGGAAGGGAGTGCTTGCCTGAGGCTCGCGTCCCGCGACTTGGCAGCCAACGCCACCTCGGCAGAACCCAGTCGCAACCTTACTTCTTGTAGTACTGAGCGTTGATCTCCGTAAACCCCTTCCACTTTTCCGGCAGATCGTCCAGCGGGAAAATGGCTGAAACAGGGCAGACCGGCACACAGGCGCCGCAGTCAATACACTCAACGGGATCGATGTAGAGTTGAGTCACGTCTGCGAAATTCCCTTCGTCCTTGCGTGGATGAATGCAGTCCACGGGGCAAACATCCACGCAGGCCGTATCCTTCGTATTGATGCAGGGCTCAGCGATAATATACGCCATCCTTGAATCCTCCGGAGGGCTGGTCTTCTAACGCGTTCCCAGTTGTCCCTCGTACAACCCAGCCTAAACGGAAGTGGTTTGCGCTGCGATGACTTAAGTCGTGCCGGAGCACCGGCTATCTGGTAAGCTGGTCTACGGGTGAGGCGGGGCCCTCACCAAGACGCTTGCGCTCAAGGGCGGGCACGGCCGAACGGCGTTCGGCCGGCAGGGTGCGCATGAAACCTGCGCGCGCGAAGCGGAGTACCGAATGATCGCAATGGCGGTTCTGGATTCGATCGAGACTCTTCGCCGCGTGCCTTTCTTTGCCGTCCTGCCGGCGGAGGAACTGCGCGCCTTGGCCGAGCACTGCGTCGTCCGGCGCCTCTTCAAGGATGAGATGCTAGTGGGCGAGGGCGACCCTTGTGACGGCCTGTTCGTTGTCCAATCCGGGGCGATCAAGCTCTTCAAGATGGCCGAAAACGGCCGCGAGCAGATTCTGGTGATTGAGCGCGCCGGCTCCACCGTGGGCGAACTGCCCATCTTCGACGGCGGAAATTTTCCGGCTTCCACCGTCGCCCTGGAAGATTCCACCCTGCTTTTTCTTCCCAAGCGCGAGTTCCTGGAATTATGCCGACGAAGTTCCGAGGTGTCGTTTGCGGTTATCCGCACGCTGGCCTGGCGCTTCCGCTACATGACCAGCCTGGTGGAAGAGCTTTCGCTCAAGGAAGTGAGCCACCGCCTGGCGCGTTTCCTGCGCGACCGCGCGCTCCAGCTGGGCGTGCGCACCAGGCGCGGCATCGAGTTCCCGCTCGAGGAGACCAATCAGGAGATTGGCGCCGAGATCGGCACCGTGCGCGACCTCGTATCGCGCAACCTGCGGCGTTTTGTGGACCGCGACATCATTCGCCTGGAGAGGCGCAAAGTCATCGTCCTCGACATGGCCGAACTCGAAGCTCAAACCGCCGGCGCCAAGCGCGCCTCGAACGGTTAGGAAAGCCATCAGCCAGAATTCAGAAGCTGCCCATGCCCGCAGGCTACTCGCAGAAGCCCCTCGCCCAAAAGCTTGGAATCAAAGCCGGCTCCAAAATCGTCTTCCTCAACGCACCCAAGGATTATGCCGCCGCTTTGGGCGAGTTGCCCGCAACCGTGCGGGTGTGCAAGCGCCTCAGCCCTTCGCTCGATTTCATCCAGTTCTTCTCGCGGTCTCAGCAGGACTTGCAAAAGCAGTTTCCTACATTGAAGTCGTCGCTCGCCCTCAACGGTTCACTCTGGGTATCATGGCCCAAAGGCACGTCGAAGCTCGAGACCGACTTGAATGAGAACGTCGTCCGCAGCATCGGCCTGGAGCACGGGCTGGTGGATGTCAAGGTCTGCGCCGTGGACGAAACCTGGTCCGGCCTGAAATTCGTCTTCCGCCTGAAAGACCGCAGGTAGAAACACCTTGCCGCGCTGTCTTCCTGCTTTCCCTCCGCGCTCTTGCAGTCGGAACGGTCAAACCGGGCCGGGCGCAGACCTTCAAGGCCTGTGCCAGCCTGCCAGAGACCGAAGCTACGACCTATGCCGCTCCTTGGCTCGAGCCCTAAAAACCCCTTGACAACGCGTCTCTATATATGTAGACTTTTGCCATGAAAACCCCTCGCCTATCTCGTGAAACTTGCCTCGTGTTGCAGCGGTTCCTGGAACGGCCAACGGACTGGCGTTACGGTTACGAGTTGAGCCGCGCAACTGGGCTGAAGTCAGGAACCCTCTATCCGATCCTCATGCGGCTTGAGAAGTACGGGTTGCTCGAAGCTCGCTGGGTGACGACGGAGGACGGCGTGCCGCCGCGCCACACCTACCGGTTGACGCCCAATGGACTGGAGTTGGCTCGGACACAGTTGGCCGAGGCGCGCCCAGGCTGGGCGGTTCGGCAGCCCGCCTTGAGCGGGGGTTAAGGTTGATGCTGGAAACACCTCTCCGTCAAGCTGCTACGGTACTGCTGGATTCCGCGATTCGCATCGCTCCGCCGGAGGCGCGCGAGTGGGGGCACGCGATGCGCGGGGAACTAACCTACGTGCAAGGCCCATGGGCGACCCTGATGTGGGGGCTCGGGGGCGCCAGCGTAATGGCGAAACATGCTCTGATTTCCCTTCTTATGCCAGGCCACCAGGGCCTGGTGCCCGGCGATGAGCTTTTCGCCAAAAAGATTCCCCTGCGCAAGGTGGCGCTGGCCGGCGGAGCGGGGTGCGTCCTGGCGTCCCTGCTGTTTTTTGCCGCCCCGCCGTTCCGGCAGGCTTTCCAGGTTGCGCTGAATCCTTGGCGGTTCATGTTTCGCGAGATAGCCAACCGGAATCCCCAGGCGGGCGTTGAGGCCATCGCCAAGCGAGCCGAGGCGCAACGCGATTTCGAGGGGATGGCTTTCTGCGCCGTGCGGCTGTGGGATGGCCGCGAGGCCGCTCGCCTGACGGAAGAAGCCGTCCGCCTTAACCCGGACCTGCTCTGGGTTTACGCCGTTGTCGGCTCGCGTCACCCTGGGCTGCCCGAAACCGGCCAGTGGGTGGAGAAGCTGGAGCGATGGGACCCGCAGAATGCCCTCTTTCCTTTAATTAGGGCGCAGGCGATTGAGCGTGCGGAATTCCATCCCGGCGGATGGTGGCGGCCGACTCAAGAACAAAGGCAGGCATGGCAGGACGCCATGGCGGCGGCCTTCCAGTCCCCGCGGTTTGACGATTATCTGGATCGGGTCGCGCAGATCAATCGGCGGGTTGTGGCCCGTTACCGCTATTACGATCCCTACGAGGTGGAGTCTAGGCAGGCGTTCGGCCTGCATGCGGATGCCTTCGAGAGCGCCCAGCGGTATGCCATGTCTCTTCTCCAGCTCGGGGCAGAACTCGAGGCGCGAGGGGATCGGAAAGGCGCCGGCGAGAAATGCTGGTCCGTGGCGCGCTTCGGACAGGTGGTTGACTCCCAAGGGCACACCGCTTTGGAGCATTGGGCGGGCACCAGCTTGCAGGCGATGGCCTACAAGCAACTCCAGGCGTCCTTCCAAAAGGAAAACAATCAAGCGGAGGCGGCGCTTTTCGGCTACTTAGCGGCGAAGTTCGATCCGGTCCGCGGAGAGCACGCGGGGCTCCCCCGGGAATCGGCCTTTGGAAGTTACGTTGCCAGCCGGAACGCCGCGGTGGTGCAGCTTTCGGGCCTCATGATCCTCGTCTTCGCGGGGCTCCTGGTGGCCGCCACAACCATCCTGATCGTTGGCAGCCGCCAGGGCGCGTCGGTTAGCCCGTCAGTTGACGGATCTAGCAAGCAACGAAAGGCTCAGCGGGCCAAGCCTGTGGCGACGCTTGTCGTCTTGAGCAGCGCGGCGGGTTTGTTGTTCTCCTGCGTGACGCTCTACCTGACCTATCGCCCTTACTGGTACATTTTCCAAACCGCCATCCAGACTGGCAGCAGCAGCCAGACCAGCGACTTTCACCTTTTCTTGATGGCCACTCAGACGCCGCCTGGCGTTCCAGCCCGCTTCATTCCTCTGTTGCTGGATTCGCTGTTCTACGCGGGGTCGCCGGGCTTTCTATTCTACGTTTGGACGGCAGTGACCCTGCTGGGTGTAATTGGCTTGGCCGTCATACTCCTGCGACACCTCCGCACGCACGGGCCGGCCAACCGACTTCAACACCATTCTCGCGTGCAGTGACGCTTCGTAGGTAGCCAGGGTTGGGGCTGCCACGACCGGGGTGAGGTGTGTCTTCATGAAGCTTGCGGCCGTCAGTCTTCAGCGCGTAGCGCGCGCCGGCGCCTTTCAGCCTGCCTGCGGTAGGCAGGGTCCGCGGCTTTTCTCTCCTGCGCTGACGCAGGAACAGGGAGGTCGAACATGAAGAAGTTCATTGGCATAGCAGCTTTATTGCTCATGTTGCCGGCCTGGGCGTCGGCAGAGGACGCCAACAATGCGGTTCAAGGTCAGTTTTATTTCTTTGCTGCCCCCATCGTGTCGAACACCCAATACGTCGCCAACCCCGCGTATTACGGTGTCGTATTCCTTCCCGGACAGCCGCTGCCGGCGGATTTGAACTTCACCAAGAGGGGCGGGAACAACACCGGGTTTGGCGGAGAGGTGCTAATCCGCAACGGCGTGGGAGTGGGTGTCGAGTTCGCATACGCAGGCCCCGATTGGAGTTACGACGGGGGCGGAGCGGTGGGAGTGGGGTCGGTCAACGCCACCTACCACTTCTTTGGCAACAAGAGCCGCAAGCTGGCCGAGCCTTTTTTGACCGGAGGGTACAGCCTCTACTACGGGCAGCGCACAACGACCCAGTCCGGGTTCAACCTCGGGGGCGGGGTCAATCTCTGGGTGTTCAAACACGCCGCCCTGCGGTTGGAGATCCGCGACCAGGGCGGCATCCATTACTTTGACGGTTTCAGTCCATTCACCAATTTCGCCGCCTTCCGATTCGGCATGACGTTCAGGTAGAGGCACGGCTGTGGCGCGGCCCGGCCGGCCATTGGGAAGAGGAGGGCACCATGAAGAAGCTCATCGCGACGGCAGCTTTGCTGCTTCTGACTCCTTTCTCCGCGTGGGCGCAGAGTGAGAATCATCCGTATCGCGGCCAGGGCTATGGCTTCTTTGGTTTGGGCACGGGGCTAGACGACCAACATCCCCTCACCGAGCAGTTGGGGTTCGGTGGCGAAGGGTTTTTGTTTAGGGGGTTCGGCGTGGGCGCCGAGGCAACGTGGTCACATTATAGGCATTTCATATTTGACCAGACGACGTGGATTGGTTCACTGGACGGCTCCTATCACTTTCGGCGCCACGCCGCGCGCGGTGGAGTTGACCCGTTCGTGCTGGGCGGCTTCTCGATATACGGCCCCACCAGCAAAGAGGAAGGCGGGCGTGGCGTGCCCGGCGGAAACTTTGGCGGCGGCGTCAACCTGTGGTTCGCGGATCACTCCGCCCTGCGCTTGGAATATCGCGTACACGTCGGCGGGTTCGGC